>QDKV01005237.1_pt1 | contig 38084 bp, 45 predicted proteins | sample 1861101 | NCBI WGS metagenome assembly QDKV01 (sample SAMN04275158, study PRJNA302643) | Fungus metagenome, whole genome shotgun sequencing project. | isolation source: fruitbody | host: Mallocybe terrigena | place: Sweden | collected 2013 | reverse complement strand
TCAGATGACATGACGATCCGAGTGTGGGATGCAGAAACAGGCAAGCAAGTTGGAGCACCTCTTGAGGGACACAGGCAAGCAGTTGTTTCTGTTGCCTTCTCCCCCGATGGAAAGCACATCGTATCAGGGTCAGGAGACAAGACGATCCGGTTGTGGGATGCAGAAACAGGGGAGGAGCTGGAACCACCTCTTGAGGGACATCAGAGCTGGGTCTGGTCCGTTGGATTCTCCCCAGATGGGAAATACCTTGTATCAGGGTCATTCGACAACACCATTCGGTTGTGGGATGCTGAAACATTGAGTGAGCAGGTGCGATCAGCTCTTGAGATGCCGGGGCTGAAACTGCTGCAACGCTTGATATGCTTTTCCTCACAATTGGACCACGGTCTCTTTAAGCCAGTTGAGCTCTTCAATCAGATAACCTCTTCACCAGCAACTAGGTTGGTGGACATGAAGCTTGACGGATGGGTTCTCACTGGTCCAATGTCTAGTCTTTTATTTTGGTCACCCCCCACATATCAACCCCGAATGCATTCCCCTAAAACGCAACTGATCATTCCTGCACCTGATGTGCAATTGGATCTCAGTGATATGGCCCATGGATCTTTGTGGCACTTATGCTACAATCCTCATTAGTTAAATATAGTAATCAAAACGAGTGTCAATTTTTCGGCTCATGTCAGTCCGTGGAGGCTTGCTCCCGAATTTGGGGACCAAAATGAAAGGTCACACCTCTCGATAAGCGATATTTTCCTTTTCAGTCGTTATATAATGTCTTGTGCATGTCGAACTAGATTTTCCGTATATTTACTTTTGCATACGATTGGACCTTTCCCTGCAAACACCTGGGAAATAAGTAATGCGAAATTTAAGCTTATTGGTGGCAAACTCACTTCTACCTCGACATTCACACCACACTCGTCTTTTGCCTCTGCTCCAGATATAACTTCGACAAAACTGCAGACCGTGCACATTCCAAGCCACACACGTTCGAATTGTCGCCAGTCGATGCGCTGCAAATCAGCATCAGGAATGAGAGTGAAGCATAGTCCGATCGTGGCAAGAAACGATGACTCGATCCGTTGGACGACGGAGGATATTCTTTCTTCGATGGCGCGGTATGTTCAAACCTGTGAGAAGGCGAATTTGAAGCAAGTTGAGACGGTCAAGGGAGTTGGATAACTCGTCTTAAAGGGATTAGGACCGAACAATAACGGAGAAAAAAAGTGTGGTTCTTCCACTGCTTGTTTTCATTGTCGAAGCCGAGTACAAGGTGTTATTCCCCGCTCTCCTGAGCACCTTTTTAAAATACTGAAGATGACTAGGCTTCAAATTCAGCAGCTTCGAGACGTTCACCGTTCGCCATGATATAGCTGAGCACAAAAGGCAATCCATCCTCGGTTCTTATCTCGATACTCTGCAAATTGCTCGGCCAACACAACGTTGATGCGGAAGCAAGTGTATGCTCAAGGTATTTCCAATCGGACTTGCCAACAGATGCGGGGTAGTGAATGATTTACTTATCCACGCCGCACTTTGAACGGGAACTTTTTCTCTCAAGGCAGACGAGGACATTACTGCGGCTTATTCTTAAAATCTGAAGAGTAATAATTTTTCATGATGAAGAGCCTCTCTTCCAAATGACAAAAACATCTTCATGAATATGTTCGTCTGAACTATTTAGGGAGAGGTCAAGAACTTCGGTGGTAATTCAAAAGAAAGTAAAAGAACCTCTTTTGGTGAGCAAAACAGGTGCATAACTTCTCCAACTTCCCTCTGATGTCCAATTTTTTATACAAGAAATCCAGTAACATAAAGGACTTTGTGCACCAAAGTTTGAGTTCACTACAGATTCAAGTCGAACACTACCATCGAAACTCGGCTGTTATCCCCCCTGGAATCAATTCTTGCCCAAACTTTCGAAAATTTACGCGGTAATGCACCCTCGATGTCGTAAAGGCCAACATTGGATTTAACAAGCGTTGAGAGGTATTGTAATCAGACATGCAGCATGCGACGTATTACGACATCGGCCGTCACTCGAAATAACCTAGGTCCAACCCGCAAGGTAAACATGTTATAAATTTTTTTTTCTTGTTGTTGACCTTCAAGTTTCAAGACTTCAAAAAGGATGAGATGCCTCTCGATGACATCTGAACGCAGTTTAGGTTGCAAAAGCCGCTTGTCCTTGAAATCCTGGTATTTTTTCTGGCGTAAGAAAAGACCCAGTCCATCGTTCTCACTGCTATCTCCGAAGAGTAATTTTACACTGCCAGGTGTAAACCCATTACCTGGGTAGATAAATATCCGCCTTTACGTGAGCCCCCGTTCTACATTTGAACGATATAAGAATACCAATTCTCTTAAACCCAACTTCAGTCAACGGTATCTGAAAATGGTCGTCTTATCCTCTAACGGAAAGGAAGCCCTGGATAAACTCTTGGTTGGTACCTTCTTTACTACAGACCTTCGGAATGTTGTAAATGACGATTGACTTTCTTTAAAAGGTCCAAGCGAGAGAGGACCCAAAGTTACCAGGATTCATCTTCGGCGCAACCACTGCTGAAGGCGAAATTTATTTCGAGGGAGGAGGTCACAGAGTCTTGGATGATTCTTCGAGTGGGGAGATCAACCCAGAAACCGTCTTCTGGATTTGTAGCCAGACAAAGATGATCACCCACGTAAGTATGCCAATTCCATGGATCACAACAATGACATCTAGTGAATTGTTGCAGCTCGCAGCCCTCCAACTCATTGAACGCGGCCAGCTGCACCCGGACGACCCCGTCTCGGATTATCTCCCCGAGTTTACAAACCCAATCATTCTCGACAACATAGCGACAGACAACCCTTCATTCACACCCGCGAAGGAGGTCGTGAGGGTCAAGCACCTCTTGAACTTCACGAGCGGTTTAAATTATCCTGTACAAGGCGGTGCCCCCGATAAGTTGCCTATTCCATATGTTGTGCCGCATAGCAAGGAAGATCCCATTGGCGAGTTCTTCAAGAACGTGAAGGTGACGGAATCTGGTTATATCTGCATGACACCCATAGTGAAGAAGTGGTTATAGGGCAATTTTCCTGGTATCCCGCTCCAATTCGAGCCCGGCACGGATTGTGCGTTGTTTCTTTCATGATTTCTTTAAATTCCCTAATTCTCATTAAAGTTGTGTATGGATGGAGTTCTGATGTCCTCGGATTCGTGATCGAGAGAGCAGCTAAAACCACATTGGACAGTTATTTGTGAGTTCTCATTGTCTGTTTCCTTCGTCTGGAACATTCTGACAAGAATTTAGCAAGGAGAATATTTTCGGCCCTTTGGGAATCAAAGCTTCTTTCTATCTCACCACCGAGCTCATAGAGAAACAAATCGTGCTTAGGCTTGACAAAGATGGTGTGTTCGGAAATGATGAATCAAATGCCACAAATTTCGAGAGAGACCCGGAGAAAGGCTCGTACACATTTGATTTCTTGATCCAAAAACTTATACCTTCCGTTTCTAGTTTACCGTCACTTTGGAGGGCTCGGTCTCTATGCTTCTACAAGGGATTACTTGACCCTTCTTCGTCACATCCTTCAGATATACGGTCTGTCTTCAATTCACGTCTCCCAATGTACTTACAATGACCCCTTTCTGCAGACGGGACCGCGAAAAATCCTGTCTTTAGCAAGGAAACGATTTCTAGCATCTTCACTCCTGCGCTTCGCGAAACAGGTCAGAAAACAATTACGGAATTCCTTTCGTTAAATCCCTTCCACCCCCGTGAACCCATGCAATGGTCTACCGCGTTTGCTTTGAGTGAGACTGATTGGCCGGGAAGGAGGAAGAAGGGAAGTGGGGCCTGTAAGCATTTTGCATTCTTTAGTTTTGTGATTCCTACGATAAACGCAAAAAACTCGTTCCAACTTTTCAGGGTCTGGATGGGCAAATACCAACCACTTCATCGACCCAACCACGGGCGTCGCCGCCATTTTCAACTCACAGGTCTTACCTCCCGTAAATGCGGAAGTTCAAAAATACTACGTCGAATTTGAGAGAGTGCTTTATGCCGGGTTGAATTGAATTTCCCGTGCGATAGAAATCCGTGATATTATATGTAATGTCCCAATGGTTATCAACCAGAAAGGCCTAGCTCCAACCTAGCACTAGCTTGATCTTTAGTCATAAGAATTTCAACCCCTGCGGCAAGTTGTACTCTGCCAAACATGCAAATAATCGATTAAGAAAGGTGATTTTGGTCGGTTTATTCCATGTATCTTCCCGTTTTGGTAGCTGTGAAAAACTCGGTAGTCGATCCATTGCTCAGTGAAACATAGAAAGTGGTACCTCACTCTGGTATAGTAATTGAATAAAACGTTCTCTATGCCATCCTAGTAATAATCACTGTAAAAAAATTTCTGCGTGTTGGAAATCTGCCATGTACAAAACTAACAACGTGACTTAAGGTTACCCGACATTTTTACTCTAAACTATTCCGTTGGCTTTCACTGAACTGTTCTTAATCAGCCTCCTTCCTCGTACCGAACCAAACTCCAGATCCAGGAATCATGCGTGGTCTGGTATAAAGTTATCTCACCGAACAATTTAAGAATCTGCACACAAAGTGCACAGAGATTTCTGGGTCTGCACCACCGTGGCTTGGAAATGTTGACGGACCTTCCGTGTCGCTGTTGATAACCCGCATTCAAAGCCTGCAACCTCCAACTCTCTCCCTAGATCTCTACAAATCACCAACTGAGCTAGACCGCTCTCTCCTTCCTCGTACCCTCCTTCAGCTCTCTCTTCAAATACAACTAACCAATCTATGACCCAAACTGTCTCTCCCTCTTCCACACTGGCCACCCGTCTCTGGGATCACACCCTCCGCTACTGCAACGGACACAGAGACTACCAACACCTCGTCCCTATACACCTCCATCGGTCCCACACAAAAAAAAATTCGTCAGCGCAGCATGGTACGAAGCATCCTCCTCCCAAAACTTCCAAGACCTTCTGCCCCCAACATCTCCCAAATCCAATCCTAACTCATCGCGTAACTAGCAGAATCCGACATCACCTCTTTCCTCCACGACAAATCCGGAGTCTAGTGACTCCGTCGGCCTCGCAGACCCCCCCAGACGGATGCGCACTCGAGTTCATCTCCGCTCATGCCTTGCGCACAGGCGACAAGATCCCCAACCACCAGCTCTCAGATGGTAGGGTACTGTGACAAAGATGGCTTCCATCTTACAAGCCAAAGTCAACGGCCTAGGCATATGAGAACTTGGGCATGCAAAGACGACCCTGGCGAGTTTATCGCCAGAGGAACGGCTCCAGTTGAGGAGCGCGAGTCGGCTGAGGATCGGGAAGTAGCCAACAGGAAGCAAGCCCATCAAACGGTATGATCGTCCCATTCGACATACTCGACTACTATTTAGATTCTCAAAGTCAAGATGGGGAGCCAAATCTCCTGCGATATCAAGTCCTCAAGGCCTCATGGACGGCTTCATATCACCCTTCTCACCCTCCCTCGACTCCCCAACCCCCTTAAACTTAAAATCTGCATCCCAGCACCCAAAATCCACCTTCCACCTCGAAAACCCTCTCCTCCAACCTCAAATCCCACGACGACGACCAATTGGGCGGTTTGGGAGGATGTGGTAGAGGAAGGCGGAGGCGGTGCAGAGGCCTATGTTTGTTCAATCGTTGTTGGAACTTGGAAGAGTGGCTGATTTGGTGGAGGTTGGATACGGGGGGACGGAGTCCGATATCGAGGTTGAGGCCGGAGGCCAGAGGTTGGGCCATGCCGCAACAAAACCTCTACATCCCTCGGCAAGCTCTCGATGTCAGCGGTGGGGGTGATGAAAAAAGTCGCCATTGGGGAAGGTGACGAAGTCAAGGCATTGGTTAGTTCTGACAAGGCTAGCGGGGAGGTCGCTGAGTTTTAGGGTGGGTTGTTGGCGGGGACGAGGATTGCCTAAGACTGCTCCCGAGCATAGGTTTTCGTTATTCTGCCTGTGCGACAATCTATCAGGCTACCCAATCAGGTCTTTTTGCGAGGACATCATGCCAGTGTTTTCACTTGGTGCAGAGTCCACTAAGACCCTCATCCATGACTTCACTAATCAGTGGCAGTAGCTTCCAGTAGAGGGCGTAAAGCAATTGTCGCGTTGCTTCGCTCTCGAAATGCTTTGTAGGAACCTATAACATAAACTCCGTTGGATAGTCAACTATGATTAAATGATTGATTTATGTATTACTATAGTCTCGCCACCTTACACCCTGCTGTGTCGGAAAAATCCAAAAAGGTACTGACGGTGATACGTTCATATAGGCCGCCATATTCATCGGTTCCGTCATATTTTTCTGACATTGTTGAACCATCCTGAGCTTGCAAATATCGACGTCGTTTCGGGAAAGAAGCAGTTTGATGATTCCTTCATATCCATTACAAGAAGCCACCAGCAGGGTTGATAGCAATGCCGTTTCGACAGAGAAGGAGTTTGACAATTGCTTTGTGGCCCATATAGGAAGCTGTGAAGAGCGCTGTTTGACCATCCTTGTCTCGGGAATTGATATCAATATCGTTTCGGGAAAGAAGTAGTGTGACAATAGCTTTATGGCCCCCATAGGAAGCTGCGAAAAGCGCTGTCTGACCATCCTTGTCTCGGGAATTGATATCAATATCGTTTCGGGAAAGAAGCAGTGTGACAATTGCTTTATGGCCCTTAAAGGAAGCTGCAAAAAGCGCTGTCTGACCATCCTCGTCTTGTGAATTGATATCAACATCATTTTGGGAAAGAAGCAGTTTGACAATTCCCTCATAGCCTTTACGAGAGGCTTCGAAGAGCGCTGTTCTACTTCGAGTGGTAGTAGTGTTGATAGCGATGCCGTTTCGAGAGAGAAGAGGTTTGACAATTGCTTCATAGCCCCAATGGGAAGCTGCGAAGAGCACTGTTTGACCATCCTCGTCTTGTGAATTGATATCAATATCATCTCGAGAAAGAAGTAGGTTGACAATTCCTTCATAGCCATAACGAGAAGCCACCAAGAGCGCTGTTTGACCAGCAGGCTCAGGCTCAGTGGCAGTAGTGTTGATCGTGACATCCGTTCGATGGCCCATATAGGAAGCTGCGAAGAGCGCTGTTTGACCCTTCTTGTTTCGTGAATTGATATCAACATCGTTTCGGGAAAGAAGCAGTGTGACAATTGCTTTATGGCCATTAAAGGAAGCTGAAAAGAGTGCTGTTTGATCACCCTCATCTTGTGAATTGATATCAACATCGTTTCGAGAGAGAAGGAGTTTGACAATTGCTTCATGGCCCTGACAAGTAGTGGCCAAGAATGCTGTTCGAGCAGGGTGACGGTCACTGGAGTAAACTGAATTGGTGGTGGCAGTAGTGTTGATAGTGACATCCGTCCGAGAGAGAAGGAGTTTGACAATTGCTTCATGGCCCATATAGGAAGCTGCGAAGAGCGCTGTTTGACCCTTTTTGTCTCGTGAATTGATATCAACATCGTTTCGGGAAAGAAGCAGTTTGACGATTCCCTCATAGCCATTACGAGATACTGCCAAGAGTGCTGTTTGACCATCCCCATCTAATAAGTTGATGGCAGTAGTATTGATAGCGACATCCTTTCGAGAGAGAAGGAGTTTGACAATTGCTTCATGGCCCTTATGGGAAGCTGCGAAGAGCGCTGTTTGACCATCCTCATCTCGTGAATTGATATCAAGATCGTTTCGGGAAAGAAGCAGGTTAACGATTCCCGCATAGCCATTACGAGAAGCTGCCAAGAGCGCTGTTCGACCAGCAGGCTTGTGGAAAAATCCTTGACTGGTGGTGGTAGTATTATTGACAGCAATTCCGTTTCGAGAAAGAAGGAGTTTGACAATTGCTTCATGGCCCTGATCAGAAGCTGCGAAGAGCGCTGTTCGACCATTCTCTGTTTGTGAATTGATATCAACGTCGTTTCGTGGAAGAAGGAGTTTGACAATAGCTTTATGGCCCTTATAGGAAGCTGCGAAGAGCGGTGTTTCACCATCCTCGTCTTGTAAATTGATATCAACATCGTTTCTGGAAAGAAGCAGGCTGACGATTCCCTCATAGCCATTACAAGAGGCTGCCAAGAGCGCTGTTCGACCAGCACGCTCAAAGAAGAATCGGGATTCTCGCGTTGTCGTATTGTTGATAGCGATTCCGTTTCGAGATAAAAGGATTTTGACAATTGCTTCATGGCCCTTATAGGAAGCTGCGAAGAGCGCTGTTTGACCATCCTCGTCTTGTGAATTGATATCAACATCGTTTCGGGAAAGAAGCAGTTCGACGATTCCCGCATAGCCATTGCGAGAAGCTACCAGGAGTGCTGTTTGACCATCCCCGTCCTTTGAATTGATACCAACATCGTTTTGCGAGAGAAGCAATTCGACATTTGCCTCGTGGCCATTAAGGGAAGCTGCGAACAAAGCTGTTTCATCACGATCGTCTTGTGAATTAATGTCGACACTGTTTCGACACAAAAGCTCTTCAACAACTGCTTTGTGACCGTTAGCAGACGCTAAAATCAGTGGCGTACGCTGCCGGATTCCCGTAACGAGATTACACCATTCATTCGTAGCTGGTAATGCGTCCGGAAGGCCATAGCGTGCTGCAATGTGACAAGGTTTCAGGACGTCGAAATCATAATCGCCGATAATATAAGGATATATGTCCAACTGGGCAATGAAGGTGGACACAGCAGTCGGCAAGCGACCTTCATCATAGCAATCCTTCGAATGCAATCCCCAATGATCATATGCATAACGAAGAAGGGGTTGGCTCCTCAAGAATTCGCTGAACTCGTACCGGCCCAATGCTGTTTGTTGTACAAAATCAAATGCCGAAAGATACGCAAGACAACCTGTGGTCATAAGTGTGTGCGGTTTTGCAAATAGGCCAGAAGTATATTTTCTGAAAAAATCGTGTGCCGTGTAATCTGATAATCATCAATTTGACCATCAGCGGTCTTCGCACTACACAAAATGCACTCACGGACAAGGCGAACAATTCCGCTCTGTTGGTCAAACGTGATCAACCCACAACAGACTGAGACGATCAACTCCTCTGCTGCAATGTCATCTTCATCGAACTCCTCTACTTCGTCCAACACCACAGCATGTTGTAGTTCTGTGACCTTCAAAGGCTGATACGCATACGTAAGCCAAATAATCGCCTTCGTTGCAAGAAGAACCTCGTCTTCAGTTTGGGCCTCAATCCGTTCCCATGTGCGCTCATACAAATCCTGTAACCCCGATGGAAGCGATTCAACTGCATTGCGGAGCTTCTTGATTGTAGTACAATGCTTCAAGCTGTCAATTTGCAGCGCGACTAGCAGGAACCTGGAACTCGTTAGTACCAAACAAAGTTTAGAGGGGACGAAATTGATACGCACATCCCTTGCGACTTTTGCTTGAGTTTCGCACTAATCTCCTTCCTAACAGCTTCTTTGCCTTCGAGCATGGTTGTTAGCGATGGACTTTTGTCGATTTGTTTCTCGATGAAGAGTTCGATATCCATACAATTTTCACCGTCTACATGAATATATACTGCGTTTGAATGAAAGCGCTCCAGCATCGCCAATGGACGTGAGGTGAGCAGTAGATTTGCTGGAAGTGACCGAAGGACCTCCAGGAGATCAGGCCTTGTATCATCAGGAACTTCGTCCAGTGCGTCGACAATAATATAGGTTTTCTCGAATGATTTGAGGAGTTTCTCGAGTAGCTCCTGTAGTTCCCGCTGGCTTGGCCGTGTATCCTTCGTCTTGTGACTATTGTACATAGGTTCGATGATCGGAACGGTGATCGATCGATGATCCTGGGCTAGTTGCTTGACGAAAGAAGCAAGTATATCTGTGATGGAATATCTATCTGTATATCGAGAATAGGCAAAGAGGATGGCCGTTTCTTGGACAGACAAGAAGCATTTCTGAAGGTGGTCAATAACGATGGACCTAGGAGATAGTTAAGATTTCAATTTGAATTAGTATGCAAGGACTATCGCTCACGAAAGGATTGTCTTCCCAGCGCCGGCTACCAGATCAGATTAGCCGATAGAAATCGGAGAGCAGAAGTACACGTACGCGAACCTGTGGCCCAAAGGAGACCGCAATCTTTTGAAAGCCAAGCTTGGAATTCTGGGCTTTTGAGAAACCAAATGCCAGTTCCAAGGGTATGTTTAGCCAAGGTATCAGTTTGAATACTTCTGAAGTTGATGGACGTGAACCATTTGGCGATTTCTCCAAGTTCTTAAAAATTACGAGTGGTACCGGTACAGTTTGATTCGAATAAGTTGGGGACACACTATCATCGGGATCCGACTTGCTCGGATTGACCATCATGTAGAATGCAGAATTATCCACCGATAAGTTAGAAACATTAGAGATGCAGGCTACATCAATAAGCGAAAAGCGTTTGACTCAGTTCAATGATACGGTAGAGTACGAAGTTTTCACATACAGGATATCTGAGCCATCGAGGAGGATAGAAGTCAATGACTCGGAGGCTGCAGGCGCACATGACGGTCAATAGAAACGATAATCGGTCTGTGACGTTTCTGTGACCTGCTGGGCTCTTCAACTCCTTCACATTGCAACGGCACCGCAGTATTTCTGTTCATACGACTCAAAGCTCGCTTAAATCTAATCTCTGTTTATGTCCTACACCAACCTACGTCGTTCAACCCGAATTTCTTCTGGAGCACCATCTAAAGGCAAAAGCAAAGTGAAAGATACCCCCGCCACGAAAAGTCCTCCTAAAAAAAAGCGTAAAGTTCAACCTACCACGACTCCTCCTGACACGGTCTATCTTCGGGTCAATCAGAGATTCCTGCGTTTACACAATCCTGTTACTGCGGCCCAACCCAATCCTCCAACATCCCTTCCACCATCCCAGCCCCCTCTGGGTGGGTGGAATCTCAATGTCATTGCCGCTCCCCTTGCCGATTTACAATTCTTTGCGGGTAACACGGTAGACTGGCTCATTCGCGTCGCCAGGTTTATATTGGACCCACGTGGGACAGGTGCTTTGTACACTTTTCAAACGAAAACAGTTGATTACTGGCTAGGCGTGGAGAAGGATGACTCCTGGAGGACAGTACAAGCCGGGGAGGTGCTGGAGGCGACGGTGTATGAGTACCGGCGATTGAACAATCAACCGATGGTGCCCACAAGGGTTTCTCTGCGTACAACCAAATCTGTTACAACCAACACTACGCAAAACCAAGCGGCGAATTTCCGCACAACTCTGCTTAATCGCCACTCCTCCACCTGCGTTGTGTCAGGAATATCGCGCCTCAGACAGCTGAAGGCATCGCACTTGATCCCGAGGCGGATGGGTGATAATGGCGTTCAATCCGCATTCCAACTCTTTACTGGCCTTAACACCCCTGTGACGAGGTATCATCCATCCATTGGCATTCCTCTCTTTTCGCCCCTAGACGATTTGGTGGATGTATATGAGGTCGGGTTTTGGGGCATTGGACCTGTGAACATCCTTTCCTTGTATACGTTATCGCGCTGATATGACGGGACTTCAGAATCAGTATGAGGTTCATGCTTTCTGCGAATCTGGGGAGAATCTGAATGTTTCTGGCGCAAATCGGGGCCTGAACGACCCGGCCTTGCATCGTCACGTCATTACCATTGGACCAGACCCACCATCTGGTGTCTTCGATTGGCACTACATGCAATGTGTTTTGGAAAGATTTGGTACTCCAGGATATAAAGGTCTTCAGAACATAAGACACTTTCTCTTTCCAATACGCACAACAGACGATGATGACGACGATGACCTCGACTTTGATGACCCTCGAAACATCGACGATCCACCTTATCCTTCGTATCTTCTGGACCTTGCTTGGTCAAGGAGATGTCAACAGCTGGAGGAGCAACAGCGCCGTCAAGCTATAGAGGGGTGGAGACCCCATACCTAAATCGCTGACGTCTTCTTCTCTTCTTGGCCTTTTTTTGGAATCTTTTTTTGCCTTCTTGGGAAATATTGTAATGCCGCCCAGAAAAAATCCAATCGTAATGTACCTGTTACCTTCCTACTAGTCCGCCCTTGGTGGCAAAACCCTAATATTGAAATTATATTCATCATAAAACGTGAATTTATGCTCGTTGGCTGGATTGATCGAAAGAGTAAGGGCAACATCTTCGGTAGTTGTGAGGACTCGTGTCGGTTATCTCAACACGGTTATGGTGCTTACCACCGCCCAGTGAAACATAGAAGGTGGTACCTACTCTGGATGTGGTATAGTAATTGAATAAAACGTTCTCTATGCCATCCTAGTAATAATCACTATTAATCAGGTAAAAATCTTCTTCCGTTGTTTTGCGACGCGGCGTGTTGGAAATCTGTCATGTACAAAACTAACAATGTGACTTATGGCGTCCATCGAACTCCCACTGCGGACGATCGGTGATAAAGAGCAGAAGCTTTCTAGTCCGCTTTTTCCGAACATTGGTATTGACTACAATCTATGTCCCGTCATATATAAGATAACCAGATTTCAGCGGGAGTTCCACACCACACAATCCATTACTGCTACCCAATATATCACACCAGATATGGTCGCATTGTCAGCCAAAGGAAGGGATGCCCTTGATCAGGTCGTGGTAGGTTGAATAGAAGATCACCATACTAATTTGATTCATTGTCTTTCATTAAGGAAGCCAACTTATCTGGTTTCATCTTCGGTGCGACAACCGCTGAAGGAGAAATATACGTGAATGGAGGAGGGGACAGAGTCTTGAATGATCCTTCAAGTGGGCAGGTCACTCCGGACAGTATTTTCTGGATCTGCAGTCAAACCAAGCTAATCACACATGTACGTATACGGTAATAGGCTTGGAAAGCCTGCTTCTGACTTACCTGAATTGCAGCTTGCCGCTCTACAATTGATTGAACGAGGTCATCTCCATGAAGACGATCCGGTCTCGGATTATGTCCCAGAGTTCACAAACTTGATCGTCTTCGACGACATCACAGAGGAAGACCCCTCATACACACCTGCCAAGGAGATTGTGAGGGTTAAGCACCTTCTGAATTTTACAGCTGGGCTGTATTATTCTTCGAGGGACGTAGATTGCAATGGATGGCAGATCCTTCCGTATAGTTCGCCACACAATAAAGAGGATCCCATTGGAGAGTTTTTCAGGCTTTTGAAGGTGAGTAAATTTAGTGCCTATAAAGAGGTGGTTTAGTTGTGACTGAGTATTTAGGGTAATTTGCCTGGCATTCCACTCAAATTCGAGCCTGGCACTGATTGTGAGTAGCTCTTGATTCTCGTTACAAAAAAAATTGATGGAGGATTCTGTTACCAAGTTGCCTATGGATTTTGCTCTGATGTGCTTGGTTTTGTAATTGAAAGAGCCACCAAAATAACCTTGGAGGAATATTTGTATGTCTGACCTTGTCCTAGTTTCTTACTCCCCGTTTCGATCGGATGATGATATCTTCAAACTTTCTTTTGTAGAAAGCAAAACATCTTCCACCCATTGGGAATCAAGGCCTCATTTTATCTCACGCCAGATCTGAAGGAAAAGAAAGTCGCCTTTGTGCTGCGCAATGAAGGCGATTTGTTGGCTCTCGATCCCAACGTCAGGCTTTTCGAGACGGATCCAGAGAAGGGTATGTGTAACTCGTGCCATACATTCGTCTTGAGTTTAAACAACACTCAAATACCAGTGCATCTCCGGCTTGGGGGAGTGGGGCTCTATGCATCCGCACGGGATTACTTGGCCCTTCTACGCCACTTGCTCCAAATATGTGGTTTGTGATTTCTTTTAATTAAATCAAAGTGCCCCAGAACATAACCAAGAGCTTTCTCTTTAGCCGGGACTGCATCAAGCCCAGTTTTCAGCAAAGAAATTGTTTCCAGCATCTTCACACCTGCGCTCAATGAAGCCGGGCAAAAGTCTGTTCAAGATCTATCTTTTTCCGATCCCTTTTCGCCCTGGAACGAAGGTATGCAATGGAGCACCGCATTAGCTGTGAACCTGAAGGATTGGCCGGGAAGAAGAAAAAAAGGTTCTGGAAATTGTGAGTAGTTTGGGTGCTTGGTCCACGCGTCTCTCTGTACCTTTGGCGAAATTGAATTCATGACCCCTTTTGAAGGGCTTGGGTGGGCTAACACCTTCCATTTCATTGATCCCACGACCGGCGTTGCCGCGGTTTTCAATACACAAGTGTTGCCCCCATTGAATCGGGAGGTAATGGAATATGCGGCAAAGTTTGAGACGACACTGTATGGTGGATTGGAGTGAGAGCACTCTCTTCTGGCAGACTTGGTAGGTCTGGGTGCCTACATTCCGTTGATAGATATCAAGTTCAGAGGTTATGAAGCGGAATGTACAAGGAATAATTAGAGTCACCATTGACAAATTCCATCACCATCTTTCCGAGCGAGTAAGGTTTCATAAATTCTTTAAACCAAATGGCAATATAATGAACCTGATGGTTTCTCATCACACGACACTCAATGCGTGAGTACAAAAATATTGTAATCCTGAGGCGTTTGGGGCGTTCAATTAATCTAGATCTGTTGGTAATTCAATGGGCAAACATTGACATGTTATACTGAATTGAAGACTACGTAAGGACACGCTGCAACACAGGTAGAACAAGCATTCGAGCTAATATTCAAGCCTCAGGCTTGGTTTTGAACGAACAATTTCGATAAGGAGATTTTTTCTACATGGGGAATATACTACAGAATGGCTTTAGCGATTCGTGAAAGCAAAAGAACCTACGAGTCGTTGAACCTATTAGTATCCAGACTCGAGGCAATTAGGTTATATGAAAAATGTAGAAGCAGTGCACTGTGGCTATGCGTTTTCGGCAGTTTTAATTAAGTGATGAGTGGATATACCATTACGAGTAGTGCGTGCTGGGAACATACCATTTATCGGAAAAGTATGCAACAGACGCACACATTTCAGCGCTAGTCATAAACGCGCTGATTGGCGCTCGCGAAAGCAGAACCATTTCAACTAACGACGCAAACTTACAAAACGCAACTAAATTAGGTGAACCCAGGGTCAAAGGGCAAGTTGTATATGAATTGCGGTGTCAAATATAATGTCGGTTTGGGGTAGAAAGATAAGTGAATACCGGTGGGTTTCCGATTTTTCCCGATGGTGTGCAGATTTGAAGCGGGAAGAGATCAAACCATGGGGTATAGTAATTTATACACAACGTGTACGTTTATCTGAGCTGGATTTGTATTGAAGCGGAGTTTGAAAGCTCTGTGCAGATTACTCCCACAACCTTTAAAACTAACGCACATATTCATCGGTTCCCCCGTCCGATATTGCAACGATGGCGTCCACAGATGTCCGAGATTCACCCTACATAGCCAATTGGGATGTTGTTCCTCCTTCCCCGAGTTCAGCTCCTATTGATTTGGACCACGGTTCACCCTTTGAACAAGGTTTTAATGTCCCAGATAGCATTAATCAGGCCATAAATCCCCTGACGTCTCCGATACACCCCCATACGCCTTCGTATAACGGATCTTATTATAATTCTCCGTTTTCGAATCACTCTGAACTGCCAGACCTTGATTTTTTTCAAGATTTTCCGTCCAGTACCACTGCGAATTCCGGATTAAATCCGGAATACGAGCCATCCGAGTACGACGCTCCGAACCAAGGAAATTCTCTTCTCATATTTCAGAGCGAAGCAGGTTTCATGTCTCCCCATCTTTCGCCTAACAATTCCGGTCCCGATGGTCTAAGAACAAGGGGATCACCCTTTGATCATGGTTCTCCCGCAAGTAGTACGGGCGTCGACGATAACCATCATGGTGGGCGCCATTCTCGTGCATCATCTATATCATCCAACCACGAGTCTCCCTCCGCTCAAGCACCCAATACGCACTCACCACAAGCCCCGTTTCAGCCATCTCCCCGACTTGAAGTCATGCACTCGTTCGGGAACATGTCAGTTCACACTCCCAACTGGGTTACGCAGCCATTGCCGAGCCATTCTCCTCGTATTGGCAAAGAACCTCTACAACAGAAGCCTCAGTCACCACCGCGTCTAACAATGCCTTCAGCCATGACTTTCGCGTCCGAGGCCACCGCCGTTCCGAAGATCAACGCACCTGATGCCGATGATGGTGGTCTAGCTTTCAACATTGTACCTGCTACTCCTGTTGCTGGTCGCGATACCAATGGGCGTCAGCACCTCCCTTTCCAGCAGACACTTGATACACTCTCCCAGGGTGAGTAATTTATTGTCTTATATTACAAAGCATCTCAGAATGTATCATCTCTTTTCTCAGGTGTGGAACTTGTCACTTCCGATAATGGTATGACTGAGCAGCAACAAGGGCAGAAAAGTACATCACCGTATGGCTCTCCTCACGCTGTTGCGACCGATGCCCTATCTAGTGATTTCTTCTTTCCCGAAGCGCAGTTACGGCAACGCAGGAATTCTGATAGTTGGCTAGATCGATCCTTCGCAGACAACTCCCAGGGTCAACTTGGGCTCAACGACAACACTTACGTCTTTCCGCAACAGCCCCAAGTATCACAGTCTGTGGATGATCAACACAGACAACAATTGCAGACTTTTACCTTTGGCGGAAATATGACAGGCGGCTTTTTCACTAACGGCGTAGATTCGATCCGCCGATCCGCTTCCGACTCCTTAGCTGCCCCTCGACTGGTGCATGGCAAATCGCGTTCTGAAGAAATTAAATTCGTACCTCCGTCTGGTTTGCAGACCCATCACCCTCAGTCGAATTCCATCAGCGGCACCGGCGGCTTCTGGTTCCCGCCGACTAGTCATAGCGATTTTCTCCAGAGACAGCAACAGCAATTTTTGCACCCTAATGACTTACCAGTGCAGTCTTCATCACCCGGTTTGCAACCTTCGCGCGGCCGCAGATCGTTGTCTCCGGGACATCTCAGGCGTGCATCATCTGGTTCACGATCTGAAAGGGGTGCGGAGGCTTGGAATAGGCAGCCCAATCAGTTCCAGCCTACTCAAACTGGTTTACGACGGATGAGTCCTTATCCTACACCCAATGCTAGCCCCGGCGTGCATTATAGTGAACTCGAAGAACTGGGCCTGGGTGGCGTAGCTGAAACCAATATGGGCTTGGGTGCAGGACTAGGGCTTGGATTGAGTGTTGGAGTTAGTTCTCTTGGTGTGGAGGGTATTCCAGGCATTGGCGAACCCCCGATAAGCGCAGGATATTCCGAGGAGGTAGCGATCGCAGGCCGAAATTCATACAATCACGGCGTGGACGCCGCATCTTCCCACGGTGGCGGGCACGGTCGGGCAGAGTCGGCAGCATCCCTCGCTGCTATCGCTAATGAAAACTTATCCCAGGGACTCATCGCAAAGCAGAACGTCACTACAGGCCGAACAGCCAACGCATCAATACGGCGTCGTAAGCAAGAAGCCAACTTTGTCTGTACGGTGCCTGGCTGCGGAAGTACCTTTACGAGAGGCTTCAATCTCAAGGGCCACATGCGCTCTCACTACGAGCAGAAACCGTACAAGTGTCATTGGCCGGGATGCGATAAAGGATTCGCCAGACAGCATGATTGTAAGCGGCATGAACAACTACATAGTAATTATCGGCCGTTCGTATGTGAGGGGTGCAATAAGAATTTCGCTAGGATGGATGCGTTGAATAGGCATCTGAGAAGTGAAGCAGGGGCGGAGTGTGCGAAAGCTGTGGAGGGGAAGAGGGCTGAGGACGCTGGGATGGTCAGTGGGATGCTCGAAGGGGACGACGCGATGGATGACGATGAGAAGCCGAAAGTCTCCGACCTTCGTTCTGGTCCGAGGAGAAGAAATACGAATGGGTTTAATAATCCAGCTGGTATACCAGTGTCGACGGACGATATATGGAGCAGTGTGGCGCTATGAATTCTTTCCTTCAGCTCTTGTCTCTTCCTCCCTGTCGTCGCATTTCATCGCATCCGTCCTCTGTCGTCTATGTTGTTATCCTTTTGTCTTGGCGTCTTACATTTTTGCACGCTGTCATTATTATTGTAGGACTATTTACGGCGAATCTGCATTTATTCGTATATCGCTATATATATCGCATATGAAGAAGTTCATTTCGCGAAACTTCTATGCATCCATCTCTATTGGTATTTCCTCTTATGCTGCTTGTTATCGCATGTGAAGAGATTCATTTTGCGAAATTCTATGCAATCTCTTCTATTAGTGCTCACCATAGGAATATTCGGATTTCTCATAAATATTTATCCCGGAATTAGTACATGCTTTATCTGCCGTTTTTGCTCTTGGAGATAAGCTTCTGTTGAATGCGATTCTGTTGTATTTTTGAGGTGGAGTTCCTTGTGGCACCTCCCATGTCGTATGATACTCAGGAATCAGACGAACAGAAATCTCAATCATCGTAGGCCGGAAGATGAAGAGACAGCAAATCCCTTTCTCTGCGTGGTTTTGTCAGACTTGGAATTAGCCATGCCTTAATGAGATCTGGGGCAACCGGTTGGGTGTTCACATCTTAGAAAACCAGAGTGTAGATACATTATACAAATGCACATAGGGGCCGGTCTAGGCTACAGGAGGTTGAAATGCATAACTTTTTCTCAGAAGCAATACTGTCGAAAGGTCATTCGATTAAATCCTTTCTATTCCATAAAACAGAAGAGAGCTCACCCCTGGGATGTACGGAACCTTGATATAGCTTAAGGCGTTTCCGATCGAGTTGAAAGTGCGACTGAGACTCTTCTCAGGCATCTTTTGTGATTGTCTCCTCCTTGCGTCGGCTGTCAAAAATTCCGGACTCGCAGGTTCATGGTGCAAACTTGGTGGGACGTGGCGTTTCCTCCGTTTGATAACCCCTCGCGTGGTACCCGATCCAAAACGTGACACTGACGCAAACATCCCGCTTGCTTTGCGCTTTTCTGTGGTCTTGTTCAGATTAGAAAATATGAGGTTGTTGGGAAAGTGAACTAAGAAGGTTGGGTTTCTCGTGCTTCGTTTTGCGCTGTGAAGAGGAGCTGGGGACATTGTGGATGAGGTTGGCGAAAGGAGGACGACGACGGGCTTGTCGAAGGAAGTTTGAGGGGAGGGTGACATATCATAGAGGGTTATCTTGGAATCAGACCAGTCATCGGGGGCGAACTTTAGGCGTCTTGAGGATGGGAGAAGAAGAGGTTTGACTTTGGTCTTGAAATTTCCAAGAGACATGTTTCTGCTGGAGGATCTTGTAGGCATATCAGCATACAACGCTTGTGTCCTGGGGAAACATACGCACTGCCTAAAAGCTGATGAAATGGAAGCGGGTTCTTATGAAGGCAACTGCAGGGGACACCGAAAGAGGGGAAAACGGGATTATATACTTCGCCTACTAGACCCTGAAAGCACAGATTGGAGTAATGATCTCCCGCACATAGTGCGAGTAGGGAAATAACGAGAAGGGTCGACAGTCACCAGACAGAAGAACACTTAAACCGGTCGGAGGGGAACCGGAGAACCACCTAGCCCGGATTGCTTCCCACTGTATTAGACCAAGACCGAACGGTACTTCATCAGGACTAGACCCACGAGGTGATGAAGATGCTAAAGCTGGTGGCAAAAAAAAGGTACGTAGGCATCGATTCGAACAGCAGGGCCTGGGTAGAAAGCTCAAGGAATTTCAAGTGCCAAAAAACTTTCCACTTGGTTGCCTTTGTGTGACCATAAGACCTGTTCTCCTTTCCCTGAAGGTAGTGAGGTTTTCACTCCTTTGGTGCCGACCAGTTAAGAGAAAAATCAGTCTTCTAGAAGCCAGTCGATTAGAAAGGTGTAATAGGGGCTGAATAAGTCCAAGCTCCTATTGATCGATCATCGCGATTCGCAAGTTACTGTTGAACATTTGGGATGCAAGGAACCTCCTGGTTATGGTTAATTTTCAGTAAAAAAGGTTGATTCGATGCATAATACAAATAGAAAATGCAAATCTAGTTGATGAGCAACAGCTTAGAGCAGTGGTCCGCAATTTTGATTATCATGTTCGTTCAAGTTCGGGTTCATGATCCATTTCGTTACCAATTTTTTCTTTGTATCTGTGTTTGTACCATTACAAAAAAACGTACAACATTCACGATGCACGAGCGCACCTAACTCCTTCATTTGCCTGCCGACTATTAATACGTCCAGGCGGCCCTCGCAGAATTCCATGAGGATTTTGAAAATGGAGACATGTACACTCCGTGCCACTTGATAATATTAGGATGGTTAGCGTTGGCCGCAGTCCGCTATCGGCCAACAGTAGTGTGTACCTTGCAATTGTGAGTCAGGGTTGGGAATGAGGAGTTGAAAGGTGATAGGACGAGACTATTATTGCCCCATTAGATTGCTGAAACTAACGATTTATTGTACTGGTTGGACCGATATTACGAGTTGGGTACAGGCATCTTCTCTAGAATCCATAGTTTTTCGCTCTTTTTCAACTCCAATACCCTCCCAACACTTTTCAGTAACTCAGCCTTCCTTGACCCGCCAAGCACATCCCAATTGATGGCCCACCTATCAAAGCTGTGGATAGTCTCAAGTGTTTGCCAGCGGCTAACCAAGTTGCGAATATCTGTTGGTGGAACTTCTGAAACGAGGAACGAGAACGGAGAAGATGGGCCAAAGAGAAAGCCAGGAGACAAGTCTTCTGTTTTATTATACCGCCATGGATGGGTTGTGATGCTCCCTGGTGACAAGGCGTATTGCGAGGCATGATAAGGTGGTGAGTAGAGATGGAGGAAAAGAGATGCGCCTGTTTGAGCTGCCAGGTTCGAGATGTGTAATGCTAATGAAATGCGACGCTTTTAGATACGAGAAAAGAGGAAACGCAAGAAGCATACCAGGAGCGGAATCATCACTCCTACGTTGTTGTAATCGATGTAATGCAAAACCGCCCGGATAGTTCGCTATAGACGCTTTTATCGAAAGTGTGGTATAGATGATGTTGCATAAAATAAGACCACATGTGATTAGGAAGCAGAGACGGCCGGTGACAGCGCCCTTTCTATGTGATACCCTGATTAAGGTTGTTCTCGAGTTAGTAGTGATTTTGAAGCGGTATCAGCGTCTTACATCCATTTGGCGCCTCTAGACGCAGCGATATTAAATATCGGTATAACATAGATGATAAAACGCCATTCTTTGTGCCCGAGATTGCTTATTGCCGCTATAAGGCCCAAGGGCGGAATAAGGAGTGACCGTATCCGTTTATCGGAGAGGCATCCGATCATGGAAAGGGGCAACGCAGAAAGGAGAAGTTTAGGAAGGTATGAGGTGATGTAAGTTTGGGGAGGAGATGTCTGCAGACGTGATTCAGCTAGAAAGCATGACGGAAGAAGCAAAGCTGCCCACGCCCCACTCAGCACTCTTGCCTTGAAAAATGTTGAAATAGATTCCCGAAAATTCAGGCCAAAGTAGAAATTGGTTCCAGAAATATGAATCGACAACGATGGTGAGGGCTAGTGTGGTTGATCAGAAAAAAGGCTGTAAGCCAAACAATATGTCTTACCAATAGAAAAGAGGCTTGACGCGAAACCGACTTTTATTGTATCAGAAAAGGTAACCCTCTTCGTGACCAGATGTTGAAGACATAACGGCACCAATAGCAGCGCGACTTCTGCTCGAAAAATAACAGCTGTAAAAGTGAGTAATGAAACCGCTAGATTCAAGCTCGCTCGTGAAGGTCGTTTAGAATTGGGCTGGCGATCTATCAGCAAGTATGTGGAGTAATTAACTTGGCCAAAGAGTCAACATATTGAACACATTATGCAAGCAGGGAATTAAACCTGGTATCATGGCGAACATGTTTGGGATCGTTCGTCCCATCCAAAATGGCAGATGGAATTGCGAACAGGTCAGAAGTGAGAAAAATAAGCCGCATCCGCGTCCAAAACGGCGTGATACTCCTCGTCTGATCAGGCATAAGGTCCAGGCGTTTAAACTGGCTAAAACCAGTCGGACTGAAACATTATAAGTACAATTGGACAGAAGAGAGGGAGAACACCATACCTATAATTTGGAGTTCAAATTTCGACTTTACAAGACCCAGCCATGAGGAGAGCCATATGAATGGCGTTGAGACCCAAGCAAGCAACACGCTGCCAATGAGAGTGCGGGCCACCGCACCAGGAAAGGTGAAGTGGTCATACTTATGGATATCCATGGTGAGCTCGGTCTAATCATCGTTCGTTGAGTCGCGAATAGCGCACGTTGTATAAGTTCTCTATCCCAACGCCATACATGAGAACATCATGAGTGGCATGTAGGTTGAAGCTCTCCTCAACCTTGGTGAATGGTGCAAGAAGAACATGTGTCCATCCTGTTATAAAGATGAGGGCGTCAAGAGCTATGCTCATTGCAAAAAGTGAAGACCACCAACAGGTTGGTCGTTCCCGCCGTTCTTGGACTAATTCACACACCTTTGTATGTCACACAGCCTTCACTTTCGTCAGCCACCCTGCAAATCTTCAACTCATCACCGTTGACAATGGTCACCGGTTCAATAAAGCAGCGGACGATGACCGCTCTCACTATGCGGATACTTCCAACATCGTTGTTTCTGCTCTTGTTTTCTTCAACGACTCTAGCATCACAGAATACATCTCGGGACGGAATATACCGCAGCTACTCTCCGCAAGTGAGTTTAGAATCGTTTCCTCTGCCATCGATAACTTACCTTCAAAAGAGCTACACACCTTTTTCTGATCTTGTTCCGCAACGTTGGTGTTGAAAACTGTGAGTTGGAGAATTCGGAACTGACTTGCCGATTTTAGCAAAGTGTCCACCATGTTTCAACTGCTTGTTGCCTGCTTTTACATGCGGGCAGTTTGCCCAATGTAATCAATATGACGGACAGTGTAAATGTCCTCCCGGATGGTCTGGAATTGACTGTTTGACTCCACGTACGTGGTTGAAATTGTATTGTTCTCAAGTGTTTGCGTTGACGTTGAACACAGAATGTGACTCTCTTGCCGAAGGCGAACACCGTCGTCCTCGAGATGGGAACACTCCTTGTGAATGCAAGGACGGATGGGAAGGAGTCAACTGCAATGGTACGTTTTGTAATTGTCGTCAATTTGCCTCATAGTAATATTGTTTTCCACCACAGTGTGCAAGACGGACGCAGCTTGCACTGGCTTCACTCTTCCTGGTGGTGTAGTTGATAATCCAGACGTGGCAGTCAACATGACGTGCTACAAAGGCGGAGAGACTGTCTTCAACAATCACCAAATGTGTGATGTTACCAGTGTGTCTCCTTCACTTTCACAATACGCCACCTTGCTTATCGCTATTCCTAATAGACCAGAAAATTCTTGATATGCTACCGGGACGCCCACCTCAAGTCACTTTCAGCTGCGACAAATCTGACGCTACCTGTGCGTTCCAATTCTGGGTTGCTCAGGTGGAGTCATTCTACTGCGGACTGGATAATTGCACTTCGGTTGCTACACCTGGTTACAATTACAACACGACTGAATATAAATGCGAGAAGATCCAATGTAAATGTGTGCCCGGGCGCTTCATCTGCGGCGAGGACGGCAGTGTTGGTGAGTACATGTAGCATCGATCATTTTTCCGACGGGCTGATAGATCTGTGTATCAGATATCGGAGACTTCTTGAAGGACGAAATCAAAGGTCCTGCATCATTTTATTGCAAGACGGGACAAGGATGCCGCTTTGAAGAACCTTCTATGAATGACCTGATTGACCAAATATTTGGAGATCGTTATATCAAGTTACAATGCGGGGGCGGTGAATGTGTACATTATTCTCAAGTCCCTGGATACATTGTATGTTTATCACCTTGCAATTTCCGGTGAAGTCTAACTAAACAACGTTCATGGATTTTAGCGACCTGAGAAACCCGACAATACTCTCTGGGTTGCGCTTAGTGTTGCTAGTGCTCTTTTCGTGGTATTGTTGGCTTTTTTAAGTGAGCTTTCTTGCCTCTGACGCGTCTAATTTCTGATTCCAACTGGTTTCTTGTCTTTTCAGTCCTCTGGTATGCTGGCCGAACAGGCAAAGGCGGGGATTTTGGACAAATCCGACTACCGGAAAACGAAGCTGCAAAATTGATGTCAGATCACGTACCTGCCTCTCTCTATTTCTCCGAAATCACGTACACTCTCGGTGGCCGCACCATCCTCGACAATATCTCTGGCTGCGTAAAACCGGGCCAGGTTATGGCTATTATGGGCGCCTCTGGCGCCGGTAAATCAACGTTCCTTGATATTCTTGCACGAAAACGAAAGAGGGGTACAGTTAGCGGCACGACGCTTGTGAACGGGCGAGGGGTCAGCGATGCGGAGTTTAAGAAGGTCATAGGATTTGTAGATCAGGAAGACACACTGATGAGCACCTTGACGGTATATGAAACAGTCTTATACAGCGCGTTGTTGAGATTGCCGAGAGAGATGAGTATCGAGGCCAAGAAATTCAGGACGTTGGAAACTATGAAAGAGCTGGGGATTTTAGGTATCAAAGATATGAGAATTGGTGATAGCGGTTGGTTCAGCCCCTTGCAGCTTCTCCGATGTTTTCTCATACGTTACCCTAGGTCGTCGATCCATTTCTGGTGGTGAGAAACGCCGTGTCTCAATTGCCTGCGAACTTGTAACATCCCCGTCGATACTTTTCTTGGATGAACCCACAAGTGGCCTAGATGCCTACAACGCGTATAACGTCGTCGACAGTCTCGTTTCTTTAGCACGAGACTATAATCGCACTGTAGTTTTTACAATCCACCAACCTCGCAGTAATATTGTTGCTCTCTTCGACCAACTAGTACTATTGGCTTCTGGGAAGCTTGTCTACTCCGGTGACTTCAGCAAGTGCCATGATTACTTTACTTCCATTGGCCATCCATGCCCACCTGGTTTCAACATCGCAGATTTTCTGAGTTCGTGCAATGATTTCCCCTTTCATTTTGCATGCTGATTTTTATTGTAGTCGACCTCACGATGCATGCGACTAGCCCTCGTAGCGCGGGACCCAACACACCCAAACGTCCAGATATTTCATCACCATCAAGTGCGAGTAACCTCGGAGATGCTGAGTGTGGTCTACGGGGCGCTTGTCACGATGTGCCATGTTCAGACAGCTCTGTTGATTATGTCGAATTGAACGGAGTCGGCGAAATCGGTAAACAACCTGCGTCTTCAAGCTCATCCACAACAAACTATCTTCGGCATAAGACCTCTCAAATTTATGACGCCGTTGTGAATAATGGGAAGCAAGTTCAAGGCACACCTGTCGCACCTGCGTTGGCAAGTTTGGTGGATGCGTACACGAATAGCACGATCGCAGCCGAAATAAAAACCGAATGTGATGATATCAAAAGAGGGGCCTCTAGAGCTGATGCCAATAACGGTCACGACTCTCTTGTGAGCAACGAACTTCCTGACGTGGCCTTAGAAACGTCGATGTTACGAGGCAGGAAGCGAGCGAGTTATGCGACGCAATTCAGGATACTGAGCGGGAGAGCTTTCAAGAACTTGTACCGTGATCCGGCACTTTTGACAGCTCATTATACCTCAGCGATTGGTCTGGCAATTACTTGTGGACTATTGTATCATAATGTCACGTAAGTCGCCTCGCCTGGCTTCAAAAAGCGAATGCTAATTAGCAAATCAGGAACGATATCTCGGGCTTCCAAAATCGATTGGGTATTTTCTTCTTTACATTGGCGCTCTTTGGGTTCTCGTGTTTGTCAAGTCTCGGCTTGTTTGCGAACGAGCGTATCTTGTTCATGCGAGAAAGGTCGATCCTGAACCTCTGCAAGGAACGTCTAAAACTTACTTTTTTTTTGGTAGATCCAACGGGTATTACTCGTCTTTCACCTATTTTGCTTCCAAGGTTTGGCTGCGACTTTTGATGATGGCATTTCACATTCTAAATTTTACTCAAGATTCTATTCGATATCCTGCCTCTCCGTCTTGTCCCGCCAATGATGTTCGGTGGCATCGTTTATGGTCTCGTTGGCCTTGTGCCCACCGTAGCAGGCTTCTGGAAATTTATGCTCACCCTCGTTCTATTCAATTTGACCACAGCAAGTGTTGTTCTGTGGCTCTCAATTGTTTTTGCCAGCGTAAGCGTGGCCAGTCTCGTTGGAACCCTGATTATGTTGTTCAAGTAGGTATTAATGAACTCTGAGTGGCGTTCTCTTTGACTCATTTGGCGTAGTCTGCTATTCACTGGCCTGCTCATTAACCGCGAAAGTGTAACACCAATACTCAGGTGGTTGCACACGGTGTCGTTCTTCCACGCTGCGTTTGAGGCACTGGCCGTTAATGAATTGCGATGGCTTCAGTTGAAGGAAGTCAAGGTTTGTCTTGTTCCTGTTCTATTATTGCTTATGTTCTCACAGCAGTCCATAGTACGGAGTCGAGCTCGATCTACCAGCCGCGACTATCTTATCTGTCTTTGGTTTACGAGCTCAGGTGAGTTTCATACCCCCTTCCTCGCTATCCATGTCATTAATGGTATGCCGTAGTCGTTCTGGTGGCCTAACATTTCTTTGTTGGTCATCTTCTTTGTCACGTTTACGACTGCGAGCTTCTTCACGCTTCACTTCTTTGTTAAGGAGCAGCGATAATATCCAGTGTCGAGGCAATGGTTGTCCCATATATTTACCCTGATACCGGGTTACACGGTTTCCATTGTACATTAGTCTTTACCAATTCATTTTCGTGTTGTTGGATTTGAAAACGCATTACAACATGGCTGACTGATCTTCCGGTTACCTAGAACGATAATCATGGATCGTTGCAACTAAACTTAAGTGGCTGACCCAAACTAATGCAGAAGGATGAACTATATCATAGCAACCAGTTTGGGTGCTGTTTTCCAGCTACAGACATCGTATCCAATACCCAACATGGGCGTTTATCAGTCTCGCTCATTCTTCGTTCTCTTCATGTTCCTAACCCAAGTTGTCGGGCAACAGTCTCCATCCCTCCCCTCCGCATCGCGTCAGCCCTCCTGGCTGCCATCTGGTGTCCCAAAAACTGCCTCCGGCAAACCTATCCGATGTTCCCCGAAAAATACCAAACTTAACCCATCAACACACAAACTCATCTCCGAATGTGGCGCCCAAGCCTTCTGCCTAGACGCACTCGGTTCGCTCTCCAACTCGACCGGTCAAGGTGTCTGCGTCTCTCGTTTGTGCAGGGGAGACCAGTACCCGTATGGGTATGCCCGGTTCGGAGGGCAAAGTGGCGGAGCGGCCGAGGTACCTTTGACGAATGTGAAAGGAAAACTGTTGCCGGTTGGTGATGACGATGAGAGGCTTCAGAGCATGTTACCACCCATGTGTCCCGAAGGAAGTTTCTGCCCGGACAGGGGCAGTGGATGTCAACCCAAGGTGGAATCAGGTGGCGCATGCGAGTTGGCAAGGGACGAGCAATGTAGGAATCCACCTACCGACGTAGAATTGCCAGCTGGTTCCTTGAACAGGGCCGTGTGTTTGAATTCGAAATGCGTGTTCGTCCCCTGTTCCTTGACTTCTTATTTATTTATTACCTTTTTCTCTTACTTATCAACTTGCCGGCAGGCCCGCCACCCAGACTCTCAACGCCCTGTGCACATTCGAAAATATCACCTCTGTCTCCGACATCAACCAAGGTCTCACAGGAGGTGGCCAATTCACATCCTCCGTTTTTAGGCACGATTGCTTGTCGCCATTTCTCTTCTGCGACCTCACGGCGCTCCTTCCAGACGGGAGCGGTCCGACATGTCAACCGACGGGAACAGTTGGACGGAGGTGTAGTTTTGATGAACAGTGCAAGACAGTGAGTACTGGCTTTTTATTTGTGGAAAGGTCTGTTGAATAGTTCATTCGGAATGATAGGGCAACTGTGATGCGAGTATCTGTTCACTCCCGCCTGGAACACCCACCCGGCTTGCTCCATGGCACTGGGCGGCCACAATTCTATTTATATTCTTTGGTAAGTGATTCGGCTTGGCCCATTCAAACCAATAACAGAACTCACTTGGGAATGAAAACACTTTGCTAGCCCTAGTTGTCAACATTGCCACACTCATCTATATCCAACGTAAAAAACGTTATGAATTCTATCAAGAAGTGCAAGAATATTACGACGAGCAGATGAGGTGAAGTTCTCTGGCTTTCCATAACTTTCGCCGTGAGCTAAATGTCACAGTAGCATCCGACGCGCCATCCTTGACTTACATGCAGATGCAAGGGAGAAAAGTATCGTCGTCGAGACAAAAGCGTGAGGGGGTTTCAATTGAAGGATGTTTCGGACGCACCACATATCCCGTCCTTCAAATAAGGGTTATAAGATTAGAACTTGATATTGTCGATGAGATCGTTAAAGATCAAGAATTCTTGCCAACGCTCGGCCAATACGAACACCAGTCATATATTCCGGCATCAAACGAAAGTGACCATCATAAATTAGAGATCGGGCAGTGCAGTTGACTTTCGTCGACGAAAAAGTTTTACTATGGCTTGTCGGATTGTATGCGTCGAATCGCACGATATCATGGAGGCTGAAAGCGACAATGATATTAATACAGACTATGTATGCCATGTGAATGAAGATCTGCAACAGAACGTTAGAACATATAGATCAGAAAATGTAAAAAAATGCGGGCCAATTTGCATCAGAGTCATATTTATAAAAAAAAGCCGGACATAGATCACACTACTCCCGGGCAAAACAACGTAGGTTGAACTGCTCGAAGTGTCATCTGGCCCCGGCAAAGTGTCATCAAGTACGGGGTGGACAAAAAAAAAGGGATATGTGAGAAAACAAAAAATACTTACATGAAGTGTCCAAGTATCGCATTAATCAAGAGAATCCAACAGCTCACTGCTACATCTCGTCGTCATCGTTATCTGTCAATTCTTCGCCCTGCCTTAGTCCAGCATGTCGTTTGTATCCCTCTCTCCGTGGCCATGAGTGACCGTCAGTAAATGGATGGATACGCAAAGGTAATAAAAGTGTCGTCAGAGAGCTAAAAAAGGAAGATGAGAAATCCAAGCCTTCAAAACCAAGTAAGGAGGGGGGGAAAGGAAAGGAATACACACTATCCTCCTTCTCCTACATTAAAGAACACTTCCAAATTCGTTCTCCGACCTAAATTGTAGCTATTCACAAAAGCTTCACCCCTTTCTGTTGCCTTTCTCCTGTATGCTTCGTGATCTTGGGCCTCCACAGTAGTTTCGCCGGAGACAATGGTCCAAAGATGGAAGGCCAGCATGACACCTACTGCAAAGCAAAGGACGCCAGAGAGGATGAAGATAATCGAGAACATCATTTCAGGGCTGTGATGTTGCCAGGGCTGGGATATTGAGCTGCGGAATGCGGTTCTGTGCCAATAGGTAAAAGGGACACACCTCTCTCGAGTAGGTTATCCCAAGCGAATCTAAAAATGACCCATAGCCAAGGAAGCAATAGCAGAATGTAGAAAGGACGAGATATGCCCTATAAACGGGCCACGTTAGTGTTAAGATTGGATTAAAATCTCGGAGACGAACGTACATGAATAGAACAAAATGCCGTTCGTTATAAATGCCCACACATTGGTTTATCCCTGCACAAAAGTAAACGACTCTTTTCTCTCCATTCACTACGTGATTGGGTCTTACACTGTGAATACGGACCATCAAACTTGCTGTAATGAAACTTGGGAAAGAACTTAACTGGACAATGATGGTCGTATTTCAAAACACACCGATTACAAATTCTGCAATGGTGCGCCCTCTATTCCCACTAAAATAAGCACCCGCGTAGTCAAATCTATATCGTACTCACCTCCGGTCGGTGCTTATTGCACTTCAAACACGTTGTGTATTCCGCAGGAGTCACCGTTAGCAGCCTCCCATCCTTCCCTTTCCCCTTGGAGCCCTTCCTCGTCGCCCAAAAGATAGAATTCACCTCTCGTTCTTTCGAGGGCGCGAACAATCCCTCTCTGTCGGCGTTGACAAACCCTGGACGAACAGTAATGCAATAATAATAATGCATGATCAAGTTGACCGCTATGACCACACAGACAGGAAGAGTGAGGAGCGGATACGCGATCTTCGGTGCAAGTACTTCGACTTTATGCAATCGTAACATGTCAATATTTATCAAATAAATTTAGGCGCTGAACTTACAAAAGCAAATTACACCTGAACTGATCAGTAGACAAGCCAGCCCGACAAAGAAGGGACCCGCAGCACCAGTGAAATAATCACCCCATCGTTCTAGTGTTTTGAAGCAGCGAAATACCCTCCGAGTACATATCATCGTTGACTTTAAGGTCCCAAGACACGCGTCTCAGACGACGTTCTGTGTCACGCGCTGCAAAAGTTTAAAGCTTGTAACATAACTCACGCCTGTCACTAACAAAGTCACCCAAAAAATCACACAAAATGAGTGGGAACACGAGAAGAAGAGGTTGTATTTCACATTCTATGAGCTATGGAGAAGAGGTGGTTCGAGACAGGAAACGACAAACCACTTCATGGCCATCGCCATAAAGAACAGGCTCATCTCGTTTCCAGTGGAAAAGAGAACTTCCACAGCCTGTTTCGCCACCAAATAGGTTGATCTCCACAAGGTAAACTCGTCCTTCTGTATGTACAACATCGGCAACCGTCGCAACATCTTCATCATCATATTGGTTTTTTTCTTGTGCTGCTGCCTCCTTATCCACTGTCGGATTGTTGTTGGAAACAGGGGCTTGTTTGTTCCTCCTATGCTTTTTCAATTGGGAGAGCAAGCCATTTTTTCTCTCCATGAAAGAGAGAATGTCTTTGCCAATTTGTCGAGCACTCTCTTCTGTGTGATATTCTGTCTCTTCCGTGGTGAACCATCGGTATTGACTGATGCCAGTGACTCTGCCTTTCCACACAAAAACCCGATATTCGTTCTTGCAAGCGAAAGATGGATCAAAGTCGCTGAGATAGATGGTGGTGGATTTGATGTTGTATTTTGGCAACGCCAGCCATGAGGTCAGACGTCGATCCTTGAGCATCCCATCAACGATATCTTGTCCATCCAAGAAGGGGCGAACTTTGTAGTTCGTGGACTGCTTCATACTGCATTCGTTGAGCCGGCAAAAGATGGGGGAAGCCACAGCAGAAGAAGTAGAGATTGGATTCGACGTAGCCAAGCGATGTTGTGATATACATTCGTCAATAGATTTTATCAGTGATGGCAAGTAAAGCGAATTTTTGACCGCCCGTGACAGTCGGGATGCATCCACTTGTGCGAGGTTGCCAAGCTCCTTGACTTCCTCCAGAGACCCACCCGAGAGGTTCACTTGCCCCCAAGGTGGTTGTTTCAGAAAAGATCGGACGCCTTCAAGCCAAGTGTCGACGCCATCATACTCACATCGACCAGCCTGTAGCATGTCTGAATGGAAAGCCGAATTGTACCTATCCCTCATCACCTCATACTCCTCCGCGAGTATAAATTCGACCTTCAGTGTGTGATCTCGCATGTAGAAACGGGTGCGGTGAGACACTGAGAGTGAGTCGGAGAAATCAAAATTTGATGGTAACGCGGTATCACGCGTAATACTGTTGTCACGCGGTAGAACAAAAAATAAATGCATAACCACTTGATTCTCTGTACATAAAATTTTGTTTTTTGGGTCTATTCTACTTGATTAGTCTGTGTAGGCATTTATTCCATGGCAGCGCTGGGGCACCCTCTTAATGTGCCGTAACGCCCGTTACAACTCCTCTTACGTTATCATGCTAGTATTTTAAATCGAGAATGCACATAAAAGCCAGCGTTTGGTTCCAACTTCCATGCGAATCTAACCCTAGCTTCAAGCTCATCTTTTCTATTTCGGTTCTTCCTGTTTAATTATAGCAAAAACAATGGAGATAAACCTCTCCAATATTACTTCTCTGTTTATCATGTGTTTAGACCTATTGCGAAAAATGACAATATATATCCCCTCTAACAAGCCCTCTAATTCTTTCTTTCATCTTTTTCAGAGCAGCCATAAAGATTTTAGTCAGTTGTGGTGCTTGCCAGAAAGCAAGGGCGAGTAGCCGGGTCAAGAAAGTTCTACAACGATCGACACTGACGACCTTCTGATTAAAGTACCATGCGAGGCCCTTGACAATGAAGTGGCAGAAGCATCGCACTCGTCGACAATCACAGCAAACCAGGCGGGATACGAGAGTCTGGCTTTTTGGTGTCGATACTCATCTCCTGCCACTTGCAAGATGACCCCAATATTTGATCCACGTCAGAGACGTGCCTTTCATATCAAACTCTGTCATTATACTTGTTCAAATTTTACAAGCTGAGCTTGCGGCTTGCCACGGGAAATCTTGGACTTCTACATATTGCATTTGGACCACGACTAGCAATGTTCTCTTCCGTCACTCACAAAAGTCAGATCCCCAGGATACGCCATCTTTTTGCAGAATCCACAACGTCGGCGATCTATTGCGCCGAAGCGGACTCCGAGCCTGGCGAGGATGTATGGTTGAAAGCCACACGTGCGCTTTTGGCTAAGATTGAGAACGGTGGTTGTGAGATGTCAAAACGGGAGGGTTCAGAGAATGAGGCCGAAGGCATATGAGCTGGACAGGAGATAGGTGTGTTGGCTACAAAATCGACGGAAACGAGGTCCCTCCGCTGATCGATTCGGACAACGGCATCGAGCAAAATAATTTGTGAAGGTTCAACGTTCACGGGTAAGTACTGAACGTTGAACTTCTTGAACTCATCTTGGCATCGGATATTTTCCAACCACTTTACGGGAACATATGTGGCTAAATGTGGGGTTCGTCTATTATAAACGACACGGATTCGTCAGTCTAAGAAAAGCTGAGCATGGTTAATAACACAGCGGGAAACTAGAATGTCGTATTTTTGATTAAAAAAACCAAGGACTCGAACTGGGGAATGCATCAGGAAGACGTAGAGAAGATGGAATGAACAAGCGAACGTAGTTTCTATCGTTCCAAGAAGATTGAGCAGAACTGTATAGATCAGCAGATGTCAACTTACAGCAACACTCCATGGATCATTCTTCTTAAACACGCTCTTTAAAATCGTTGCCACGACTGCCAGCTGGCCTTATACACTTGAGTGCCGCCACGAGAAGAGAAATGCCGATAAGGCGTAAAATGGTTGAAACGCCTACGTGAGGCCGATGGCCACGTTTGACCATGTCAATATCAGGGACGAGGAAGAAGTTGGAGGAGGGAAAGTGTTGGGAACCATGGATAGCCAACCAAGGGCAGATACTTAGGCCACAGAATGCGACTGACTGTACTCTATCTCTACAACCTCGACGCGCCAAGCACCATGCAGGCCTTGATCCTGCCAGGTCTTCTTTTCACCCACCCACCCATCCCTCTCTCTTTCTCTGCCCTCACAGCCCTTTGTCCTAGCACATGGGCTCTGCGTCTCGTGTAATATCCTTTCTCATTTCAAAAAGAAAAAAACAGGTGATCACACGATCCGAGAAACCCCCGCCCATTGCAGCTCGCTTTGGGTACCTTGCAAGAGTCCAGATTCGTGGCTACCCTAGGGCCGAACAGTGCCATACACTGTTGCCCAACCTCACCCTGCACCTTTGATGATCACTGTCTTCAGCTTCATGCGATAAGTATTAGTCCAGCAGACTGGTGTATCGAGGTGCTTCTTCAGCTTGCTGTTCTTCCGATGCATTGTCTTTTTGCTGTATGTGGTGATCCTCATTCTCTGGGCCACATTCGGATATCTTTATATTGAAAGGCGACTTTTAAATTCACCTGGAACCCAAGACCGGACTGTTCCTACGATGCATCTGCGTCAGCCTCCCTTGGACCTTTGATATAAGATGCGATGGCTCTTTGATCGTTCAACAAACGGATATCTCAGAACTACCCCACTTGTATCTAGTCGACGTCTCTACTGGCACCATAGTTATCAACCTCGCACCCCAACTTATATCATCCGCATCGGCTCGAACATGGATTCCACCTCTTCGTTCAACTTGCAATTCAGAGGTCACGACAGCGAACAAACATTCTCCACTAATCAGAATAGTTTTTGGACTTTTTCTTCGAATCATTTCGGACACAACGCTAGAGGCGCCAACTTTTCTCCCGCACAAGTCATGGAGGTGGATGACGATAGGTCATACAGAGGTAGGAATTCAAAATTCTTGTTTCCCGTGGCCCTATTCACAATGTTGACTTATCTGGAGCAGCTACTGAGGACGTCACAATGGCCTACATGAACGAATCCGAAGATGTCGATATGGACCTACCGTTTCCTTCCGCCATTTCTTGCGACTCAATCTACACCGTCGTCATGGAAGACGTACAGAGCGATTCCGGCGACATGGATGTCGACTTTGGCACTCCGTCCAGTCTTCCCGATCGTCATTCCCCGCCCCTCTCGGGCGGCTGGCCAATTTCGACCTTTATGCCGAGTCTGATCTCATATGTGGATGAAGACCAAGACCAAGAGGCGATACCTTACAGCTGGAGCTGTGAAGATATTTACGAGTTGCCCTGGGAGCGTGATCCTACACTTTCACAAGATCAATACGATTATTTAGAAGAATCGCCTCGGATTTCGAGCACTCCGTTTACCCCACATCCTATCTACCCGCGGGATCAAATACCTCTCTTAGAATGTGACCCTTGCAATTTCTTCGAGAATACGGACCTCAGCAGTAACCTTGATATCGCCCCCTCTGTACCCTTGGTGACCGAACGTATGTCCCTGCTCGATATCAAGGGCGTCTCTCTTGCGTTTGATTTTAATGCCACGGACAATACCGATGCTTCAACCGCCGATACCGTTTCTCTCGATGATGACAACTCGACAAAAACTCAATCCCCTCGCTTGTTTTCCTTCACAAAACCCTTTGAATTTACTTACCTCTCTGCATTTTATGAAAGACCCCTGTATCAAGATCTACTCGAGAATTTGAATCGAAAGTCACGATACGAAATCCCGGGTATCACCGGTTGGGTGCCTCAGAGGTCGGGAGAGGTTGATCTGAAGTTAAAGGGGAAGGAAAAGGAGGCCAACTTGATCGAGTCACCGTCATGCGAAGAGAATCTCACTCCAGAATCAACTGGCGCCAAGGAAATTGTATATCCTACACACGAAAATATGACACCTCTTCCTATTCGGACCTTCCAGATGTCAAATCCAAACCAAGACCCTTTCAGTATGTTTTTTTTATCAGATTCCTTGTGAAATTTACTCCATTGCGCTAGACATGACTCCCGTCTCCTCTTCAGAATCTCGAAAAACAGAAAATGCACCGGGAACTGCACAAGTTCGATATAAACAACTTATCAGCGATAGCGTATTCAAGGATCTCTCGTCCCATCTTCCTTCGCCTCCTCCTTCGCCCACTCCAAGCTGTAATGCATCGAAATTCGAATTCAAGGTTGCGCATAAACCTGTACGAATTATTTGTAAAGAAACCTCTCCGACTCGACAAACTACCACGTGGGACCCAGGTAATAACCTAAAATCCGCGCATACTACACCGCTAAGTATCCTCTTTGAGAAATTCTCTCCGGTTCGACAACCTACCAGGACGCGCGTATACGACTCCCTTCCTTCACCCTGTGAAACCCCAATACCCAAAAGACACCTGCTGCCCGAGCCCCTCCACTGTAATTTACCTGAGATGACGAAACCGAAGAAAAACGTTCCTGCACCCAAGTTGAATGAAGACGGATGCAAGCCTGAGATGCCTACCAGGAGAGACGACGACGAATGTACCCTTCCTGGTACATATCCTCTTGACGAACTCGAGTCGTCATGGATTTGCAAATGGGCGAACAAAATCTTGATATCACCGCCGCCGTCTTTTATGCAGTGGGCAGTGTATCAGATATTTGGCTGGTGAACACCGTTTGATTTATTTTTCTTTCTTTCTATTTTCTCTAGTCACCGGTTTAACCCTCTCCCTCGAAGTAGCGTGTGCTCTGACGACCTCCGATCCACCAGAATGAGGCGCTCAATTCTGATAAGATCGGTGCTTTGGCTAATTCACTGCATGCACGATTTTCTTCGTCCATTAACACACTCTCTGCAGAGGCCTATGTCCCACGGCTCTCTTCGATCGTTCTGGGCTTATCTTCGTCATTTCCATGGATTCGGAGGCCCCAACAGTCGTTACTTCCACAATCAAAGCTATCCAAACCCCGCGACAATTCTCGAATCTTGAGACTGCTGACGACAAACTGGCATACAATTCCTTTTTGCCCATCGTATCGCCTCTACCCTGTTCCATTCTAAAAAGGTGGCACCCTTCGTCTGGACTCCCTTGAACATTTTCAAATGCGCTTCTTGAAAAGGGGATATTATTACCGACGCCTTGTTCAAATTTCAGCCTTGACTCACCATCTTCACAACGCCATAGGGACCTTGCGGAAATACCTTTTAAATCTACTCTAATGCCTTGTCTTGTGTACACTCCGAACTCCACTCTGACTGTACTTCACTCCTCAAGAACTGCTTTATCTCCGGGATTCTTTGACGACGAACATCTGGACTGGACCTGCAACCACAACCACCTTAAACTCTCAGACATCTATTTACCTCTTTCTTCGTGTCGCCTCTGGCTTGACTCCGGATTTTTCTCTCCCCTCTTTCTCTGTTCTGTTCTGATCTTTTTATTTCTTTTTTGTTCTTTTGACTGTGTTAAACAACGATTTTTGTACTTTTTTTTCTATAAGAACTTCGACCGTCGCTCGTCAGAAATGGGATTCTGGCTTGATGCTGATGATAATGTATAAACCATCTGATACCCTTCCATTTCCAGACTGTGAAAGATACCTATCCAACGGACTCGCATCAAGATTTCGCTGGCCGTTGGCCAAATATTCCTGTACCCACGCGTACAATGTCGCTGCCTGATTTCAACGCGGCTTCGAAGTCACTGGACATACCCATGCTCAAGAGTAATCTTCCAGATGCATCTCCCCACCTTTTGTCTTTTTCTCCGAAAGATTCCGTAAGGTGTGTTTCAAGTAAACCGCGAGTGTAATTAAGTTTCTCAAAGTCTGAGTTTTCATTTGTTCCAGAAGCGACCAGTGAGAGTTCAAGTGATCCGATAGTCATTAAACCTTCCAGACGTAGTTTGGGGCATTCAGAAACTACGTGTTTGGCGAGTGAAACGAGTCCCGATTCTTCTGAGTTGGAAATTGGAGTCAAGACGGGAAGGCCGGATTTAGAGTCCTCGCCGGATGTGTTTACTTGAATAAGGACCCGCAATGGAGAAGAACGATGATCAGAAAGAGCTTTGTTGAGAGCATTTGCTGCCTTGATGGAGTTTAACGTTTGGACGCTGTACAGATTTGAAATTGCTGAAAAATACGCGTCATTTAGAAATATGCGATGTTTGATGGACTGGGGCTACGGACAAGCAAGAGCTCGTGCTTTGTTGGATTGCAAGGTGCCAATGAAATGCCATCGGATATCCGAAGGCAGCTAGTTGTAAATGATTCAGAAGTACATCTCGGGCGAATTTCCACAAAATTGATCACACAGTCCGAGCTTTCTCTTCCAACTCTTGAACATAATTCTCTCCGAAATCCAAATGTCCATTTCGATAACACACCAAGATATCAGATGCTGGCTTATATTTCGATACTGCCACAAGGGTTGATGTCGACTCTGGCAATGAGCAAGTTTTCACGCGTGCTCGGATCTCTGCCAACGATTGTAACAACTCGGCCGCGCGTTCTGCGGATAGCTCGTTGGAAACTGTCGACATTTTGATGATGGATTGTCGAAAAATTCTATGTAGAACAGTCTGGGTAGAGAACATGAATCCTTTAGTCTGAGTGTGACATCACGTACCTGTCACATATGCCGTTCTGAGTCACGGAATCACGAAGTTGAGCTTTATCTCGCTTTACATAAATATCCTGCTATGGTGAACACACGTGTTAAATTAGGCGAGTATGAAGCGTGGGTGGTTGTTGAGGGCCAAGAAATTGAGCATTTTGCTATCGAAGTCAACGAAGAAACTAAGGTTGCAAGCTGCTGGATAGCCTCAACTGTAGGGAAGGTAATGTTCTTGTCTTCTTGTAAAACAGACTTGGTATCATCAAGTCTTTTTGATAGCATTTT
>QDKV01005238.1_pt1 | contig 38125 bp, 51 predicted proteins | sample 1861101 | NCBI WGS metagenome assembly QDKV01 (sample SAMN04275158, study PRJNA302643) | Fungus metagenome, whole genome shotgun sequencing project. | isolation source: fruitbody | host: Mallocybe terrigena | place: Sweden | collected 2013 | reverse complement strand
TAAAAAAGGGAAAGGAAGGGAGAGCACGGTTGGTAAGTGTCGTTGTAGATGGGGATATTGTCTCGAAGGAGAGGGCGAGCACGAGCCCACCCACAGGAGGAAAGGATTCATTGTCCGAGCATGACACGACTGCAAAGTCTGATGTACAAGTTATGGTCGACATCGATCATCGTGTAGGTGAATTGGAACATGTTATTGGGTCATCAAGCGCGTCACTGGACGAGGTATGCTATACCTCGTTTCACCCGCAAAAGCGATTATGCTCACTTGTTTGCACCCCTAGACTTCTCCTTTACCAGCACCACTACTTCCTCTCATAACGCGTCTGAACAATCAGCTTACAATTCTTACCCAACCTCGCCATATCGACTCTATCTCTCGCAGGCTCAAAATTCTTCTTTCTGATTTAGAAAGAGCCTCCGCTGCCCAGCATCAGACTCATCGCCGACAAAATTCTCAAGGAAACGGGCCTGCCCAACTGACCCTTCTTCAGGAACAAATGTTCCCTCTTTTGTCGAGGTTGGGACCACTAATCCCCCACATCCCCCATATTCTTGCCCGCTTACGGACATTATCTACGCTGCACTCCTCCGCAACGCAATTCCAAACCAACTTAGAGGATCTGGAGGAGGAACAAAGGAAGATGCACAGCAGTCTGTTGGAACTAGAAAGCGCAGTACAGACCGTAGAGAAGAGCTTGGATGAAAATCGCGAAGTTGTAAAGAACAATGTCACTGGTTTAGAGAAACGCGTCAACAGTCTCCTCGAACGTCTGGATGATCTGCAACATCCAGAGCAAAATTGATAGTGCAAATTGGTCCTTTAGTTCTTACATATAATTTACATGCGATACCCGTCGCCGTAGTCTATACCAAATGATTCTACCCTACGTCACTTTTCGTCGTCGTTCGATAGGATTCAAAGCCTGTATTGAAAGGTTGAATTGGATACCATGTGTCTGAGGGAGATCTTACATGAGCTTGCTCCCAGTCTGAAGGTTCGTCTTCCTCTTCATTGGTGTTGATCTCATTGCCGATGCCGAGACCCCAACCACCAGAACTGGTTCGTGTAACAGGAGGTTCGATATCGGGACTTCTGAAGATCGTGGGGGAAAGTGAAAAAGGGTCCCATCACGGAGCAATGAGGTTATTTACCGTAGTGTTTCCAAGAATTCTCGCTCCTTTTCCCGCTCGATTTCCAGGATATAACTCGCAGAGCCAAGCCGGGGCGTTGTATCATCCCCGAGCGCATCATCATCAGATCGTATACCGATAAACTTGGATTTGTGAGCAACTCGGCCTCTTCGATCTCTGGGCAAGCCACTTGAAGCGAAGTTGGGTGCCCTTGCAAAGTTCTTGAATTTTGAACCTCTTAATTCCGCTTGAGGTCGAGGGTTACGAACGAGTCTGAGTAGATCTGTGATTGAGGCTTCACCGGGCGTTGGTTGAGGAGATGGAGTTGTTAATGAGAATGTTGCAGGCAAATAACGGCTTTCTGCGGACAATACCAGGAGCCTAAAAGCCAATGGATCAAATATTTCTAATCAATGGATTTCGGCACTCACATCTGTTGCAGACGAGGTTGCTGGTAAGAACTTGTGTCCGGGCTATGCATAGAGAGTCGGTTATATAACCGTTGGAAGATGGGAAGGATAACTCTGTCCCGAAATGACTTTAGGGCCACAGATCGAACATCAATGTGATACATTGAACTCGAGCTGGAGGAAGACTTGGACAGGTTTTGTCGGATAGGTGAAGTAGATCTTTGGGGTTTGGGGGTTCTATACAAAGAGGATAGCATAGAATCGGTCTGTAGTGGTAGCAAAACCTACAACCGATGTAAGTGAGGGGTTACGCGAATAGAAGATAACGTACGCCTTCGAGGTAAGTGAGAACCTGATCCCAGAAGAAACCCCAAATCTCTACAACCCGTGCAACCAATTTTTCATCCTCTATTCCTTTCAACTTTGCGTTTAGAGTAACCATGCCTTGGGCAATGAGTTCGGCAGTGTCATTCTCGAGTGACGCGAGCGCTTTATTGGGTGCAGATGAAACAACGGTTTGTATATGTCGTTCGACCAATATATTTAAATCTTCTCTATGTAAAATAGTCAGACCACGTAGGAAGGCGAATGGCTAGGTCACTTGCATGGGTACTCTTAGAGGTTCTCCGTTGAACAAAGGTAGAACATGGACATGTAATGTAGCCCAAGGGTCTGTCGTAGCATTCAACGATGCGGCGAGTTGTGAGATATTTCCTTGAGAAGGAAGTGATATAGACGAAACGGAGGGAGCAGAGGACAATTGGGGAGCCAGAGCTGAAGGGAGATGTGCAAGATTCCCCAGCCTGTGCATTTCACGCTGAACAAGCTTTGGATCGTACGTTCGACCATATGACGACTGAGAAAGCAAAGTCAGCAGGAACATATCCAAGGAGTTCATGAACATTACTTTGGAAGGGGAGGTGTGCGATTTAATACTGCCCGACATTGCAGACGGCACAGCACTACCTGCCGCGGACAAGGAAGGTATAGTACCTGATTGATTTGTTTCCATTCTTGAATGCGGGTGCAACAGATGGCCTGGATGTAGCGAGCCTTTGCTTGTGGACTCCTTTCCGGTCCCCGACAAGGAAGACGTTAATTTATCTGCAAAAAAGCCTAATCGTTTGGTCGACCCAAAGCCGTCGGATCTATCCAAAGACGAGAAAACATTGCGACTCGTATCTTGCTCACTGGATGCATTCAGAAATCGAGTCGTAGCTGGTGTTGGACGTGGAGTGGCATCACTTGACGTACGCTTCCTTGGTTCTGTGCCATCGTCTGGAGAGGAAGATTCACTGGAGCTGAGATCGACTCGACTTTGCTCATGAGACCGCCTTGGTGCATGCAGATGCGACGACGACCACATATTTAGCAATCGCTAGGTGGTGACGTCCAAGGTTGACCACATCCCCCGGCCCGCCAATTCAACTCCTCTTCGCGTTCGAACTTCAATGGCACTGTCTGGTTTCAGAAGGCTGTCAGTGTCATATTTTTCGATAACACGGCGCTTTACCGTATTGGCAATTGAATCATCCGCCGATGACACTTGTGCTGCGATTGTTGATTCTACTCGCAGAATACACTCGAACGTCGTTATCAAGCAGAATGAAGTGTACGGTTTCGTTTATACCCCAGTCTCTTTCTCACCATGTCTTCCTTCAGACACGAGACTTATGGGGGCATATATCCATATAGCGCAATTACTTCTCATCAAAGCAATATGGTATGGCACTGTCAACTACCAAGCTCTGTCTTACACACACCCCTGCTCCATAGCCATTTGCGATACGTCAGGCACTAGACGATGCAACTCTCGACTTGGTTCGTGACATAGACGGAATTGCATTTACAAGGGGTCCAGGTGAGTACTCCAATTAAATCTCACAGAGATGCGGAACAATTTGCTTTAGGTATGCCCGGCTGTCTAAGTGTCGGAATGAACGCTGCCAAGTCACTGGCTGCAGCGTTGAAGAAGCCTCTGGTCGGAGTCCATCATATGGTACAGTTAATTTGTCTTCATTGAAACGGCTTCTGAATCCATTCGTTAAGCAAGGTCACGCCTTAACACCACTGCTCACGGCATTCCCTAATGAACCCAAGTTTCCTTTCCTATCGGTTCTTATATCTGGTGGACATACGCTTCTCCTTCTTGCCACCTCCGAGATATCATTCCGGTTGTTAGCGACAACACGGGATGAAAGCTTAGGACGATCTTTTGACAAAGTTTCCAAACTACTCCAGTTGAAATGGACCAAACTCGGTCCAGGAGATGCTCTGGAGAAGTTTATTGCAGAGACAGATGGGTTTGACGAACCCACCATCACTCCAATAACACGACCTTTAGTTGGTCAGCTGGCTTTCTCTTTTTCTGCTCACCATTCACATATCAAGTCCTTGATTGAAAAGCATGGTCCCATAGAAAGCATGGACATAAAATTAAAGAGGGCTATTGCTCGTGAATTTCAAACAGCTGCAGTTTCTCATTTGGAAGAGAAAATCATTCTCGGCTTGCAATGGTGTAGATCTCAGAATATCTCAATTCATGATATTGTTATCAGCGGTGGGGTAGCAAGCAACGCGTATCTTCGCGACCGGTGAATTCATAGCTACTTCAGAATGTCTGACGTGCTCATTGGTTTCGTCATTAGTTTGCGGACATGCTTGCTTCAGTTTGACCCGAACACGTCGTACTCTCTCGCATTCCCTCCTTCATCTCTTTGTACAGGTATGCTTGCAACAGTCACCATCTGACTAGAGCTAATACAATTCGTTCTCGTAGACAATGCAGTTATGATTGCATGGGCTTCTATGCGTCGGTTTTTAGCCAACGATACAGATGACTACTCCATAGGACTTCGACCGAAATGGAGCATTGAGGATTTATCATGATGCCACGTCGACTATTTTCTGGCTATAATAAGGTACAAGATTGATTCGACACTCCTAGATAAATATAATGCGAATTCCTAAAGTCGCGTGAGATCCAATCAAACAAACCGGCTGATGTACTGACGCAGAAGCTTTTGTGGTCAACAACAGCCATTTCTGGACGAATCAATTCACTGGTGGAATTGCTATTGAGATTTTGAGTGTTCATTAGTCACTGCATGTTGACGACTGTCAACTATGTTGGTGATCAAGATTCAATGTGTTTATATCCAGTTTGCCTCTGGCGCGTTACTTTGCAAATCGCGTCGTGTAGTGGACCCGTGATGTGACGTGTGATTCATTCGCGCGTTTTAACGTTGAACTTAAACCAGCGAGAACTTTCACGTTCACCTGTTTCAATATGCCTGCATTTCAATTCCTTCCAGTAAACAAAAGGAAATACGACGATGACGAACTCGATGCTGAGGTTAGCCGGAAACGCATTTCTACAAACTCTTTGACTCAGACTGGACGGGAAAATGAAAATGAAGTGTGGATGGTGCAATGGTACTAGTCTGATCCATCGTCAATGATGTTTCGTACTTGAGGTCACTCGGTTTACAGGAGAAATCCTCAATACAAGAAACACAAAACTTGGGATGGAGATGGGGTCTTGGTTTCGAGTGGTAGTGGCGAATCTACACTCTACGATACTGACGGTAAAATGTATGTGATAGTAATGCCTTCTATTTATCTTGTTCTGAAGGACGCGAAGCATGTGCTCGGGCAAAGTCGCGTTGCCGCTTTCTGAAGGCAAAAACCTGTCCGTTGGTGGTAAGGAAGTCGAGTTGGAATGCTCAATACCTAGAGGCGAATTCTTGAGTGGAGCTTGCTTCGGGCATAAATTGACGTCAACCACACAAAATAGTTCAATATCTATGCCGACCAAGAAGTTCAATGCCCCTTCACTGAAGGGTCATGGATCGGGATCATCCAACCCTCATCCAGAAAACGACCAAATTCCAACAACCCTGGGCCCTTCAGACATCACAAATTCTCTTCACTGGACCGCCAATTGGTACGCATATATTATTAACTCACAGAACTTACGATTCAATTGAAGTATTAGGAGAAAGCCCAAGGACCGGAAAAATCAGACTTGGGATGGCGACGCCTACGTCTCCCACGTTCAAGACAAGCTAGTAATGCTAGCGGAGGATGGAAAATTGTGAGTAGTTCAAGTGTGTTAGAGGATGTATGAAATGAATCATTGTTTCAACTTGTCAGGATGGGTAGTATTCCGTGGAAAGGACGGGCCTTACACGCTGGACTGAAGGCCACTATCGCCGGAAAAGAAGTCGAACTCGACGTCGCTGTTTCAGCCTCCCAGCTTCCCTCAATGGATGCAGATAAAACAGTTACTTCCGACATTCCGTCCACAAGCAGCGCTCTACTAGATACACCACAACCCTCAACCAGTAAACATTTTGTTGCTCCGGCTAGTTTTTACGCCGCCTCTAAGCCCAAAACCAAAGGGCCACGGTGAGCCGTTTGTCCGTTCCGTTCCGTATAACTGCTGACAGCAAGAAGGCATGACCCAGATGCTCCCGGTGCACTGGTGATGAAGGCTCCAACGAAGGATCATATAAGAAGATTCAACAAAAAGTAAGCAAGGCAATTGTGTATCTTATAATACGAACATAATCCAGAAAAACAGAAATTTGCCTATTGTTCCTGTGGTTGTCGACCCGATCCTCTCTTCAAAAATGAGGCCGCATCAACGGGAAGGTAAGGCCCATAAGTCTGGGATCGGTATCTTATGTATTGACAAAGTTTTGCAGGCGTCCAATTTCTTTATGAGTGTGTGATGGGCATGTGCAAATTTGAAGGACAAGGGTGTATCTTGGCGGATGAAATGTGAGCCACCATTCCCACTTTGATTACTGCTCTGAACAAGTTCTAGGGGTCTTGGGAAAACGCTTCAGGTACACATTTTGAATCTTGGGCTTAAAGTCGCGTAACCTGTTCCGCAGACGATTGCACTTGTCTGGACCTTGATAAGTCTGTAATTTAACTTCACGATCATTCCGATGTATCTCATGCTTTGCACTAGAACAAAATCCATACGCGGGTATCTTTCCAGTGGTTCAGAAAGTCTTGATTGTGTGTCCCGTGTCTCTAATCAATGTCAGCGTCGATTACTTTCTTCATGAAGTCGACTTAATGCATAACAGAACTGGAAAGCAGAGTTTCATAAGTGGTTGGGTCGCGATCGTTTAGGGGTTATAGCCTGTGACAAAACGAACCAAGGGATTGACACGTTCGGGCATTCGTACGCATTTACTTGGAGATTATTTGACCATGATACTGAATGCAAGCAGCAAAGTTCATGAGGTTCTCATCATTGGATATGAGCGCCTTCGCACTGTCATGTAAGTCAGCGGCACACTTCACCTGCATGACAGTTCCTTTTTAATGGATCTCATTTGCGCAGTGATAAAATTTCAAACATCTAGTATGCTTCCGTTGGTCCCTTCATATAACTTGATGAATTGAAACCATCCCGACAGTCCACCAATTGGACTAGTCATATGCGATGAAGGTATGTTCGAGGTATTTCCTTTGGCGACGCAGGGTGACGGAAAGATGAAAATGTGCAGGACACCGACTGAAATCAGCAAACAATAAAACAGCAGCCATGTTTAAAACCCTGGACACTCGTCGGAGGATTATCCTTTCTGGGACTCCTATTCAGAATGATCTGGGAGAGTTTCATTCAATGGTGGGATCATATTCAATAGTCATGTGAAGCGGCTCGATTCATTGGCTTGAATAGGCAGAATTTTGCAATCCCGGCCTCCTAGGTATGTGAATTTGTAGCAGACATCAAGATCCGATATTGACATGCATAGATGATTATTCCGTATTCCGTAAGGTCTATGAAGGTCCCATTTTGAAAAGTCGAGCGCCTGGTGCAAGTCAAAAGGAAATCGAGCTGGGTGAAGCTCGGGCCGCACAGGTAAGTTTATTTTCTCATGACAGATTTGTCTTTGACGGTGAGATATAGTTGTTATCCGTTGCTAAAAATTTTGTCCTTCGCCGGGATGCAACTTTGCTGAAAAACCATCTGCCACCGAAAAGTGTGATTTTCAGTCCTCTATATCTCCAAGCCTAATGGTCATCCGGTAGCGGAATATGTGGTGTTTGTGATTCCAACACCGCTTCAAGTATCCATGTTCTCCAAGATTCTGCACCCCGCTCACTTAGACGATCTTGTTCAAAGTTCGACAGCAGAATCCTTGGCTCTGATCAACATTCTGATAAAAATAAGCAACAGTCCAATTCTTCTGAAGGCTGCCGCAGACAATGCAAAAGACAAGCATGACGAAAAGGGTACTAAGTCATTTCAGAAGAAAGTAATTCAGGATGCACTGCAACACCTTCCAGAAAGGGCACATGTGGCAGATATGACTCTGAGTGGTAATTAACTATGTTTTCTCTCAACTTTCTGCTAAACGTACACCAGGAAAGTTGCTTCTTTTATCCAAGTTCCTGAAGATCCTGCGACAGGTTTGAGTCGTCTTGTTCACCATGGTTTCGTTTCTAATTAATTCCTCCCTAAGAATACTGACGAAAAATGTATTCTCGTTTCTCATTACACTTCGACTCTCAACATCTTGGAAGCCTATTGCAGAACGATGTCATATTCATACTACAGATTAGATGGGTAATTCGTTCCAATCGAAGTCGTGTAATGAAACTCACGGACTCAGTCAAACGCCTCAGAACAAACGCCAGGAGTACGTCAACGCTTTCAACAAGGGGACTCAGCGTAATAGCTGTGAGCTCAATTGCTTCTGTCATGCATTTGAACTCTGACCTTTTATCTCAGTCTTGTTTCTGCTGAGCTCTAAGGCTGGCAAGTAATTCTTTTTTCGAATTTGAGGCATTTGATATTGATCAGAGATCCGCCTTGCAGGCGGCGTCGGGATAAACTTAATTGGCAAGCTTAACTTGACCCACATTTTTTAGAAACTGACAGCCATCTCAGGAGCTTCAAGGCTCTTCATTATTGATTCTGACTGGAATCCCAGGTTTGTAACAATGCTTTTCACATACACAACATACTCATTAATTGCATATCATAATATTTAGTCATGACTTGCAATCCATGGCGCGTTGTCATCGGTATTTAACTCATTTCTCGAGCAAGAACGAACCTGATCAGTCTCAGGGACGGCCAAAAACGCCCAGTATTCATATATAGGCTGTTAACTGTTGGAGCGATCGATGGTGCGATCGACCTCTATTAAAGGCGTTTCTCAGCTAAGAATGATTCCAGAAAAAATTTACCAGAGACAAGTTACAAAGCTCGGTTTGAGCGATTGTAAGTCTGAATGAATGGAATTTGCACTCATCTGATAAAAATTTCCAGTTCTCATTGGATCTGTTAGCTGAGTGATCTTCCTGGCCTGGTTTGGTGCTGAAACTCGCTTCACAGGACACATCGAACTCGAAGAGCGACTCATTTACCAGGAAAGACGTCAGTTATATCTCCCTATTTCCGCAGCGCACATGAAAGCGATACGCCTTCATTCTAGCTCCGGGACATCTTTCGTGTGCACCTGGACACGGGATGCAACACACATGATTTGCTGCAATGCGACTGCGATGGGGACCCTATTTTGATGCAAGGTTCCGGAACTAAAAATGAGAATGCGGCTATAGCCAGAACGGTGTCAAAGGGTTTTATAGCTGCTTCTGAAGTCATCGATGATGATATGGATGCAAAGGAACAAGACGTCTGTGATGACATTTTCAGACTTGAAGTATAACAGCCTGACCAGACCTATAGTTTTTGCAGAAGAAGAGAGAAGGGCTTGCATCGTTGGGACAGTGGAAGCACCTGAATTGTTCAAAACCCTCAGGCAGGGATTCCGTACAAGATGGCATTCTTAGAAGGATCTGCTCTCCTGCAGAAATTGCCAGCAAGTGTGGCCAATCAAATCAGTTGAACGGTCTTATATCGCTTGTGGATGTTCAGGTCGAAGATCCTGCATCTACTCAAACCTTTTCGGGTGGATCGGTTTCTTTTGTCTTCGAAAGATGTTCAACAGCCAACGTAGAAATAGACATCAATTAAAGATGTATCACTATCAAATAGAAGTGGGTATAGAGTTGGAGAACAGACGAGCTGCCATTTGGTGTTCAAGGCGAATTTCTTCGTCAGGCGGCGCCCCCCCTGTCCCCCTCTCAATTACATTAGCAAGGGCAAAAAAGGGATGTATATTGGTGAGAAAGGAAGAGAAAATTTCTTTGGGAAGACATAACTAGCAGAGTAAAACTTTTTTTAGATCAACAGCAGGTGAAGGACCGCAGACAATGTTGAAGTCCATAATGGAGACAATTTGAATCAGAAGCTACCGTAGACAGGTCTTCCATCAATCACAGTTGCGTGAACCTTAGTACGCAGTATCTCGGCTGCAGGAATTTCCATGATATCTTGAGAAAGGATCGTAAAATCCGCACGTTTTCCGACTTCAAGAGATCCGAGGTTGTTTTCAGTAAAGGAAGCATAAGCAGGATCAATAGTCATCCCTGTTTCAAATGTGAATAGTACGATCTACTGAAGCGAACAGAAACCAACCTCTCAAGGCCTCTACCCGCGTAAGACACTGTTCAGGGAACCTATTACTTCGTTAAGGATATTCAGGGAAAACGTACAATAAGAAACGGGACGCACCAGCCATCTGCTCCATGGGGGGAATCTCCTGTGGGTGATTTGCGGGTGACGGCGGCATAGAAACCAAACAAAGGGTTCATGGATTCTACCGGAAAATCGGAACCTAGAGCGATTCTTGCGCCACTGTCGATGATAGAGCGGAAGGCATAAAGACTCTTGATACGTTCCGGGCCCTGTAGGTCAAGCTAAATGGGCACATCCTCGTTCGGGACTGACACGTGAGGAAGCTTACCAGTCGGTCCTGCGCATACCACATGTCACTTATGCTGCAAGAAATAAATACTGATGAAGATCGGAGATGAAGAAATACGCACGCGTGAGCTGGCTGTACGCTTGCAATCACTGACGGGGGATTTAGCAAAACAGAAAGCAACCAATTTATGACACATACTTCCTAATTTCCCAAGGCGACTCATATCTTCCTCAGTCATCATTTGTGCATGTTCAAGTCGAGGGCGAAGGGCGGAAACATTGGCGCCCTTTAGGGCCAACTCAAAAGCATCGAGGATAATGCCATTCGCCTTGTCACCAATGGCATGTACATTCTAGTATCATTTTCAGCCAGCAAATTCATAAGAACGAGAAGAAAACCTACAACTTGCCAACCATCCCTCAAGAATTTCGGGATAACATCGAAGAATACAGCAGGTTCTGTGCGCATAAGGCCGCTTGTAAACGGTTTATCGTGATAAGGACGGTGCAACTAAATATCCAATATCGTCAGTTACAATTGTGTAGAACCAGCCCGACTAACCGCAGCGCCTCCGGTCCTGAGCGCACCTTTAAATACAAATTAGGATATTTTGGTCTTTTATGTCAAAAAACAAATGACATACCATCTGCAAACATCTTGACACTTCGGACACTTAATCTTCCATTCCCAATGTCAATCTCTGGACGTGTTGTATTTCCCCAATAAGGCACATTCTCATCGAAAAAGGCCATTGCATAAATTCGAACCTAACGTAATGTGGTTAGATTTAGGAAAGTCCATAAAATAACCAACAAACTGGGAGAATGCCGATTTCAGCTTGCCTAATCATGTCAACATCAGCAAACAATCTAGCAGAGATATTTAAAAAAATTTCACCTCTTGAAAAATGAGAGTGACATTGGATCAAGACCTGCATCATGAATCGATGTTAGACCAAAGTGGAGGGCATCTCGCACAGCCACTCTGAATCGCCTCAACAAGTCGCCCTCCGTTAGTTTGGGCTGCTTGAGCAATTCTTGAGCGTTGTCCAAAAGAACGCCTAGCGACTCTGTTGGAAAAATTCAAGGTGAATTGGGCAAATGTCTTACCGGTCGGGTGCCCTGTTCCATTGCGAACGATAACACCTCCATCGACAAGTGAGGGGAAGGGCATGCTCATCTCGAGCATCTTTGATGAAACCCACAGTGCGTGGCAATCTTTGCTTTGGAGCACGACGGGTCTCCCTCGAATGATGTCGTCAGCATCTAGATCAGCCTAAAGAACGATTAAAAGATGGTCTGAGCGTTGAGGAAGGAGACTAACGGCAGATGGCCAATCGTTACCAGGCCATGATGTGTGATCCCATCCACCACCTGTGATCAGTCTTGACGTATCGTTGGCGAGTTCTGGAGTAGAGAGAATGTAGTTTCGAACACGGGCGACGGCATCTGAACAGATTGTGAGTCGCGGTTTACAGATAAAATTCGGGCATAATAATACCTGGAATTGTCCCAGCGCCTTCCAGTGGTAGCTGTCGAGTGGCGCCGTATTCTAAAATATGTCCATGTGAATCTAGAAGGATGGATTAAAAAGTAGTTGAAGGTTGACAAGGGAGAATAATATTTACCACTAATGCCAGGGATGACAATTGCTCCGGACTGAATTGTCCGGACTTCCAGCGTCGAAGACTTGGAAGTACGCCATTCAGCCAGGACAGTCTCTGTGCAGGAATGTGATTGAGCACGATCGTTCAACTACGAGACAAATATGCCTCGACTCACCCAGCGAACCGGTATTTACGATGTAAGGACCGTCAACCACAATGCACTCTATCTGGGTGTTGTTGGCATCGACGGTGTAAATCCTGCCAACATGGTTTGAACAGAGAGCATAACTTGCAGGTAAAGATTTGGATGGCCTCGTAGTGGCATAGAGCGCGAAAAATATCGGTATAAGTGCAAGAAGAAGCTTCCACGTCCACGACCAAGTACTCTGCGTCGAGCTATTGCCCTTCGCCCCGTACATGGGTTGGCTATCTTTTGCGGACGAAGATGGCCCCATATACGAAGAGGGAATAGCAGGGTTCGGAAAAGAGTGGACAAGTTCCGATGGACAGGTGGACAAGAAGAAAAAAAAATGATGGCGACCAAAATAAAATGAACGCAAGGGAATCACCCGACTTTATAGATCTTTCTCAAGCATAGCCCTGAATTGGCATTGGGCGCTTAATGACTGACAAAGAGTTGAAAATTTTATTGTTATTTTACATAAATTTGATTGACAAGTAGCGCCCTGTCGGATAAATTATTAAGTAATAATACTCAACTCCGCTATCCACGTCACAAGCTCTCCCATGCCTCATCATGTCTTTCGGTTTGTCAATTCCCATCGCGTACCGTTTTACGGCCTGGTTTCTTTGCTTGCAGTTTGGGCGGTCATCACCAATGCCCTGAAAAACTACAGTAATTTCTACGCCGTTGCAGTTTATCTATCAAAGAGTAGTCGCAGTGTGGTGGTCAGTCTGGATCCTCACAGTATTGTCCAACTGCTTACCGTTTCGCGAACAGGTGTTGGCTAATTTCGGTATCCTTCTTGCTCTTCTCTGTGGCCACGTTTTTCAAAGGATATTCTTTGGTGCTTTGAGGCCTGTTGAGGTAGAGGTATGTCTTTAAGTTCCCTTCTTCCCTCCTTTACTTACTTTGTGCAAAGCGTCTCTATGATCGACTGTGGTTCTTCATTACAGAATCATTACTCGCATTCACCATATTTCGGGATGAAGTCGATACTCCCTTCGACCTTATGTTCGGTTTCTTGCTATTCGTGAAGTCTTTTCATTGGCTTGCGAGCGATCGTATAGAATGGGTACGCTACCTTATTCTTCACCTGCACGCTGTTTCATGACATGAGCCACAGATGGACCAGCGACCTTATCCAGGCCCACCCCTCGTGTTTCATTTCCGAATGAATATCCTTTTTGCACTCCTCTTGACCACAGACCTCTTGATGTTTTTCTTCACCGTGGAGCATACATTGTCGGCAGGTGTTGGAGGCATGGTTTTGTTTGCCAGCGAGGTATGTATTCCATTAATATGTCCCAAATGTGTCATAATCTAAACTTTATCAATAGTATGCCGTATTAAGTGCTAGCATGACGAACACTATCCTAAAGTATGGTCTCTCTGTTTACGATCTCCGTCGCGCTGGCCGGCTTGGCGGGGAAAATGCTCCTCCTTGGGAAAACAAAAGCATGTGGATTTTCTACATTGAACTTGTCACCGGTAAAATTCATCATTCACGCTTCCAAATGCTTTTTCTGACCGAAGAATGTTCCAGATTTCTTCAAGTTGTCAACCTACCTTGTATTCTTCTGTGTCATTATCGCTTTTTACGGCCTGCCTCTCAACATCGTGCGAGACGTCTATGTTACTGCCAGATCTTTCATCACACGTCTGAAAGCACTTCGCCGCTACCAGACGGCCACCCGAAATATGGATCAGCGGTATCCCAATGCGACAGAAGAAGAACTCGTTGCAATGAATGATCGGACTTGCATAATATGCCGTGAAGAAATGGTATCACCTGCGACCCATGAACCTAATGGCCGGCTGGATGGGCCAAACATGACCCCAAAGAAGCTGCCTTGCGGGCATATTTTCCATTTTCACTGCTTACGGTCTTGGCTGGAACGGCAGCAAAATTGTCCCACTTGGTAAGTTGAACACTCATGACCATTGACCGATACACTTCTTACCTTTCAAACAGTCGTCGGAGTGTGCTTGATGAAGGAACTGACACGCGTGCTGCAGCTGTAGGAGGTCAGCAACAAAATGCCTTACCCGATCGACAACAAGAGAACGTACTTGGTCCTCAGGCGCAGGTGAATGCTCAGAACGGGAACAACCCCTTGGGGTTTCTGGGTCGCTTGTTTGGCCCCGCCAATCGGTTGGCGAACGCCGCAGACAGACAGGCTGTGCAGAATAATCAAGGACAGCAGCCCGGAATCTTTATCAACTACCAAGTGCAGTATCGGTTTCCAGAGCGACGAAATGAGGGTAACATGCAAGTTCAACAGCAGCAGCAACTCCCGCCTTATCCCGGGTTTCAAGGTCCTGGAGGCGCTTGGCAACCTTGGCCAAGAGAAGGAGCGGCTCAGCCTCAAACGACCTTACCACCCCCAACCACGGAAAATTCACGAACTGATAGACCAGCTTCTGAAAGTCAAGTTGATACTCCATCACCCACCCAGGGATCGCTCGAATCTTCTGATGGCGCTGCTCTTCCGGCTAGAGAAGCCGCGCGTCAGGCAGCACTTCGGCGATTCGGAAGTCGAGAAATAAAAGACAATCCGAATAAGTCGGCTCCAACAACGTCCACGTCAAATGTTGTTGATCCACCCCCGCAGGAATCGGCATTTACAAATGATATGTCATTAGGCTCAAGCCCACCTCGACTCATCCCGCTCTTTAATTTCGATCTGCATGCCCAAAATTCATTTGTGCCACCACCAAGCGTGCTGCAAAGTGCAACTTTACCGATAACTCCCGAAACTGGTCCAAATCATCTACCAACGGGTGATCTGGGCAGTTCGACTACCAGTGGTGATCCGAGCGGTACACTGCAGCAGCTTCCCCAAAGTTTGACTGAGGAGCAATTAGCAAGGTTAGATATACTCACGAGAGAGAGTATTGATGAACGCCTCCGGATTTTGGAGAACGTATCTGCAACAATCCATAGGTGTGTTGATGATTTACTGCGGCTGAGGAGTGCTCTTCCTGTGCTCGATCTATCCAGTACAACTGGCGCTAGCGGTTCTCCTTCACTATCAAGCACTATATCAGCCGAAGACAAGGACGGAGCCACCCAAAGCGACAAAGGGAAAGGGAAGGAAAAGGAGGAGGATGTGCCGATTAGCGAATCACCCGAAGCTCAGTCTGTTCAACTTAACGAGTAGATAAAATATCTCGAGATCATTATTGACCAATGATGTACTAGCTTAAATATGACTACGAGACATCATTTATAAGGATGGCAGCAATCCTGTCAGAACTTTTAATCGTTGTTTTACTAGATCACCAGTCACATTTGCCTGGTCGACGCGTGAATAAAACTCCTTGAAGACGATGCCCATAGACTTCTTTGGGTCAGCACCATTTGGTAGAAGTGAAAGGATCGCTTTCAGTTCCCCGTCAATTTGTTCAGTTGTCAGCAAAGGTGGTAAAACTGAGTTGAGAGTCCCAGCTTCCTTCTCTTCCCTTTCTGCGAGGTCTGTTCTGCTTGCTTCCACGAATTTGACGGCCGCTTCGTTCTGCATTAGCAGGGGATGAGTTAAAGGCACTGAAAACTTGAAACGTTCTACTGACTCGACGCTGAATAGCTTTGCGAACGATTCCTACCTGAAATAAAGTTGAAAGAGTGAAGGGGACTTTTAAAAGTAAAGCAATTGGTACGGACCATTGCAGAATACGAAAGAGGTTCTTTTGCCGACTTGTCCGCATTGTTAATTTCCGAGAGAACGGACTGGAAGAATGTTGAAAGGGGGGGGATTTTTTACAAGAATTGAAATGCGAGACTCATACCCGAAAAGTGGTGGATGCCACGGTGTCCTTGGTCTGAATAGAAAGTCATGACGCCCTTGCTCCGTGAGCTATCTCTCATAACTGGATATGTCTAGACATGCAGACCTTCATGGCAGTTTTTATTTCGTTCATTAGCTTCGCGCGAAAATCTAGGATGTAGTAAAAGATGGTTCCAACGATCAGAAAGTCGCCAATAAAATATAAAGCGTACCACTTCCCGAAGACGTACTGCTATAACGGACCGCATTTACCGCAATCTTGGACCTAAGAACGCGAGCAAACATGATTTCGGTGTCTTGGACAACTTCAAAAGTAGCTTCGGAAATGGCCGTGAGATCGGTCGACACTCTCAGGACATGACCACACCGAGTCTTCCTCCTTCAGGGGGCTTCGTCCCCGCCATCCGCAAGTCATCGCATGACCTTCGTGTTTCCTCTGGAATATCAGTGAGCATTGAGTCGAAATTTCAGCAAACGACAAAGCAAATGCAAGTTCAAATTGTAGATCAAGCCAGAAAGTATAAAACGCCTACTCTCGTCTCCTTACTTCACGAGTTCCTTTGAAAGAATCTCAAAGAAACATGGCCTAAACCTACCTCTCAAATTTGCTTCATATCTTGATGAATTAAACTTTCTGTCCGTCTTGTCCCTCCTGAACTTTGCCTCTGGGTACCGAGTGCCGCTACATGCGCAAACCGGTCGTGGTGCATGGGATTCCATTCGCGCACTCGCCTTTTCTCTTTACATCAGTTCATCTAGTGATGAAGATTATTTATCTACAAAGGGCATGTGCGCATTGACGATTGGGACGATTGCGGAGCTCATGAGTATCAATCTGCATGTCGAACGCCCGCATGAACAGATCCCTGGTGTTGTGATAGGCGAATTGGGAGGACCGCTGTACGAGCTGGTTAAATTGATTGAACGGGTATTGAACGAGACAGGTGAAATTCTGGAACGGTCTGGTTATAAGAATCTTGGAGCTTTTGTCGCGGAGGCGTTGCAACAGGCCGGCAAGGTTCTGGACAAACCCAATGATGCTGCTGTAGAAGTCATCCTCGAAAGAGTACTTAGTTCATCCCCCTACTTTTTGTCTTTTACTTCCTAACTTGGATATATCTTTACCAGCTAGTCTCTGCATTCCCCGCTTTCCGCGATATGTCGCAAGTCAATGGGCAACGTAAGCACCATTGTTTTTTTTTCTCTGTAGAAAGGATGGGATGCTCAGATCGGTCCTGCAGCCATCTATTGCTTCAAGAAAGCCTTGTTCCTCATTCACGCCATCTCGATTCGCTTTGGTTCACTCTCACCCCCACCTTTCCCTATCCCAGACACAAGGAATATTCCTATTTTCTCCGACAATGTTTTGCCCTCCCTCCTTGTCCATCTTGATGTGATCGAGCTTCCTGCTGAATCTCCATTATCAAAACTTTTTCCGGAAGCAAAATCCGCAGCGGAATTGGAAGAGTTATTGGCGCCTGCGCCACAAACAGTGGAGCATGTGCAAAATATTCCAAGAGAAGGCGCCCGTGTCACTGCTGATCAATCCTACATATTACGCGCAGCAGCGATTGATGCATGTGAGCTCATCATTGACATTGCGCAGACGCTCGACGCCACATTACTGGACAGAAACCTGATGTGGTTATCAAAACTAACACTGCCGGACTTGGACATGTGGCTTTGGTCTGCGGCGAAAGACAGAGCCGACTACAGAGCCCTGGAACGGTTTGTAGACCAGAACACCATCTTTTTTTAAGTAGGCAATTCAATTTTACATTTCCATCAGCAAGCACAGCATACGCAGATGTAGAATTTTTTTTATCCATTTGTACCATTGAATTAGACAAAACTTGTTTCATGAATCATTATCACTTGTAGCGCTGTCACTTTCATCCTGACCCCAAACCGCAAAAGCTCGGTGATCATGTTGACCAGTTGTGGGTAGATCGAAATCACGGTCTTTTGGAATCCTGCTTTTCCCACTTGGGAAATATGGTGAACGCAGGTCATCTCGAGTGCCCTCATGTACAGCATCCGAAACCAAGGAAGAAGCAGACGAAGCAGGGCTTGGGACGTCAAACCCAACGTGCCTAGGTAACACACTCGATGGATGAGGCGGCTTTGTCACGTATCTGTTCGGCGAGACCACCCCGGACTGGAGTGGCCTCGTGCGATTGCGGGAACGAGAACGAGACTTGGTCCTCCATTTCGTCTGTAAGAGCTTCCCCTGTGTTTTCTCAATCCCAATTGCACGGTCCATGGCCGTGATCCTTGCACCATTCGTAGTCGCATCGGCTTCCGGTGCAGAATCGTCGATGTCAAATTTTTCCTCTTCATCATCTGTGACCTCATCCTCGTCCTCGTCATCAAAGGTAGAATGTATATCAACGAGCTTGCGTTTACTTCGTCTCTGAGGCTTTGGAGGTGCGTCCTCTTCGACAACCACAAAGGACTTTTGACGTTCACGCTCGTTCCATTTGAGAGTACGTGAGATGGCGTGAAACCAGTCAGTTGACTGTTTGTCCGCACAGACAGTTGGGAATGGATATTTGGATGCGGTGACTTTTATGTGATCACCCTCTGCAGCAGATAGATAACCGATTAATAAGAGTCCCCGATTAGTTGTAAAATGAAACATACGTTTCAATTCGACACGACCCCGCCCATCGAAGGACGCCCAGGCAGTACTCCTAGAGTTGTATGGGACACATATTCGAAGTTCCAAGGAGTCTGGTAGGAGCATAGGTCTGAAAGATAGTGTATGCGGGCAAATTGGGGTAATCAATATTGCTGGAATTTCGGGGTGTACAAGGGAGCCTCCTGCGGATAACTGAGATATCATCAATTGAGGGATGTTCTTGACAGGTGTGTGCCAACTGTTAACTCACAGAGTAGGCAGTCGATCCAGTGGGGGTTGCTATTGTCAACCCATCTGCCTGAACTGTTGTCATGTGGTGTTCGTCGCCTACATAGTATATTTGTCAACCACATTGAGGCTATATTGCAAAGATGATGTACCGAAGAGTTCCAGTAGAGAGACATACGGACTAGGGCCGCGATCCACAACAAGATCGTTCAAGACTTCGAACGTCTCCACGGGACGCGTCGTGAAGCACATAATCTCTTTATCTTTCTTACAGTTTCCATATACAGTCCAACCTCCTTCAAGAGCCTCCCACCCGCCTTCCTCGATATTTTTCATCATAATTTCACCAGTGTCGCCTTTCCTCACTGCCTTGCGTTGCTTGTCCTCTTGGTTCACGGCACGATAGACGGTACAGGTGAAGCGCATCCTGAGGTTGACGCGGATGCCGTCATCAATTGCGAATGCCATGTCGGCTTCATGGTTGGCAAAATCGAAGTTGGTTAGGAAACCAAGAGAGCCCAAGGAGAAGGATAAGACTGGAGGAACTATTCTTTGGAAGAGCCAGGACGTGAACAAGACTGTGCCGTCCCCGCCAAGCTACGGGGGTATCTGAGATGAAATTATGAGGTGGGAGATGTGGGCCACTCACAGTAACAACGAAGTCAAACCAATGAGGACTATGCCTACACATGTTGCTTGTCCAATAACGAAGTTGACCTTCATCATTATATTCCGTGTGCGTGGAGTTGGATGAAAGCGAAGATAGGGAATGAGTACTGGGAGACCGTTTTGGGAAGGGAATAAAGAGTTCAGGATAATCACGCTTTAAACCCTCAGCATCAAAACGTTTGGAAAGCCGAAGCTGACTATCTACGTAGCTGCCAGGGTATGAGCACCGAGATCATAACAGTTGAAAACATAAATGACCTACACTATCAAGCCCCTGGTCGATCCTGGGCGACGCTTGAGCATGAGATATAATGCCAATTGTCTTGTCAACTTGATCAACCGGTTATCTCGAGCTTTTGTAACAACAAGGACGGTTTGGATATTCGACCGAATGCGAGCTCGACCTGCGGCACGATTTTGCGTAAGCAAGAACGGTTCAATATACCGAAAGACATACCAAGCTGTTTGCTCATCTCACGTACCGTAACTGCTGTCTCCGCGAGACGTTTTGTCAGGGTGTTTCCTGATTCATCCTCGTCAGTGCCAAATCCCCTGTCGAGGTCGGATATCGCAGAAGGGTGCAATGACGAGTTATTATTACCGTTGTAGCCTGTACTCTGCAGAGACTTGGCGAGGCCAACATCGTTGATTTCGGCAGAGTGGTGCTTATGTTTGAGCCAATCAGCCAACATCATGCCTTTATCCAGGTGAGAATGAACGAAACAGGGCGAAGTAACTTTCTGAAACTGAGGCGGTTGCTGTTGCGATCCGACGGTGTCTTCTTCCGCAAGCATTGGGGGCGAGATGGAACGATTTAGCACTGGAACGTCGATGTTCGTGAGCTCTGTGTGTGGTTTCCAATCACCCTGTTTATGATTTATTGTAATGGGTCCAGGCGTAGACGGTGGAGTGGAAAACTCCTCTAGGCCTAGGATGTCGTTAGATGGGGCAACTCCAGTGCTAGTCATAATCAAGGAGGTGTGCTTAAAGTTCAATGATTCAGCTTGACGGATATCTTTCTCAGACAACGAATGTAGGACAAAGCAGGTTTTACTCAGGTTACCGGCCGCAGCATAATGTTATGATGGTAATAACAGTTACTTTGCGATCAAAAGTGACCTCAATTTGCAGGTTCTATAACTTGTCACTACACACATGTCAAGCAAATCGAGAGGTTCAGCAAAAGTCCTTCCGTTGGCTGATATTATTCGCGATCTCGCAGTCCTTCGTGCCGCGGAGACTGAAATACCAGAGACTTTGTTGAGGGGTGAAAACGAGGTTCAAACGCATACTTCTCCATCGATTACTTCTTCGGTTGCCAGTTCCTACGAGTTCACTCAGGCTGCCAGAACGGCCATTAAACTTCACAACTCAGGAAAAGTTGATACCGAGGGGGCGAAGGTCGACGACATTCAGAAGAAAATTGTGGACTTGCTGGAGGGATTGGATGCCTAACAGAAAGGGTATTTGGTTTAATCGACCATGATTTTCTTCCAGTAAGTGACCAATAATATTGTTTCTTTCAACTCTTGGACTAACGCACGCTGGTTTCGATGAAGCGCGGTCTATCATGTCTGGCTTCTCATTCTGTCTTTAGATCGTGACGCAATTCACGACAAATTTCGGTCGAGAGTCGAATTTTACAGTGGGTTAACTTCATATAATATTGTTGCCGCACATACGATGTTGTCCGCTTCATTATAACAATTCAGATGGGATATGTGATGGAGTGTCCACGATGAGGAACTACCTGAATTCTACGAGGATTCTCGCCGCAAAGTTTTTAAATAAAGGTACTTGAGATGGGTTAAGACTACCTTGACTCTCCATCTACTATCACGACGTGCATTGAGATAAATCGCATTTCATAACACCTTCAGCAGGTTTTCACATATAATGTTTGCTGCATTTTATAAGAAATGTAAATTTCTACACGACTACCAAAAATCAGGAGAAGGGCCTCAGATTACAACTATCAGTAACCCAGTTTTGTGCTATTTTTGTTTGAATGTCCAATTGTGTCTCACCAAGGTAAGAAAATATCACCTAAATTTGCACAGACAATTTTGGTATGTACTATATTCCATATGTAAATTTATAGGCGGATACATGGTACTTAGCTTTTCCAGCCAATCGGCGGCTAGATCGGCTTGCACGTTACCGTGAATTTGAAACTCCATGATTTTTGGGGCGGAATCGTTCCGCTGCTGCCTCAAGGCCTCTTTTCTAAAATCAAACTTCTTATTCTAGTAATATACATACCAACATACATGTCTACAAAAATTTGGAGAAAAATTTTCAGAATCCCACAAGCAATTTTGAAAATACATAGAATTTTGAAACACAATGGGAGAAAAATGTCGGAGATTTTAAATAGGCATGACATTGATAACGCAAGCGGAGTCGTAACGGGCATTACGGCACATTAAGAGGTTCGGCACTAAATTATGGTGCCCGCGTTACCATCAAAATCTGATTTCTCCGACATTTTTTTTTAGAGGCTAGCTGTAGACGGGACAACAGTTTTCCTTCAATGGCATGCTGAACAAATTATCTTTCCGAATCCCGGGTGTGGTTATGTAGGAGATATCGCTACAGCTAAATTCAAAACATTAGAGCAGCTCGAGCCTCCTTTGGTTTGATGGATTGCCGTGATGCCAATGAACAAAAACACCAAGCAGGCTCAGCGGCTCCTAGAAGCAGGAGTAGGTAATCTATCAAAACCAAACAGAACTGCTGTGCTGCAGCGAGAACCGAGCTGCTCTATCGTTCTGAATTTAGCTGTAACATGTAACGAATGAACTTTGAATAGGACCATCGGATTACGTGACTGTTATTTTTTTTGGTTAATTAGATAACGATAGGGGCCATGTAGGCTCCCTTGCCTTATGAAAATGCAGGCTCAAATTCAAGCGCATTGAGCATGTGTTGTTCTTCAACGTCAGCCTAAGAATTTGCCAATAGACTCGGAGCCGTCTGCCAATTCGGCAGCAAGAATTAAAGAAGCCAAAGTCATGTGATGTATGATGCATGCCTCGTGTGCCCAGCTTTAAAGTTTATAGAAGTTTGAAACACCACTTTTTCACTTCTTACAGCTCGCGCAGCCATCGTCTCAGGCTCAAGAGATGGTGATGTCGCAGATGGCGCAGGTCGACCTCCCCATCTTTGTTTTTCGAATTCTTTCCCCGTCATTGGTGCTTTTGATAGCTTTAACTTTGTTCTTCACTAAACCTCAACCTGTTCGTCCACCTTCAGAGATTACCCCCATTGTTGTTGCAAATGTCATCCCCAGACGCGCAGTTATTCTTGCCCATTTATCTTTGGTTGCACTCTCATATCTACTGGATGGTCTTGCCTTTGTTGTGTTTGCCATTGTCGACCATGATTGGCCGAGGCAGACTGGCATTCCTATCAACACAATCACAGGTCTTATCGCATTCTCAGGAATTGCTGCACTCGGTACTTGGAAGGACGTCCACGGTGTTGATGTTTGGCTCTTGAAGAGGGTGAAGCTTGCTGTTGCACTCTCTCTGGTAGTCGATATCACCCTGACAGTATTCCTTTCTTTGAGTCTGCGGGGTGAGGATGCCTGTGAGTTTTGACATTGTCATAGTTTGTCCTGGATTTGATTTAAATCAAATTTTGTATTTCAGCACACGTGTTCACGATTCGCAAGCTTGTCCATGTAACGTTCCCAGCCTTGCGCGTATTACTCCTGCTACCATTGCTTGGCGCTCTTGGTTCTCCTAGGGTAGTCTACAGCTCTGCACATATTTATCCAGACGTTGAAGAACCGGAACCTACCCTTTCGTCGTTCCTCTTGCCCCATGATGCTGTCCTATCGTCAACTGGCCTTAACGCCGGCCAAAGCAGCAAATACGGCACCTTCCCGGCCATCCGTTCCTCTCCGCAAACGTCTGCACCTGTAACCCGACCCGCCACTCCCGCGCAGTCGACTGGTCCGGATTTGAAAGTGAGGCGGTTGCCGTTCCCAAGAGGTTTTAAGCAATTCACCCCGTTTGCAGGTCGAGAGCAAATCCGAAATATCCTACAATCCGTCGTGGTCCGAGTTATGGAGGCGGATGCGTAGGTTAACTCCTCACTTATGGCCCAAGAATTCCTCACGATTGCAATTCATGGCTGTGCGTAATTATATTTTCCCTCTTGCATTTATTTGAGCTGTTGGTTAGTTCTTATGCATCATAATTCTTCTATTGGGGCGTGTCGTAAATCTCGTACTGCCACTTACATTGGGAAGGTTGGTGAGCATTCTGGAAGGGAGAATCAACCAGTCTCCATGGCTTTTCCTGTTCGGTTATGTGGGGCTTCGTTTTCTACAGGGAAGTGGTGGCCTGTCTGCGATTAGAGACGTACGTCCTATATCCTATCCTTATATCATTATCTGAATGTTTTCAATAGTGTTTGTGGGCTCCTGTCATGCAATACTCAGACAGAGGTTTTTCCCCCCTACATTTTCTCATCCTTAGTCATTTCTAATATACTCTTCTCGTGCAGAGATGTCGCAACTTTCCTTCAATCATTTGCTGAACTTATCGTTTGCATGGCACACCCGTCGTAAGACGGGAGAAGTCCTCAGAGTGCTCGACCGTGGTGCTGCGATTAATCGCACATTGGAAGTAAGATCCTTGATTACATTGGTATCGAAATTGTCACTCACACCGGAACACGCGCAGTTAATTTTGTTCAATATTATTCCTACCTTCATCGACATTCTCGTCGCATTGGTAGCATTTTGTATCATTTTCAATTGGACACTTGCATTGGTTTTGTTCCTTGTGATGTTTGCCTATGGTAAGTGTCATTATGCGCGTTTTGGCCCTAAACTAAAGTTATTCTCTAGTTTTCACAAGCGTTGTTTTGACTCAACTACGAACTCAACTAAAGCGTCAAATGAACGACCGTGATATCGTAAGTATCGCATTTGGGACTCGTGATAAGAACCTCTTGACTTCTCTTGAAACAGATTACTCGCGGTATTCATACTGATTGTCTTCTCAATTACGAAACAGTAAAGTACTTTAATGGCGAACGGCATGAAGGAGAAAGATATGCTGATGCTCTGCACGAATATCAAGTTCTGGAGTACAAAGTTATAAGTGGGTACTCTGTTTTATTGCTATTGTCCCAATCTAACTTCTTTCAAGCGTCGTTAAATTTGCTTAACTTGGTTCAGAACTTCATCATTGTGAGTCTCAATCTCAGTACACAAATGCTTTCCGGAAATATAACTGTTTGGTTAAACCCAGTCTTCTGGTCTTCTTGTTGGTTCCTTGATGGTTGCCCACGAGATTACTTCTGGGTCCAGTGATGCTAGCGAGTTTATCGTCTTTATCACATATCTCGCACAGGTGAGTCACATGTGTTAATTCTGCTCGCCTTTGCCCAAATCAAATTGTTTAGTTGTATGGGCCCCTAAACCAACTAGGTTACATCTATCGATCCATCAATACAGCTCTGGTGGATACTGAAAGGCTACTTGCACTCTTGAATGAACACACTGACGTAAATGACAAGCCCGATGCCCCTGATCTCGTGATCTATGAAGGAGAGATTGAGTTCGGTATGTCCTTTTTATCCCATCGCTGTTATCACTGCAATTTCCTTCCTTTAGAAAATGTAAACTTCTCTTACGACGGACGTGCGTCTGCTTTACAGGACGTATCCTTTAAAGTGGCTAAAGGATCGTCTGTGGCTCTCGTTGGCGAGTCTGGAGCGGGAAAGTCCACCATACTTCGGCTCCTTTATCGCTTCTATGACCTTGGTGAAGGACAAGGAAGAATTCTTATCGATGGTCAAGATATTCGGTAAGATTTCTTACTTTTCTAGAGTTTTGATTTGCTCACGTAACCATTATTAGGAATGTCACTCAGACGAGCTTGAGACAAGCAGTTGGAGTTGTACCACAGGATCCTGTTCTATTCAACGCAAGTATAAGCTACAACATAGGGTATATATTTGTCCCATCTCGGCTCCTGAACATTCTAACGGCTGTCGATTATAGCTACGGAAAATTTGGGGCGACTCCGGAAGAAATTGAAGCCGCTGCGGGATCCGCTCAAATGCACGACAGAATTCTGAGCTTTCCTGATGGTGCGTTGTATCAATTGATTCAGTGAGCTTTACACCTGCTGAGGTCATGCGACAGGCTACGATACTAAAGTTGGCGAACGTGGGGTGAGATTGAGTGGCGGTGAGAAGCAGCGGGTCGCTATCGCGAGGACTCTGCTGAAGAATCCTCCTATCTTGCTGTTGGATGAAGCAACCAGGTATGTCATCGGTGTGTCATAATTTGCGTCAGTGCTAATTGTGGTGGCAAGTGCTCTTGACACGTCTACCGAAAAGGACATTCAGAATGCACTTCAGAATTTAATGAAGGGACGATCTTCCCTGTCCATCGCCCATAGACTTTCTGTAAGCGGAACAAAGATTTGGATTCTTTTTCATTTCTGATATTTTTTCCCAGACAATTGTCTCTTCAGACCTGTAAGCATCGTGCAATCTGGTTCTCACGCGATAAGAGTGGCTTACAGAGATCCAGAATTTTAGTACTGCAAAATGGGCAAATCGTTGAGCAAGGCAGTTTCAAGGAATTAATACAACTTGAGGATGGCATCTTTGCATCCATGTGGGCAGACCAAGTATCGTCCTCTGATGACGTTGCAGGTGGTAGCGTCAAGAAGAGGGCTTCGGGCTATAGTGTCGGGGTTGCAGAGGTTGATGGTGAATCTGAAAGTCACAAACTCACTGAAATACCGCCAGAGGATTTCGTCGCCACCGAAATTATTCACGATCCCGAGCTTTCAGAAGCTGTACCTGATGCAGTGCCGTCAGATGCGCAGGAATCACTTTTGGCAGCTGTTGACGAACCGGAAGGTTCTGTGAAAACAAAGAGCGTGGATGAAGACAAATCTGTTTTGCCCTCGGCAGCTCCCACTGCCACCGTTGGATTCCCTAGCTTTGTATTCCCGATTGCATCCGAACCCCTCGACATTCCTGACGAGCGTGCGCCAACCCCTGCTACAGGGCCAAGTGTCACTTTCGGTTCTAGTATTAATTCACCACCCTCACGAACTGGAACACCTGACCCAGAGAGTGAGCCTAAGCGTAAGCGCATTTCGTCACAGAACTTCCAGCGCCTTGCGCGTAGAATGTCCTTGACTACACGGCGGCAGGGCTCTTCCTCCTCTATCCTGACTGGTATTCCCGGTATTCCTGGTCTTGGCAAGCGGGACTCGTCCCCAAAAGTTTCGATAGATGAAGGGTCCAGAGCGGAGTCGAGCACTGGTCCTAAATCGACCGACAGTCTATCTGACAATGGAAAGGGGGACGACAAACCTAAATTGAAGAAAAAGGACAAGAAGGGCAAGAAAGGATCGCCCTGAATGTCGGTTTTTTTGCTTCATATTCTTTTTTCCTCCTACGATTTTACGATTTTACGATTTTACCTATGCCTGCATCTATATGGATCTCATTATTTTCTACTTTTTTGTGCCATACATTCATTTAGTTGACGGCATTGTGATGAATGACCATTCTTAAGTAGTGGCCAGCGTTGTGCCCTGACCATCTCCCGTGATCTTATTGTTTGAAATCAGTACGCCGTTTTTTGGGTGCAAAGGTTCCATATTTAAGGTTTGAACGTGTATATGTGACGAGTTTTTTATCTCATCTCCAAGAATGCTGAGGTAACCGTGGCGGAGTCTGAATGTCAAAACAAGAACTGTATTTAAAGGACCCACGTCCTCTAAACACCTTTCTTCCTCAACTACCACAGTCCTTCGTGGTTCATAACGTGTTTCGTTCTTGGTCCCTTCAGGTTATCGTTTCAGGTTTGATTGATATTGTAAGGTATCATCGTGATGTCTGCAAAAGTTTATGTTGGGTCAGTCTGCGTTTTGTTTCGGTGTTCCCACAGCTCCTCGTCCTAATGGCTTTGTTAATTATAATGTAGCAATTTGAGTTGGAATACGACCGATGATACGCTCCGTCAAGTGTGTATAGGTGCCTGACTTGTGCATTGTCCGCGATTAACATTTCGATATGTTGCTTTATGACTGCTGTTTTGAATATAGGCTTTTTCCGACTTTGGTCAGGTTCTTGATGTGCGCTATCTTATCTCTTTCCCTGGGGCGCTTGATGCACTCGATTAAGAATGAGGTTGACCGATTCTCATTTAGTCTATCGTCATGCGAGACCGTGATACTGGTCGCTCGCGTGGATTTGGTTTTGTAACATTTGGAACAGGCCAAGAAGCTGACGCTGCAATCAGTGGTTTGCATGAGCAAGAGCTCGATGGCAGGCGCATTAAGGTCAATCTTGCCAATGCCAGGGGTGGCGGCGGAGGCGGTGGTGGAGGTTCGCGAACAACCTGATCACAAATTTCTCTATTTTCTGATGCTATGACTTTCGACTCAGGCTATTCGAACAACGGTGGCGGTGGCGGTGGGTATGGTAGCGGCGGCGGCGGATATGGTGGAGCCCCTTCCGGAGGCTATAGTGGAGGTGGAGGTGGTTATGGAGGAGGAGGAGGCTACAACCAAGGCGGTTATGGAGGAGGAGGATATCAGAGCGGCTATGGTCAAGGGGGTTACTAATTGGGTTGACTCCGAGTCGTTTATCTCCTCTTTTGCTTGTGCCAATCCTTTCTTTTGATGTCCCGAGTTTTTGTGTACTATTAGGCGTATATCATTTTTCAGCACAACACAATGGTGAATGTGATTGCCTGAAATGGGACATGGCTAAAAAGGACAATGAATGGGAATTCTTTTCCCCCCATCGATAGTTACATAAGCAAACAAACCCAAAGAACAACGCGCCCTGCATTTCAACCGTTGAACACGCCTTTCTTTTTGTTCCTATCCACCACCTGCCACCCCCTCTCCCTCTTTCTCTCCGACTCCGACTCCTCCTCTTTAACGAACTACCATGGCAGCGACTGAAATTACGCCCGTCAAACCTCCTCGTCCCCCCAATTCATGGATCCTTTACCGTGCTTATATGATGAAGAAACTACAGCCCAAGGATCCGCGCGAGCGACGTCTGTCGCAGTCAGAAATGTCCAGTCTGATTGCCTCTATGTGGAGGAATGCGACAGCCGATACGAAGCGCGAATTTGAAGAAATGGCTGAGCGTCTAAAGTTGGAGCATCAAGCCAAGTACCCGGGCTATAAGTATCAACCTCGCAAGAAAGAGGAAAAGGAACGTGCGAAGGAACTTCAGAAGCAACAACGGCAAGCCCAGAAACGCGATGCGAGGTCCAAGCGTGGTGTGTCAGGGAATTATTCGGCGGTCGTACCACCAATTCAACCCTTGGTCAACCCGTATTTCAATCCTCATGTGTTTTCACTTGCTGCAGCGTTGTCCCCGCCTCTTTCTGCCGCGTCTTCTCCATCTGGTAACGACATCTCGAATTCTCCGAAGCCGTCCTTGGCTTCACCTGTGTTGGCATCCCCTCATGTTTATTTCTCCACACCCGTCTCTGCGGATGTGCCACTACAGCTTCAAATTCCGACGCCAGTTGTTCCTCAAGGTCTAGGAATATACTTACCATCACCGTCAGCTACTCCAGGTTCGCTGGATGTCGACACCTACCAATTGTCGTCTGCGACGACATTGATACCCACAGAGACCACGTCGCAAGTCGCTGGTACTGACGCGTTGTGGTCCTCTGCGATATCTTCTGTCGATTCGAACGAAGCTGGTTTGCTTCCTGTGAGTCGTATTTTTTATTTTGATACTTTGCAATGATTTCACTCATAAATTTTTAGAATGCTCTGTCTTTTGACGTTTCTAACTGGTCTGATCTCTTTGATCCCACCCTTGCTTCATTCCTTTCGGCGCCTACTCCCGGACTATTTCAAGTTGAGGGATTGGATCAAGTGGATCTTAATTCAGGTCCAGGCTGCGAACTCGAGTTATCGATCCCAGATATTCAAGTCTCTCAGGACGTTGCCACGTTCCTCAAGGCAGCCTTCTTTGATAAGGACACTTCTGGTCCATCATCAAACGGTTCCGCGTCTGCTGAAGTCAATTCCAACGACCAGTTTGATTTCTCTTCCATAATAAACCCGTATTCCTTGGAGTCTGCTGATATACCTTTGGGCAACATGGGTTTATTTGAATCGTCTTATTCAACCAATGAGCAGGCAAACGCTTATTTGGAGCATTTCTCTCCCGTTGAGTCGTCGCAGACTCTGACGTCTTTTGAGAACTTTCCTCATCGTTCGTCACACACCACCCAGCATTCCTCTGAAGCCAGCACATCTTCGTCATGTCCTCATCCTTATGTACCTCCTTCTGGAGCTATGCATTCATCAACTAGGCGAGTGGCCGGCAAGTGGTCGCTCCCGCCTTTCATTTCAGCATCAAGCCAGGGATAAATTCATACCCTCCAACTACATCATCGTTTTGCCCTTGCTGTCGATTGTTCATTTTTGTCTTACTTTGCTTTCCCGAACTGAAAATTCTGAACTTAATGATCCCATCTAGCCCCCCCTGCTCTTTTCATTTTGTTATAATTGCTGTCCACCCTCTTCTTGTAGGGATGCTTACGACCACCTCATGCCATCTGATTTTATCTTTGGACTCATTTATTATGCCTTCGCTTTTGATATTGTTCCTCATTTGCTTTGCCTTGCTTTTCTCTGCTCTATATTGCTGCATATATCAAAAATAATATAGAAAATGAAAACAACTGGTTGTTTCCACGGGCTGATGTCCAAATGGGTTATTTTCACTGAGTTTTACCAAAAGAGACTTCCTACAATTATTAACCAGGAGGCAACATACTAGCGTCTACTGCTCCACCATCCTCAGACGAAGGGCCCTCATCATCATCGGTCTTGATAGGAGTCCTAGGCATCGCCATTAGGCCTGTCCTCGCAGCTTCAAGAATACCAAATGGTTTCAGAAGATTAAGGAAGGCTTCCACTCTAGTCGTCTTTGCAGTCAGCTCAACAATCACGCTGTGCTCGCTAACATCGACTATTTTGGCCCCAAACTGGTTCGCCAGAACAGATATAGAGTGAAGGTGTTGATGTCTAAGACGAAGAGCTTGAGACGGTGTGATAGGCGGAACGAGAGCGTTGTCTGGATAAACCCCGTTTTCGAAGTTGTGTGCAAGGATTGTTTCTTGCTGTAGTTTTGTATCTGAGACATCATCTCCTTGCCTGCGAGGTTGGTGTGTAGGTCCTCCGGCAAGCTGTTCTTCGAAGTATTCCGGTCCAAGAATGGTGACCTTCACGAGCAAAAGTTCTCGCGATATGATTCTTGTATCTGTATAATCGAGGACAGCCCAGACCGGGACCTAGAGCAAATCCGTAAGCAAAAAGAGGTATAGCGTTTCGTAATGGGACATACAAGGTCCTCCAACTGTCTTCTAGCTTGTTCAATGACGGCATCCTGGCCGCTGAGTACGATGCACATGCGGCTTAGATCACGGATTTCAGTTCGGCATACGACCAATGAATCGATGTTGAAACCTCTCCCTGCCAGGATACCGGATATACGTGAGAGAACTCCGGGTTCGTTCTGCACCAAGCAATTGAGTATGTGTCTGAAAAGCAAAGGCAAACTGAAGTGAGAGGGGGACTCGATTTTGAGTTTAAAAAAAATCGACGCGCACTTTTTGTATGGTTGAAGATTTGGAGGAGGCGTATTGTAGAGAATATTTGTCACGGCCTCCTCTGCACTACGAGTCCTTGGCATGTCCAACACAGGAAGCGGAGGCGGACGAAATCGATGAACTCTCTTATAGTCTAGCGCAGAAGTAGAATCATCTATAGGTTTGGGGGGCTGGGGAGGTTTCTGAGAAGACGAATCCTGTTGTCTGGCATTAACTGTGCTGAAGAACAAGCGCCTTGTGACCGGGGGTCCGAGTCGAAAGCGCAAAGTGTGTATGAAAGTCATAGAATCAAATCAAAACTTTTTTGCTGTTGCTTTATTTGGTAATCTACGGTGATTGTGCATTCCTCAGTACAGTTCTCGCCAAATCTACATACTCCTGAGCCCCTGACATATCTTTTCCATCGCTCTCAGATACTTTCTCCCAGTGTGTTAATCCACCTTCAACCAAGGACCACGATTCCTCTTTGGAGTGCTCATCCACCCATCGGACATATTCGGCCTCTTTCCAACCATGCAACTTGTGCGGAAGGGGAATCGGAGATCGCACCATTATGTGGTGCAACACGATCAGAGGAGGGAGCTCGGCTGTATGACTACTTGACGCTAGTTCCTTATTCTCCAAGAAGAAGAGCGGTCTGAATCATGTCAACCAATGCAGTAGCACATGAAAAAAAATTATACTCGCCTCATTGCTCGGACCGCGCGATATTCAACGCCAATGGTTTCCAAACCACTATTACCTCGCCGACTTTGTGAAGAATCCGTCATAAAAGCATTCAATGCGAATTCTAACTGGGTCATGTCACTTGCTATTTGTAATTTTCCACTCTCCCCAAGCGGAGACGCTATGGAAACATGCAGAACGAAGGTCCTCAAAACAAATTTCACGATGGAAGTAACCCTACGCAGAGCTCAGCTGAATTAGGCAAACGCAGAACCAATATGACACACCACGTTCGTTCGAAGTTGCCGAGACTGTATCTGGCAAGAATTTCTGATTTGATGAATGACAGCTTTTCAGTCAACTCTTTGATGTACGAGCTGGGACCACCCATGCCAGGCTCAGATTTGTTTGCAAAATCGATACGATGAAGTTTCGCAATAATATAACTCAATTCACGGCGGATAGCCGAAATGAGGGGGTCTGCAATGCCTTCGAAGGTCTTGCGAAGATTCTGGGAAAGCGTCAATAGGAATGCACTGTCTTCTGCGGACAGTACGCACTTGTACGCTTGACTCCAGACTCGAGTATACCGCTGAGCCTTGTTCCCCTTCTAGCTTGGATAACCGCAACCAGGCTTGATAGCAAAAGTTCGCCAAGTTGGCATTAGTGACTTGCTGAGGAGTTGCTTGTGTTATGTTAAGCGATATCGCAGATCGGTCTCGCGTGATCTGAGAATAAACGTCAAGCATTGCATAACCTCAAAAGAAAGTACACACCGTGCCCTCCAACTTCGAAAGGATATTGTCCAAACACGAAGCCGCATTTTTTGCCACAGCTCTCACCAGCAAAGGGTCAAACCGAGCCGTATCAATTTCGTTGACAACGACCCTTGCGATGTTTGTGCCTTCACTTGAGCCAGGTGATACTCTCGTTGCACCCGAAAAGCTCTGACTGACAGTTTCATTGATTTTGTTCGACGACCTTGCAATGTATTGAGACTCGATGTTTGAAACTGAACGAAGAAGGAGAATGACCTCGGTACTAATACTCGCAGAATAAATCATGTGTATTCTAAAGCAAACTCGAAAACACACCTCTGGGATGAGTCGCTATATATTGTGTCGGTTTGCACAGCGATTTTCGCAAAGAACTCGTGAAACAAGCGAAGAAGCCGAGGATAACCGTTTATCAAAGTTTGTTGAAGGAAAGAAGAAGCTTTTTAACCTCAGTCGTCTGAAGATACACAGAGGAGAACGACAAACCTTTGGATGAATCCTGAAATTGTTTTTGAAGCGAACGACACAAAGTTACCCAGAAAGCAGCACTCGGCTTGGTCTCCAATAACTAGAACCGAGTTTCAATTTCACCTCCTAGACCAAATACTAGAACCTATACCTTCATGACTTCATCCAGGAAGTTAACATGGGTAACGGGGTCTTTCTTCATTTTCAAGACTTTTTCCAATCCGTACACCTTAATGATTGTAGTCAGCTTCTGCACATGTCTCTGGACAAGGATACAAACCTTGATACAACAATCAGCCATTTCCTGGAACATGGCTTCCAGTCGAGCCCAAAGGGCAACAGAGAATTGAGGCGCCGTGATGTTGGTTGGCTCCGTACGAATTCGGGATTTGTATACTTGAGGCGAGGACGGATTGCCAGCACTCATAGGCTCTTATTTTCACAATTAGCACTTTGGCTTAGGTTACATTTTACAAAAAAGGCGGTACCCTTTGCAATCACGTCCTTCGATATTTTGCTCAGATCGAACGTCGACCGCAGTCGTTCCTCGACTGCTTGAGAAAGATCAAGAAGAAGGCTTTGAACTAAATTAGGTAAAACTCTCAAATTGTACGCCGTTTGAAGAGAGGAAGCCAAAACAGTTTGGTTCTACAAGAATTTTAGCATGAGATATTAGCGAGAAAAATAAAAAACCGAACGAGTGTTGTGAGTCCTCGCAAAACCATATTTTCCATCTCTGTCGTAACCAAGGATCTTGCATCTTCAACAAATGCTTCATAAGCAGCAACGACCTTGATTGTATTCAGTGATAATGGTCTGTTTCCGTCGTTATCCGCCTTGTCGGCCTCACTTCCCTTTGCATCAGGGTCAGCAAGAAGGTTCCCTATTCCGATCTCAATTTCAATAGGAGTATTGAATAAACTGTGACATACCCAGCTCCGATATAATTAATGCGGCCTTTGCAATCGCTCTTTCTTTCTCATCTTCGATATCCTTTCCATGAACTACAGTCGCTGTTGCCAGCCCATCCCCTACCCCCGTCTGAGAAGTTTTGACACCTTGGATTTCATTCATATGGTTTTGTAACCTTCTGGTGAGCGTGACAAACCGTGAAGTTCGTCTAAGTAAATCGGATGCTTGTTGAAATTTATGCAAACGTTTCACCAGAATCTGCAAAGTTTCATATGGGACATTGACCTTGACCCGAAGTCTAGAGAAATAGTTATTGTATGTAAAAAGTAAATAGGAATTGAAAACTTGCCTCTCAACAGAATGCTCTAGATCGCTCAACCCAGCTCGAACAGATACCAGTGCCCCAGAGAGCGCATTAGCATTGGATGCCTGCGTTAGTAGAGCTTCATGATTTGCTGTGACCTCAACAACAAGTCCAACATAAAACCTTTGGTTACTGTAAGATATGCCTGGGTACACACCAAGCTCTTAATCTGTTTCGACACGTCTTCAATGCCATATGTGAGTTTGGAAATGGCGACAGAGATATCTTCTTTTGCCACAGAATCTTGGATAGAAGCCTTGACTCTTGAGATAGTTTTGGATTCGAATGTGGGAGGTGTGTCCGAGGCTAGAATAGTATTCGCATATTCATTCGGATTGAAGTCTGGTGCCGCAAAGATCGAATAGTCCAACGAGGACATGCTTGCAGAGAAATCAAGCGCCGGTTCTCACGGAAATAAATTGGTATAAGACTGTCACGATTTTGTTGGTGCTTTCATTATCTCGCTCACCATGGCTTTCCATCACTATCAATCAAGCGGCCAACCAGGTTGGGGCACAAGTCAGGTATTCTAGTATACGACGCTTGCATGCCATCTGATTGCTCATCTGGACGTTAAGTTTCGATTCGGTCGCCCTCCGACACCAGGATTCCAACCACAGTCTTCTTGTAAGCTGAATTTGATTTCAATGTTGAGAAGACAAGATCCCTGATCCTGATAATTCTTCGAAAATAAGGGGGAGGATACGATTACTATCGCGCTCACGCTGCCACTGAGGATCCGTGAATTACCTTTCTCCAATAAATCGACAATAGCTGACCCTGCACAGATATCTCTTCGATCATGCTTGGAATCGTGTCCGTGAGTATGGCGGCGCTCCTGGTGGTATGGGTGTTGGCATGTACGAAGCGAGACATTTCCACCGACGTGCTTATGGAGCAGTGCGTATCGCTATCACCGCATGTTAGAAATGAGCTTATCCGCCAATAGAACGAACTCCACTACATGTCCCCGGAAGAGATCGGTCATGCAGCCGCATATGAAGCATATAGAACATGGATACACAATAAATATATGTATGAACCTATCAGCAGTGATTTTGAAAGGCAACGTGAAGCTTTAACCGGTCTTGCAGTCGCTGAGGGTGAGTACACTTGACCATTGCGATTTCTTATTGCTAAGCGCTTGTCATTTCATTCAGCTTCTAGGTTGCTCTCTTTTTCTTCTCGAGCCATGGACCAATATGCCCGTCTGACCGCGACGGAAGCAGCGGCCCACACCGCGTCATACATATTCTACCAGGTTAGTTGTGTTCTCCTGCGTTGACCCCATTGCTAAGTCATGGGTATTCAGACACGCAATGAAGAATATAGGTCTCGGTCTCAATACAGACAAGGACCGCTAGACGATCCTTATGCTAATGATGATGATCTCTTATATCCTGGAGCCAGATCTCAATCCCGCCATCGCTCTTATTCAAGGCATCGTTCCCGCTCAAGACATCGTTCATATTCTCAATCAGGTTTACAATATCCAGGCTCTTCCTACTCTCCTTCATTATCCGTTCCCCAGACGCCTTATCATGGCTCATACGCTGGATCCTACCCCGGAAGTCTTTCTGGTGCCAACATGCCAATCCAAGGGGCTGGCTCGGCCTATGGGCCAACTGGTGTCCCAATGTTAGCAGGCTCCAATTATGGAGGTATGCCCACTAGCCCGAACCCATATGCGCCCCCAATCCACATGGGACACTCATACCAAGGTGTTCCACCAATGGGGTATTCTCGAAGTCGCAGTTCATCTTTTTCTTATTCCCCGTCATATGGTCAATACCAACCACAATACATGCAGCAACCCTTTATGGGCACTCCAATGAGCGCACCTTCAATGGGCTCAATGGGTGTACCAACTAGTCCTGGTAGTTTGGTCGTCATTCAGCAGAAACCAAGTCGAAAACACAGGCGACACAGGCGCTCGCGAAGCCGATGAGGAGACGATGATAGATACCCTTCTAAGTCTTCCAGACGTTAGGTTCTCAACCCTGTGCTATCGTGAACTTGCTACGACCTCCCAACATGCATACTTCTTCTTTGTACAATAGTCCTGTATACCAATAAAATGTCAGTAGACCTGACACCTTGGTTACTGTCCTAACTTTTGCCGTTGTAAGCAAGGAAGTAACTCACCAGCCAAAGTCGACGAAGACAGAGAAAACGAGAAGTAAAAATCTTCAATGTTCCAACACTAACGAAGGTCCTCATGACATATGATAAGGCTGTACGGATACCCGGATCACACAGCCCGTTACACTATAAGAAGGGGCCGCGGGATCTGTTATACTCTTTCTTACAAGGCTGGTCCTCAACATTCACTGCGTGAATTCCAAATTATCACGAACTCCATTACAATGCCCGGAAACGCTTCACTTATCGCCCCTATACCCGATTACAAAGTCTTCCGTCGCCACTTCTGTTGTTGCATTCCTGTCAGAGCAGGCGTCATTGTCAGTGCTTTATTCTGCTGCCACAGAACAAGGACATTAAAGTTAGATGGTTTTGTACAGTTCTTTGGCTTGCTTGGTTTACTTGGAGGTGCTTCAGTTGCTGCAATTGGAATTATCAATATCACGCGTCATGGTGCGTGTGCGACGTTAGAAGAAATTAATTTTTCCTGATACAGAATCTTCACCTTACAGGAGGCAAGACTCCGTTAATCATCCAAATCATCAGCTATCTTTTGCTATCCATCGTTTCAATTGTCGGGCAAGTCATAGGAATTGCCTATTAATCGAATTCACGAACTTGACTTCTCGTCTTTCATAGCCTGGTCGGAGCCATCACCCGGCGTCTCAAATGCATTAAAATCTACTTTGCGATACTCCTCATCCATTTGATTGCTAGCCTCGGTACTGGTGGCTTCGCCATCCGTGTCACTTTTCGTGATTCATCCCGATTCGAAAGCGACTGCAGAAGTGGCTCTGGGGAGCAATCTGTTATTGAAGGATGCCATCAGGCTGCGCTTCTGTTGAGGGTTTTCGTACTCCTGGCGTATCTCCTTGCATGGCTGCTTTCCATGTGTGAGTTGCCTCTTTCGAAATTTTTGTTGTTTTAACCACGTCTTTTCAGGGGCCGGCGTCATCGTGTTTAAGTTTATGAGGCAATTGAGCGACGAGGAAAAGGCGAAGTCTGCTATCAAGTCGACTGAGGCATGGTAAATGCAACTTGCCATTTTTCTTTCCCGTGGTCTAGTCGTTGAAACGCTTTGTTCGTGCATGTTTGGTGCAATAAATCAAGTTTATATGTTTAAAAAATTGTCTCCCGTTGCAGACGGTTTTCCTGTGCTCGGCAGCAAAACTATCTTGCTTTTAGACTAACCGAGCTCTGTTTTCATCCATTCAACGAGACATGAAAGATTCACTCAATCGTTGAATCAAAAAACGGACTTTCCTTTATCGCGATATACACAAGTATAGAGAATAAAATAGACATAAACCGAGGCCGCCAGTCTTTGTCTTCTAGTCAATCTCTTCTTATGGCGGAGGTAGGGTGGCTGTTCTCTAAGAGGTGTATGGGGAGGAATATGCCTCATCTCGGCAAGAAGTACGGTTGGTGTGAAGGATTTACTCGCGTTGAGGATGAGAGCATCCCGGCATCATTTTGGAGGTTCCCTTGAATTCGATCTAACAGCATATCAGTCGCTCTCGTCTCTGTGGTTCCGTGCTTTAATTTCATAGACCCCAAAAAGGTAATGCACATATCGTGAAACAAATTTAACACCGAGACCGGAGGAAAAAAATAATAAAAGTATCATGTGGGTATTTTCCCTTTGTGGCCTACTTGCGATGGAGAACACAGTTGTGGACAATTGTAGACTCTC
>QDKV01005239.1_pt1 | contig 38192 bp, 17 predicted proteins | sample 1861101 | NCBI WGS metagenome assembly QDKV01 (sample SAMN04275158, study PRJNA302643) | Fungus metagenome, whole genome shotgun sequencing project. | isolation source: fruitbody | host: Mallocybe terrigena | place: Sweden | collected 2013 | reverse complement strand
TCCCTCTCCCTCTAGCTCCGCAAGTAGCAGCTGCGCAGCAGCAAGCTTGTTATAGCTTCGCTATAGCGAAGCAATACTTACTAGCAAAGGCTAAATAACTAACAAATTGTTTTTATTTTTCTCCTCTTGAACTTGTTGTCTAATCGAGTTGAATTTTTTTTTAGGCTAGCTCCAAGAAATATCGTAGTTATAACAAGGAGTAGCATCCACTTCTTGTTGGTTAGCTTCGTTAGAAGCTAGCAACTAGGGGATGCTGCTAAGTCAACTATTTAATTTGCTAATTTAAATTATTATTAGAAATAGTTCATATTTACACGGTTACTAAGTTACTGTCAAGATACTCTTATTTTAGCTACAATTAAATTTTCTTTCGCTGATTAGAAAAGAAAGCAGCTATTTGCTTCGCTACCCACTTTTTTTTTTAATAAGTTTTCCTGTAGTTGCATCCCCTGCTTGTTAGTCGTTATAGCGAAGCAATTACTAGCAGTTGCTTGTAATATCGTAGATATAACTAGCTAGTCTTAGATATTACAAGCTGCTTCTACTCTCTAGGTTTGAGAGGGGGTAGCTAATTAGTTACTCTAGTAATTGTAGTGGCTACGCAAGTCTCCCTCTAGCTCCGCAAGTAGCAGCTGCGCAGCAGCAAGCTTGTTATTGCTAGGGGATTGCTACGCTAAGCAAGGGGATGAAATTTCTCCCTCTAGCTTCGCAACTCTGAGTTGCAATTGCTTTCTAGATAACATTAACTTGAGATAGCTAGAGTCCTACTTGCGTAGCCACTGGCTTGAAAAAAACTAAAAGAAATTTTGCCCAGATGTAATTTTTATAGTATAAGCCCCTTTTTTGTTTTTTTTAGTTATTCTAGCTACATCTAAATAATTAACTTTTCCGGTAGCAATTGCTCCTTTTTCAAATACTTTAGTAGTAATTCTAGGTATAATAGGTTCTCCCATTAATCTTCCTGCAATTTTAATATTAAGACCAGATAAGAAAGTTGGGATAGCTCCGCAATTAACTGATATTAAATTAGGGTCATTTAAAAATTTAACAGGTTTTTTAGAATAAATTTTTTGAATTGCTACTCTAGCTTTTTTTCTTTTATTTTTAATATTTAAAGATAAAAGATTTACTAAAATATTACTATCATGATAAGGATGGTGTAATCTAGTTAATTCTAATTCTACAGGTTTATTAAATTTATTACTTAAGATATCACAAATTAATTTAAATTTATGTTGAAAAACCTTAGTTAAATTAAATTTTCTTAAATTAAACAATAAATTTTTGCCCTTTGCTTGCGCAGAAGCAACTGCAATGTTTTGATTATTGCTACAGCTTCGTAGTAACCTTGAAATAGCTTTTCTTAGTTTCCATCTAATATATATTTTAGGATGTTGATATTGACTAGTATCCGTAGGATAGCTTCTCCCCTGGCTTCGAAGTGAAGCTACTAATTTATTATTGTTTTTTTTTAGAGAAGCAAACCATTTTTTTTTAATAGAATCAATATATAAAATAGAAAATAATCTAAATACCTTTTTCTTAGGTATATTTAAATAATAAAATAATTGTATTGTTACTTTATCGTTTGTATATTTTAAAACAGGTTTACTTATTAAACAATACATACTTTTAAATAAAAAAAATAACAATTTATATGTATCTTTAATATATATCCCCTTATTACTACTATTGTTTTGATTTATTTTATTTTTAACCCTTGGGTTGCTTCGCAGTAGTTGCAGCTGGCTTTCCCTCTCGCAAGTAGCTGAAAGCTTTGCTAGCTGAGGGACTGTTACTCCTAAAGGAGACCCTAGATAACTAGATCCAATAGATGCTTTGGGCAGCTGAGTAGTAATATTATTATTAGTAGCGAAGCAAGTAGCCTTAGCAAAGCAACCATTGGTTTTTTTTAGTTTGGAAGGGGATGCGAAGCTAGCTGAATATAAATTAGAATTAAATTTATAATTTATAATTTTATTATAATTAAGGAAACTGCCATTTGCGGAGCTACTAGCGAAATAACCTTTATATTTATTTGCTTTAGCAGCTGCGCTGTTAGTAGAAGCTAAGCTACTAATTGCGAAGCTAGTCTGCGGAGCAAATAAGCAATTCTTTATATATTGAAAAATAATATAATTTTTAGTAGGTTTATTTACCAATATTTCACTAAATGTTTTTATTCTTTTTTTAAGAATAGCAGATAAAGTAGATTTTATAAAATGATATTTTCTATTTCGTAATAATAAATTACTATTAATTATAGTTTTATAATAGCTGCGTAACTGCGTATTAGAACCTTTTTTTATTACTGCTGCAAAATTTTGGTTTTTTTCTAGTGACTCCGGAGCTATTGAAAGCTCTCCCCTGGCTTCACATAATAAATTAGCTTTTGTTGTATTTTTTATACTACTAAGCGAAGCAACTCTCCCTATTGCTTGCAAACTAGGAAGTATACCTTTAATCAATTTAACTAATTTCCATTGGTCTCTAGATAATCGAAGTGAACCAGTTGCTCTCAATATTGCTAATATCTTGGGTTGCGAAGCTAAGCGAAGCAAGGCTGCGCCATTTATATTTTTATAGCGAAGCAAATCTTCTTTAAGATTAGGTAAATTAGCATTCAAACTTTGTACTGAATTAAAACTAGAATCAAAAGTTGTATTTTTTCTCCCTCTCCCTATAGCTGCAGCTCCGCAGTTTATTATATTTTTATAAGTTTTATCTTTTTTTAGTTCATTTGAAAGCAAAGCATTAAGATTTAATAAATTAATTTGCCAAGACTTCATTTATTGTAATTAGTTTATTAATATATCAATTTAATTATTAAATTTATATTATTTAATTTACTATTAATAATGTTTCCTAGCTGCACAGCTGCTACCGAAGTTCTTGTGTAGCTAGCAACTTGTACGCTAATAAGCTGCTGCATCCCCTGCTTAGTTGCGAAGCTAGTCTAACGACTAACAAGAAGCTAGCAATTGTTATTGCTTCGCTATTACTAATCGTAGTTGTAGCTTGTTATTGTTTGTTGCTAGCTACGCAAGCAAGCGGAGCAACTAACAAGACTTACTAGCAACTATAACTAGTTACCAGCTGGTAAGCAAAGATCTTTTCTAGCTGCGATTAGCTAGCCGCTGCGAATTGTGAATTGCATTAAGTCTAGACTAACTAACAAGAAGCTAGCTATAAAAAGTTAAGTTAGCAGCTGCTTGCTTGCGTAGCTAGCTAGTAGAAAGATAAACTCAAATCTTTTTTTTTTTTTTCTAGCGAAGCTAGATAGCTAAATAAATAGTTAATATTAAAATTTATATATAAAATTTATACAATTAAAAATTAGCTTCTCTTTTATTTGCTAGTTGTTTCTCTAGCTAGCTTCGCAAGCAAGTAGCAGCTGCGCAACTCTAACTTACTCTAAGTCTAAGCTGCAACTAAAAATTATAGTTTGCTTAGCTTCGCAAGCAGCTAGCTTAAAAAAAAAAATCTGCAGCTAGAAACTCGTAAGACTAGCTAGTTACTAAGTCTTGCTAACTTCTAAGCTAGACTTACTTCGTTACAAGTAGTTGGTAAGCAAGGGGATGGGTTGCTCCGCTAGGGGATGAAAAATTTTTATTAATGTGTATCTTGCTTGTTAGTCGTTATAGCGAAGCAATTACTAGCTAGTAGGGAATTTGTAAAAGAACCGAATCTAATTTATATTCTAGCGCAGCAATTAATCCATTTTTTTTGTTGTTTTTCAAGAGTGAGGTGATTCGAACACCTATCCTCGATTTTGGAGATCAATATATTAGCCAATTAATACTACACTCTTCAATTAATTAACACTAAATTTGAAACTTAATTACGAACAAAGAGACTTGAACTCTTAAGGGTTTACACCCACTTCTTCTTAAGAGAAGATTGTTTACCAATTTCAACATGTTCGTATTTTTTTTTTGTCTAGCTGCGAAAGCAGTAACTCAGGCATCTGTTGCTAGTTTCGCTAGTTGCTTCGCTAATAAGTTAAAGGTAGGGATAGCTTCGCAACCAAAGCAAATATTAATTATATTCATTGCTTGCAGCAATATATAGCTGCTACTCTATAATAAATACTGAGCAAGCGACCTGTGGCTTAGCGACCTGGAAGCAAACCCCTAGCTTGTTATTGCTTCGCTATAGCGAAGCTAGACTTACTAGCAACCCCTTGTTGCTAGCTGCGCAGCTGCTACTTGTTAGTAGTAACAACCCAGGAGTTGCGAAGCTAGAGGGAGAGTTGCGAAGCTAGACCTGCTTCGCTGAAGCAACTACGATATTACAAGCTTGCTTCGCTAAGCAAAGACTTACTAAGCAAGGGGATTGTAGCTTGTTAGTCGTTATAGCGAAGCAATTACTAGCAACTAATCGAAGATGTAGCTTGTTATTGTTTGTTGCTAGCTACGCAAGCAAGCGGAGCAACTAACAAGACTTACTAGCAACTATAACTAGTTAGCCAGACTTACTTCTAACGAAGCAACTCTCGTTAGTAGCTGCAATCTTTTTATTTAAGTTTAGATTATTTAAATATAATAAGCATTCTTCTTTTATTATATTTTTATTTTTAGGATTTTCTTCCTCTTAGCTTCGCAACTAGTTAAAATTCCACACTTTTTTTCATTATGGGGATCTCTTCATCTAAGAACATTTTCCTAAATATTGTTAAAGATAGAGTAGAAGTTGGAAACATATTAGTAATGTCAGTGTAGCTTCGCAATCGATAGAAATATAGTAGCTTCGCAACTGAGCTGATAATTAAGCATTTCTCAAAGCTATAGCATCCTGTAGCTTAGCAGCTTTCGCACCAAGAGGGAGAAGTTATTAGTAATAACAAGAAATTCCTTCGGCCCCCCTTCCGCAGCAGCAGCTTGTTACGAAGTAAGGTAGGCAGGGGCGGATTGCTACGCTTGTTAGTCGTAAGACTTACTACCAAATATTTCATAATAACTAGAAGCTCTACTTAATACTTATCAAACCAACCCTTGTTTTATAATATTTATAACCTTAGACCTCCTACATTTTATTAATTATAAATTAAGAAAAACATAGCTATCCCATCACACAAACCTTCTAAATCTTTCTCTAGCTAGCTTCGCAAGCATTTAACTTACAATACCTACCTACTATACATATCCCCCCTAGCTTGCTTCGCTAGCAAGGGGATGCTAAGCAAAAAATATAAAATTAATATAAAATAGCTAGATATTAAGCTAGAAGTAACCCAGTTTTTTTATAGCTAAACAATATTTTAAATGAAAGCATTTGGAGTTGAACCAAAACTTTCCCCTTAAAAGGGGGACACTCCACCTCTCGAGTTCTGCTTCCTTAGAAGCAATAAAAAAAAAAAAGACCTTTATTATAGTAGCTGCGCAAGCAAAGCAAAATTTATTTTTAGTTAATATTTATGCCCCGAGAGAGAATTGAACTCCCATATCTATATCTTCAGAATAGCGCTTTGACCACTAAGCAACCGAGGCTTAAGATTTCCTCTAGCTTGCGCAGCAGCTGCTTGTTAGTCGTAAGACTTACTAGCAAATAATAAATTCTATAATTTATCTAAAAGCGATGCAACACACCCTCTACCTAAAGTCAGGACAATAGGGAAGTGACTAGTAAATTTAGCAGGTTTAATGAGTAGTCATAACTGCGATTTGCTTGTTAGTCTAGCGAAACAAGACTAGTTTTGCAACAAGGGGATTGCTTCGCTAATCGCAGTTATAACAAATAAAACTAACTAACTAGCTACTAACGAGACTAACTTGTTACTAACTAGTATAACATACAAGCAACCAGCCACTAGCTTCGCAAGCTAGCAACAAAAGAGAGGGGGGAATATTAAGAAATCTAGATATTTTTATTAGCTTACAACTCCTTGCTAGCGAAGCAAGCTAGCTGCTGGTTGTAACTAACAAGTTAGAATCACCTGCTGCTTTGCAGGAGTCGATACGCAAATACAACAAAAAAAAATATTTTTTTTATACTTGCTAGCTAGCAAGCAATGGGATGCGAAGCAAGTCTAATAGAACTATTACTTATAAAAATTCCAAATAAAGTCTAGTTGCATCCCCTTGCTTCGCTAGAAGCAGTTGTTACTACGTAACTAATCGAAGATATAACTAGCCTAGCGAAGCAACTCACGTAATTAGCCATTAACTTATATTAATGTAATTCTATAGCATCTCTTAAATATGAACAGACTAAAAGTGTAAACACAAAGGCTTGAATTAAAGAAACTGCTATTTCTAACCCAACTAGTGCTAAGAAAATAGCAAAAGGTATTAATGTTAATATAGCAACTAATAAGTTACCTGTGAATAATTTGAATAAGTAAGTACTTAATATTTTTAATAATGTATGTCCTGCTGTTATATTAGCAAAAAGTCTAACCCCTAAAGAAACAGCTCTAGCTAAATAAGATACTAATTCAATTAAAACTAATAAAGGTACTAAATTTAAAGGAGTACCTGAAGGTATAAAGAAAGCAAAAAATTTTAAACCATGTATTGATAAAGCTAAAATAGTAACACCAATAAAGATAGTTAAACTTAATCCTAAAGAAACTACTCCACTAGCAGTAACAGCAAAAGAATAAGGAACGTTAGAAATTAAATTAGCTATTAAAATATAAAAAAAAATTGAATATATAAATGGGAAATATTTTTCGCTATTAACTCCTATTTGATCTCTTACCATAGTATTTAAACTAGCAAAAGAAGACTCTAAAGATATAGACCAGTTATTTGGTATAATTTTATTATCATTATTTGCATATATATGTAAACCTAATATAGTTAAAACTACAAAAATAGAGTATAAACTTAAATTTGTTAAATTTAAATGTAAATTCCCTAATACAGGAGCATTTATTCCTATTAAATTAGTAACTTCAAATTGATTTAAGGGTGAAAAAATATATAAATTATTCATTTTTATAGCGAAGCAAATGAATAATGCTTGGGTTAATTTTCTTAATTTAGTAAAAATTAGCAATTAGAGTGGTTGCATCCCCTTACTTGTTGTAGCTTGTTAGTCGTTATAGTAATAGCGAAGCAATAACAATTACTAGCAACTCTTGTTATTGTTTGTTGCTAGCTACGCAAGCAAGCGGAGCAACTAACAATACTTACTAAGCTGCAACTTGTAATATCGAGGATATAACTAGTTAGCAGCTGCGCTAATAACAAGAAAGCTAGAAGTAAGTTCTATTAAAATTTCAAATAATTAAACTAACTACTAGAAGCTAGCTACTAATTGCTTGTGACTTGTTATCGCGAAGCAATAACTAGATGCCAATATATAGCTAAATAACCTAACAAAATATAAATTTTCTCCCTAGCGGAAGCAACCCTATTTCTAACGACTTTTTGCTACCTTCTCCCTCTAGCTTCGCAACTCCTGCTAGCTTCGCAAGCAGCTGCTAAGCAAATCGAAGATTTAACTAAAACAGCTATAATTAAATAAAGACTAAGTAAAAAATAAAAATTAATTTTTATTTTACGAGCGTGCTTAGATTCGAACTAAGAACTTTTTAATTGACAATTAAATCCTATACCAATTTAGATACACACCCTGGCTTCGCTATTAGCGACCTGGTTCAGGTTACTGAGGTGCTGCTTGCTATTTGCTTCGCTACCAGCAAATTTTTCTAATTTAAGCTATGCTAACTGTTTTATAATTATTCTTATAATAAGTCTCCCTGGCTTACTTGTTAGTAACAACCCATGAGTTGCGAAGCTAGAGGAAGAGTTGCGAAGCTAGACCTGTTACTTCTAAGCAATACTTTCTAATTAGCTATAGCGAAGCAATAACAAACTACCCTTTTATTTTGGTAGCTTTAAGCGTCTAGCTGCGCAGCGGCTAGAATAAATAAATTTTTCACTAGCTGAAGCAAGGGACTGTTTATTTCGCCTTGAGCAGCTGGAGCTGTTGGCTAGCGGAATTTCTATTTTATCTGAACTTTTTTAATAAATAGTAATTAATACTCCTAGTAAGTTTAGTATTTTTACTAGCTGCGCAAGTCTAGTCAAGTTGAGTTAGTAGCTGCGCAACTTAAATTAATAAAATTTAACAAAACTTAAGTAGATTAACTAGACTTACAGCTAGAAGCTACTAACTAGAACAGTTATATCCCCTTGTTGCAGCTACTGCATAGTTGCTACAGTAAATCAAACTTATAACTAGTTGCATCCCCTTGCTTCGTTAGAAGCAGTTGTAGCTTGTTAGTCGTTATAGCGAAGCAATTACTAGCAACTAATCGTAGATATAACTAGCTAGTCTTGTTAGTTGCTCCGCTTGCTTGCGTAGCTAGCAACAAACAATAACAACTAGCCACTCTTTAATCTTAAGCTTAGCTTAAGGAGTGTTGTTGCTTAGCTTCGCAACAAGGGGGGTTTGGATCTCAATATGGTTAATAATTATTATGAATATAATAATAAGAAAGCCATCATTAATGCGAATAATCCTGTTGCTTCAGCTAATGCGAATCCTAAGATTGCATAAGTGAATAACTGTCCTCTTAATTGAGGATTTCTAGCAGTAGCTAAGATTAAAGAACCAAATACAGTTCCTATCCCTGCTCCAGCTCCAATTAAACCTGAGCAAGCTACTCCCGCTCCTATATATTTTGCAGCAGCTAACATTTTAAAAATTTAAATTAATATAATAGCGTCTAACATATTAATTTAATAAAATATATTAATTTTTTAATTTTTTATAAATTAAAAAGTAAAAATATATTAAACTATATAATACTCTTTTAATAATAGTTTTTTTTTGCTTTTTTTATACTCTATGTTCAAATAAAATTGCGCGTAACGAGAGTTGCTTCGCTAGAAGTTAGTCTTTCTTGCTTGCGCAGCTAGCAAAAAAAGATATTGCAGCTCACGGAGGACGGAGATTAGCTAGAAATATTAATAAATTAGCAAATTTTAAATTATATGGTTAGCAGCATCCCCTCCCTCCTGGTTGCATCCCCTTGCTTCGTTAGAAGCAGTTGTTATTGTTATTGCTTCGCTATTACTAATCGTAGATATAACTAGCTACTGCTTCTAGCGAAGCAAAAGGGAGAGTTGCTAGTAATTGCTTCGCTATAACGACTAACAAGCAAAAGGGAGAAGCTAGTATTAAAATACTCACCATTGTTTTTTATTTTAATAGCGCAGCTGCATCCCCTTGTTGCGAAGCTAGTCTAGCGACCTGTTACTAGTTATAGTTGCTAGTAAGTCTTGTTAGTTGCTCCGCTTGCTTGCGTAGCTAGCAACAAACAATAACAAGCTACAACTACGATTAGTTGCTAGTAATTGCTTCGCTATAACGACTAACAAGCTACAACTGCTTCTAGCGAAGCAAGGGGATGCAAGCTTGCTTCGCTAGAGGGAGACTTACTTCTAACGAAGCAACTCTCGTTACTAGCAAGTTATAAAAATAAAAACAGTAGCTAGTTTAGCTATTTGCAGCTGCTGGCTAAGTTAAAAGCAAGCAGCTTTCTTTAAAGTAGTAAGTCTTTGCTAGAAAGTCTTGTTAGTTGCTCCGCTTGCTTGCGTAGCTAGCAACAAACAGAAACAAGCTTGCTGCTGCGCAGCTGCTACTTGCGGAGCTAGAGGGAGACTACAACTACAACTACAATTACTAGAGTAACAAGGGGATGCAGCTGGAAAGCAAGCAAAAAATAGTAGCACCACAAAGCAAGACAATATAACAATAGCTAGCAATTTGCTAGTTATAATTACGATTTGCTGTAGCGAAGCTAGACTAACTAGTTAGCAAGTTATATCTACGATTAGCGAAGCAATTAGCTAACTTCTAGCTAGCTTATTACGAAGCTAAGCAGTTGTTGTTTCAAGTCGGTAGTAGCTTCGCAACTAGGAGGGAGGGGATGCTGCTAATCAGCTATTCCTATTTATTTTAATTGCAAGCTATAGGGAGAGTTGCTTCGCTTAGTAGGTGAAAAAACAATTAAAGCAGAAGTAATATAAATAATAAATAATCTAATTTCTTCTAAGCTAGTTAAATAATTAGAACTTGTTTCTGATAATTGACTATAATTATTCAATATTAAAGGAGAAAATAATATAAATAATAAAGAAATCAAAGCTATAGTAATATATAAAGAATAAGTAGTAATTACCCCAGTATCTAATTTAGATAGATTTTTTCCAGCATTATAAAAATAATTAGATAAACCATAAGGTCCTAATAATTCAATAGCACCTCTATCTATTTCTTTGGAAATAGAATATCCTAAATTAAAACCAGCTTGAAAAATAAAATGATTGTAAATTACATCGAAATAATATTTTCCATTTAAGAAAGCATAAATATTTCTTAGCGGAGCAACTAGTTTATTATTAGTAGCCCCTTCTTCGCAATTAATTAAAAATAATCCAAAAGGTAAATGATATAATACAATAGCAGTAAAAGCACCAGTAAAACTTAAGATGGCTGGTAATAATTTAATTAAAAGGTTGCTTGAACTAGTGGCTCCGCAAGTAGTAAATTCTGCTTCAATTAAAGAAATATTATTTGGATGCATAAAAATAGAATTTTGGAAGAAATCACTACCTACTCCTGTAAATAAATCGGAGAAAACAAAACCAAAGAATATACTAAATAAGGCTAAAATTAATAAAGGGAAAATTACTATTAAATTAAGTTTTTCTCCTTCACCATTTAAAGAATTAAGATAAGAATGTTTATTTCCATTAGGTGTAGTTAAGAATACTAAGCTTATTAATCTAAAACTATAAAAAGCGGTAATTCCTGCAGTTAAAGAACCTAGAATATAAGCATATATACCACTAAAGTTGTATTGACCGAAAGCTAATTCTAAAATTAAATCTTTACTATAAAACCCGGTTAAGTAAGGAGTAGCTAATAAACTTAATGAACCAGTTAACATAACTGAATAAGTAAAAGGTAAAAATTTTATTAATCCACCCATTTTTCTAACATCCTGTTGATCAGCAAAAGAATGGATAACAGCACCAGCTCCTAAAAATAATAAAGCTTTAAAGAAAGCGTGATTTACTGTATGCATTAAAGCTACATTATATTGGCTTAGACCTATAGCCATCATCATATAACCTAATTGAGAAATTGTACTAAATGCAATTATTCTTTTTAAATCGTTAGCTAATAGACCACTAGTAGCTGCTATAAATGCAGTAGTAGACCCAATAATAGTTATAACCAATAAAGCAGTACTACTATATTCTAAAATTGGTGATACTCTTATCAATAGATATATTCCCGCTGTTACTAGTGTAGCTGCATGCAATAAGGCACTTACAGGTGTAGGTGCTTCCATACTTCCAGGTAACCAAGAATGTAAAGGAATATTAGCACTTTTAGCTAAAGCACCTCCTAATAGGAATAAAGAAATAATAGTAATAGTAATATCATTAATAAAAGGCACTAAACTAAAAATTTCAGAATAATTCAATGATCCAAATATAGAAAATATAGCAAAAAAACCTATACTCATTAACATATCACCACCTCTATTCATTGTAAATGCTAAAATTGCTGCTTTATTAGATTGTATTCTAGTAAAATAAAAGTTAATTAATAAATATGAAACTACTCCTATTGCTTCCCAACCTACAAACATTACTAAAAAATTACCACCACATATTAATACTAACATTCCTGCAGTAAACGCGGATAAATATGCAAAAAATCTTTGAATATGAGGATCTGTAGATAAATAATCTACACTATAAATATGTATTAAAGTAGAACAGTATATAACTGCTAATCCTAAAGATACTGTTAATTGATCAAAATAAAAAGACCAAGATATATTTAATATTTCTATATCTAACCAACTAATTATATCTATACTTACTGGTGATCCACAAATACCTACTTCATAAAAGGCTATAGTTATTAAAATAGATGTTATAACTAAACTTACACATGATATTATTTGAGAACCAGTTACTCCTATTTTTCTACCTAGAAATCCACTAACTAATGAACTTAATAAAGGTAAAATTATAATAGATAAATACATTAATTATGTAATGATATAGTCCCTCTTAATCTATAATATGCTACTAATATACTTAATCCTATTACAGATTCTGCTCCAGCTATCGATAATATATATATACTAAAAATTTGACCTATATTATCATCAAAATTATAAGACATAATTAAAACTAATAGTGTTACAGATAATAACATAATTTCTATAGCTATAATCATTAATATAATATTTTTTCTATTTAATACAAATCCTAATATTCCTATTATAAATAATAATATAGAGATAATCATTTCTGTCGCTTTGCGAATAATATCATTTTTGTTACGTTTAATAAATGCTATTTTTACTTCTATTTTGGACTGTCTAGCGAAGCAATAAATAAAAAAAAAAACCTCAATTAATACCTAGCTTCGCATCCCCTGCTTGCGAAGCTAGCAGCTAGTTATAGTTGCTAGCTTCTCCCTCTAGTTAGTCGTTATAGTAATAGCGAAGCAATAACAATTACTAAGCTACAAGTACGATATTATAAGCAACCTTCACAGGTATACCTTAGAGTTGCTTAGCGACCTGGAAGCAATACCCTAGCTGCGCAGCAGCAAGCTTGTTATTGTTTGTTGCTAGCTACGCAAGCAAGCGGAGCAACTAACAAGAATTTCTAGCAACCCCTTGTTAGTAGCGCAGCTGCTAATTAGTTATAGCGAAACAACTATGATATTACAAGTTGCAGCTAGTAAGTCTAATGACTTGCTTAGAAGTTAGCTAAACCAACAGGTCTCCCTCTCCCTCTAGCTCCGCAAGTAGCAGCTGCGCAGCAGCAAGCTTGTTATTGTTTGTTGCTAGCTACGCAAGCAAGCGGAGCAACTAACAAGACTTACTAGCAAAGACTAAATAATTAGAAGCTAAATTTACTAGCAACTAGACAGATTCAAGAAACAGAATTAAAAAAAGTTTTTGATAATTGAATTTTTTTTAATTGCAAGCAAGTAGAGGTAACTTTATTAGGTTAATAATAATTAGTGACCTTCTTCTTTTATTAGCGAAGCAACTAGCTTAGTTATTGGCTGATTGCTTGCTACCGAAGCAAGCCACTAGTTATATCTTCTTGCTTAGAAGTTAGCAATTGCTGCTGCTAGTAAAAATAACCTAACGGAGCCAGTACAAAAATGGTAGCTGCGCAAGTAGCTAGCCGCTATTTTTATAATTAATAGCGGCAATTGCTTTCTTGTAATTAGCGCAGCTGCATCCCCTAGTTGTTATTGCTTCGCTATTACTAGAAAGACTTATTAGTCTAGCTTCGCTAGAGTAACAAGGGGATAGGTAGTAAGACTAATAGCGAAGCATTTAGCTACTTGCTAGCGAAGTAAGCTAGCGGAAATTGGAGGATTCGAACCTCCGGCCGATTTTTACTCGGCTTTCGTTTTCTAGACGAACTTAATAAACCACTCTAACAAATTTCCTTTCTTGCTTGTTGTTGCTTGTTATTGTTATTGCTTCGCTATTACTAGAAAGACTTACTAGCAACAAGGGGATCCCCTAGTTGCTTCGCAACAAGCAAGGTAATCGTAGTTGTAGCTTGTTATTGTTTGTTGCTAGCTACGCAAGCAAGCGGAGCAACTAACAAGACTTACTAGCAACTATAACTAGCTAGTTGTTAATAATAAATATTTATACCTAGAGTTATGAGAAGCAAGCTAACTATAAATTTAATATAAAAACCACTAACCTTAGGCCAGCTTTCGCTAAAATTTTACTAGTAAGTCTTGTTAGTAGCTAGTTAGTAAAATTAATTTTCAATAGCTAGCTACTAAAATACGGAAATTGGAGGATTCGAACCTCCGGCCGATTTTATTCGGCTTTCGCTTTCAAGGCGAATTTAATAAACCACTCTAACAAATTTCCTTTCTTGCTTGTTGTTGCTTGTTATTGTTATTGCTTCGCTATTACTAGATAGACTTACTAGCTACTAGTTATAGCTAGTCTTACGACTGGCTTCGCATCCCCTAGTTGCTTCGCTACAACTTGTAATATCGAAATTGTTGCTTGTTATTGTTTGTTGCTAGCTACGCAAGCAAGCGGAGCAACTAACAAGACTTACTAGCAACTATAACCATAACAACTAATAAGAAGCAATTGCTTACGAAATAAGCTAGATATAACCAGTAAGCTAGATATTACTACCAGGTTCTGCTGCAAGAAATGAATTGTAGTTATTAGCGCAGCTGCTACTAGCGAAGCAAGAGGGAGAAGATATTACAACTACAGTAATAAATATAGCTTAGTAAGCAGCTTATTTTTAGATATACATTTAGGTCAGTTGCGAAGCTAAGAGGATATTATTATTTTCGATGACTAGCGAAGCAATTCCCTCTTTTCTAGAATTAGAACTCTTCAACTTTAAACTTGCATTTTCATTAGTAGCTGCGCAACCCAGAGTTGCGGAGCTAGAAGCAATAAGATGTTACAGATACTTACATTTTTTTTTCTAATATTAAATTTTAATTTCCAGAAATTTTTTTTATTTACCAGCGAAGCAGGGGGGGGTGTAAATTATTGCTTAGTATTTACTACTTGCTGCGCAAGCGAAGCAAGTAGCTAGCTACTTGCGAAGCTAAGCAACAAAGCTAAACTGGTATTAACAAATAGCTAGCTTAAGCAGCAAATCGTAGTTATAACTAGTTACAGATCGCTAGCCACTGATACTAAAAATTAAATTTATTTTCCATTACTAGCAAAGCAAGAAGAATTTTATTAGTAGCGGAGCAAGCTAGCCCTGCCTTTTATTTTATTTTTTCTTCAAGCTTCTACCTTCAAGTAGAAATCCTTAGTTAACTTTCCAATTGATACTAGCTGCGCAAGTAGTCTCAAATTTTATTTGTTTTTAAAAATTTATAAATGTCCTTAAAAATTATTATTTCAAAAATTTTCTAAATTGATGTTTAAAAAAAAAAAAGAAAAATTGTAAATATTAAAAATGGACTTATTACTTCTTATTTTATAAAGTTGTTAACACTAATTTGGCTCTTCTCTCTACTAGCTGCGCAAGTAGTCGATAGACTTATTAGCTGCTACAAGGGGATTGTAGCTTGTTAGTCGTTATAGCGAAGCAATTACTAGCAACTAATCGAAGATGTAGCTTGTTATTGTTTGTTGCTAGCTACGCAAGCAAGCGGAGCAACTAACAAGACTTTCTAGCAACTATAACTAGTTAGCCAGACTTACTTTTAACGAAGCAACTCTCGTTAGTAGCTGCAAAAATTCAAAAATTATAAATGCTGCGCTACTCTTTTTTAGAATCGGAGTTATTATTAGCTGTGCTACTTAAATCAGTTAAAGCTATAGCACCTGAACCTATTTCTAGAACAAATCCAACAGTTAATACAATAAAGAAAATAATTCCTACTGTAAAACCAAAAATAGAAATTTGGTATAATGAAACGGCTAATGGGAACAGTAAAAGAATTTCAAGATCAAAAATTAAAAATAATAAGGCTACAATCATAAAGTGAATTTGGAAAGTAGATCTAGTTTGACCAGGTATAGGCGCGAAACCACATTCGTACTGACTTACTTTAGCAAAATCAGGTTTATGTGGAGCTAATAAAATATTTAAAGCTAATAATAAAGCGGCTAGAATAGGAACAAAAATAAATATAAACAATAAATTATTCATTTAAATGTAAAATAAAGATAAAGATAGTAATTGTGTACTATTTAAAATTAATGAAGGTTTTAAAAAAAAAAATAAAATAGAAAAAGTTAAAGTAGAGATTAAATAACTATGAGTATTAGTTAGCGCAGCAATTATATCAATTTTGTTAGTATTTTGTAACCGATCTGGAAGCAAGCTAGCTCTATCTATATTTATAATTTTACTAAATTTTATAGGTTGATGCGCTCCGGGTCCTGCTGCAGTGTAATAACTGCTTGACTTAAATTCAATTGCTTTGCATCCCCTTGCTTCGCTAGAAGCAGTTGTTATTGTTATTGTTACTACGTTACTATTACTATTACTAGTAGCAGAGGGAGAAGAATCGCTTTCAAAGGGAGAAGTGAAAATAACTTTTATAATTTGTAAATAATAAGAGCAACTTATTACACTTACTATTATAGCTACAACTGATATAAAATAATAACCATTTTGTAATGCTGAATATAATACTAATTGTTTAGAAAAGAACCCAATTAAAGGAGGTATTCCAGCCATAGAAAATAAAGATATAGCTAAAGATAAGCTAAGTAAAGGATTTCTGAAGAAATAACCTTTAAATTCAGAAATATAAGTAATATCTTTGTAGCCCCTTCTTTGCAAGGCTGCTGGCGTAGCTAAGCCATTTCTATCATAATAAGGCGGAATCGAAGCAAAAACTTCTCCCTCTTTGGAAGGTAGTCCCTCTTGCTTGCAATCCAAGGGAGCAGAATAAATAAAATAAGTTAAACCTAATATTACTAAAAAGATATTTAAATTAGTAATAGTATATTGTATTATATAAAATATAAAGGAATCTATGGATTGTTCTGTGTTAACAGCTAAAGCTAATAAAATAAAACCTATATGAGATATTGTACTATAGGCTAAAAGTCTTTTTATTCTTACTTGAGCTAATCCTAATAAACTTCCTATAATTAAAGATAAAGTAGCAGAAATTAATAATAAAGATTTTAATATATTATTATTAAATAATGAAATTTCTCCCTCTAGCGAAGCTGTTGTTGTTACTATGTTACTATTGAAGATATCCCAACTAGACCAACTTAAGGCGGATAATAAATTTATATTTTGTTCAGCCCCGGCCGCGTAGCTAAATCCACTATTATTAATAATTATAGTTTTTAATCCACCTACAATTCCTAATTTTATTTGTAGTTCTAATAATATAAATAAAATAGATATTTTTGGTATAATAGTTAACCAAGTTGTAACTATTGTAGGAGTTCCATCATACACATCCGGAGACCAATTATGTAAAGGTGCAGCTGCTATTTTAAATAAAAATCCTATAAATATTAAAATTAACCCTAAACTTATACCTTGTATAATATATTGTTGATTATAATCAATAACTGAATTTAATATATATAAAGATTCTAAATTTGTTGTTCCTGTATAAGAATAAATTATACCTGTTCCTAACAATATGATACATGAAGATAGTCCACCTAATAAAAAATATTTTAATCCTGCTGAAGTTGAAGATTCTGAATTTCTATATAATGTAGATAAAACATATAAACCAAAAGATTGTAATTCTATACTTAAATATACTGAAATTAAATCATAACTTGATATTAATAAAGAAGAACCTAAACTACTAAATAATACTACTAAAGAATAATCAGTTGAATGTTTATCAGTTAATAATACGTAAGTAGTTAATTTTTCTCCCTCTCATCCCCTTGCTTCGCTTACCCTAACATTACTTAGTGGACCTCTGTAGCTGGGTAATGCATATGTTAGCTGCGCAGCTGGGAAGCTAGCTAAATTATATTTGATTTGAGGCCATGCAATTAATATTCCTCCTCCTATTGTAAATAAGAAAATTTCTATTAATTGACTAATAGCAGTAACTTGAAATAATCCACTATATAACCCAATTCCGGAACCTATACACTCTAAATTTAAACAATTTAAACTCAAGGCTCCAGCAAATAGGAACACTATAGAAGTAATTCTAGTTACATGAATAGAAGAAAATTTTGTGTTTAAACCAGGTAGCGCCTTAGCGACTATTAAAATTAAAATTGCAGATGTAATCATCACAAAAAAAAAAAAAGAAAAAAAAACTTTGTTGTTCCTTACTAGTTTCGCTAGCAATAAGCTAGCAATAGTTTTTTTATAATTATTAAACTTTTTATAGCGAAGCAATTCCTTATTCTTATATTAGAACTAATTAGGTTAGTATTACTTAGATAAAGACTATTATAATAAATACGACTAGCTTTGGAATTTGGAAACTAGCTACTGCTTCTAACGAAGCTAGGCAGGCAGGCAAGGGCGGCGGCGGATATAATAATAAATATTAGCTGTTGCTGCGCTATTGTTAGTTTCTACGGATTGTGTGTAACTAGTTTAATTAATAGTGGTTAGTTGCTAGCAGCTACGCAGCTAATAGCTGTTAATCTTTGAATAGCTGGTTTTAAGTTTAACGACTAACTAGAGGGAGAAGCTAGCAACTATAACTAGCTAGTAGCAATTGCTAGCTAATTTCTAGCTACTAAGTCTTGCTAATTTCTAACCTAGTGTTGCTTAGCATCCCCTTACTTGTTGCTAGCAGCGCAGCTGCTACGCAAGCAAGGGGATGCTAGAAAGTCTTGTTAGTTGCTCCGCTTGCTTGCGTAGCTAGCAACAAACAATAACAAGGTAGGCAGGGGCGGATTGCTACGCTAATCGAACTTATAACTAGTTACCAGCTGGTAAGCAAGGGGATGGGGATTGCTACGCAAGTAATTTGAAAGATTTACTAGGTAAGGCAATTGCTTCGCATCCCCTAGCTGCGCAAGTAGCAGCTGCGCAGCTAGGGGATGCGAGAGTTGCGGAGCTAGAAGCAAGAAATAAAAACAAAAAAAGTAACAATTAGTCTAGACTTACTGCTACACAAAATTCGCAGCTACAACTTGAAGTAATATATACGATATTACAAGGCCGCGAAGCTAGCTTTGCTAGCAGCAAATATTAACTTGCTATTAATTACAAAATATCATAATCACTTTTTCAGCTAAAGCTGTGTAGTGCGCACACTGCTACTATAAAAATATAAAGCAAAAAGCTTTAATTTTAAAATTACGAGCAAAGAGACTTGAACTCTTACAAATTATAAATTATGAGTTCCTAAGACCCACCTGTCTACCAAATTTCAGCATACTCGTATTTAATATAATAGTAGCTGCGCAAGCGAAGCAAGCTGCTGCGCTACTAACAAGGGGTTGCTAACAAGCTAGGGGATTGCTTCCAGGTCGCTAAGCAAATAGCTGCAATTTACTGCGTTGCTGCTAGCAACTGAAATTTTAATTAAATACAGCTTACTTATTTAAAGAAAATAAGACTTGCTAGTAGCATCCCCTTGCTTCGCTAGAAGCAGTTGTAGCTTGTTACTCGTTATAGTAATAGCGAAGCAATAACAATTACTAGCAACTAATCGAAGATATAACTAGTGGCTAGCTTCGCAAGCAATAGCTGCGCAAACGACTAACAAGGGGATGCAGCTGCTGCGCAAGGTAGCAAAATTAGAAGAGAGGGGGTAGCTGCGCAAGTCCAAACTAGAATAAGAAAAATTGTTAGGTAGTATATACTCCTAAATTTTAAATTGTAATTACTATTATTTATAACTTATATATTTGGAACTTTTGTGCTCTTTTTATTTTTTATCTTTCTTATGAATAGCAGCAGCTTTCGCTGCTAATTGCTAGCTAGAGGGAGAAGCAATTCTTTTTAATTTTACTAGGTAGCAAGCAAGCAAAAGCAACAAAGCAATCCAAATTTTTCTAGCTTATTGTTACTAGCTGCTTGTTATTGTTTGTTGCTAGCTACGCAAGCAAGCGGAGCAACTAACAAGACTTACTAGTAGTCTTAATTCAACTACTTATATTCCTACTACTAGTATAATAGTAAAAATTAAGATTGTACAGGTAACATTTTAAATGCATGGAATGGAATAGGACTAGCTAATGTCCATTCTAAAGTATTTACAGGTTGATTTTCCACTTTAAATTCTTTATCAGAAGTAAAGTAAGGTATAACAGCCCAAGGGTTATTATTACTTATTCTTTCATTTGCGAAAATATCATAGATTATATAACCAAAGAATAAAGTAGCTACTACAGAAATTATAGAACCTAAACTAGATATTTGATTCCATCCACTAAAAGCATCAGGGTAATCCGGGATTCTTCTAGGCATCAATTGTGTTAATCTTAGACTAGCTTAAGCTAGCCCAAACTCTTAACCTTACGGTTAAGTTCAGACTATGTCATTCAGTTTGTTGCGCAGCAAATTTATAGTTGCTGCGCAACAAACTGATCAGGCGCTACTGTTATATTAACAGTACAGGTTTATTGTTGGTATTACTCACCTGTTAGTCGTTGAACGTTATTTACTCTGAGGCGTCAATCTCAATATACCGAGTAAAGCTTCGCTGCAAATTGACTTATTGCGGAGCTACTAAGTTGTTTTTGCAATTCACCTGATTGTCTAATAAGTCTTTAAGGGACTTATAGAGGCATTATTAATATTATTATTAATGTAATTTTGTTCTTGAATAAATTTTACCCTTGAAAGGTAAACCTGATTTGATATATTTCGTTCGCTTGCGAGTGTCTTTTCCTATTTTAAATATTTTAGAACATACAACAGTAGGAAAAGATCCAATATATATCATATCTTCAGAATTATAAATATAAACAAGCTTAATTATTTTAGCCAAAGTAGCATTAGAATTTTTAACACCAAAATTAGGATTATTTATACCTGCTTTATTTCGTGTTTGCATGTATAAAAATTCAGGTGAAAATTGTTTTCCTGACATTGGATTCAAAGAACCTAATCGACTAATAATAAAATCTGGTTTATGTTTAAAGCCTAAAGTTGTACCAGCAATAGAACAATTATTCATAATCATTGAAAATTTCTTTTTAAAAAGAAAATCCAAATAGTACTGTTCTCGTGATAACATATAATCCTTTGTAACAGAACCTGTTTTACCTAAATCCTCTAAAATTAGTAACATGAAATTGTTATGTGTATAATAAGAAAAACTATTATAAATAGGTAAATTTCTTTTTAAAACACTAGGTGCTCAATAAGATAATAATCTACGAGAACCACTTCAGGCACTACCTATATATATTTTACCATTAATTAAATTAATTCATTGATAAATTATTGTACGATTTCTATTTTCTATACCTATTAGATTTCGATCTAATTTTGGCTTATATGTACGAACAGGTTTATTTAAAAACTCTGGTAAAATATGAGGACCAAAAGGTATTATAGGTAATAAGGTTAGAGTATGAATGAAAAAAATTAAACTATTAGCAGATTGCGCAGCTACATTATTAAACAATAATAAATTTATACCAGCCATTCCTAAGAAATGTTGAGGGAAGAAAGTTAAATTACAATTACTCCTTAATATTTCTAAAAAGGTTGGACTATGTCTTAATTTAATAAAATTTATTATTAAATTACACTCGTGTAGTCTCTGAGGATCCTACTTTATAATTTAAATTGTATTTGGTTTCCTGCTAATTGCCCATTGTAATATCTTAAATCATTTTCACTTATTTATAATAAGTAGATTAAGCTTTAGGGGTTTCTAGCATATAGAGTGTTTTTTACTAATTAAAAAATTAGGGGGCTAATAAACTTTCTTCTTTTATTTTCTTAGAAAATTGAATAACTATTATTTTTCCCTTTTTACTTCTAGCGTAGCAACCCGCCGCCGCCGCCCATGGCTTGTTAGTCGTAATACTTTCTAGGGTTGCTTCGCAGCCTATAGCGAAGAAGGGGAAAAAATAGAATTAAAAAGAAGCAGCTTGGTAACTACCCTGTCGTTTGGGACTGGTATGACTAAAAATGAAAAAATTAATTTGAAGATACATACCATTTAATTCCTTTTATTAAAATAGGTAAATCTTTATTAACATTATTAGAAATGGTAGAAAATCTAACTCTAAAATGCTGTCTACATGCATTAATTGAAGGAAATGAAAGAACATCCCCATTTTCACTTTTTATAATAATATTTTTACCACCTATTCCAAATTGAGGAGCTAAAGGACCTTTTTTTCCTTTATTATGATGAATATTCTCTATAAAATGTTTTTTTAAAGCTAAACTAGATAATACTTTTTGCTGATCTGATACTTTAGTATTAAATCTAGGGTGTAATTTACCAATATGCATAGCTTTTAATTTAGCTATAGTATCTGGAGAATGTTTAAACCCTTGAGAAGAACCAGCTAATTTTAAAATATTATATTTAGGTTTATACAGATCAATAAAATACTGCTCTAAACTTAAACAAACTTTTTTTATATCATCGGCCGCCGGCGCACTACAAAACTGTAAAATTAAAAAAGCAAAATTATCAGGACCATATTTATTAATAGCTAGAGGTAAAGGTAATTTAACATTACCAATATTGCTAATATGAACTCTAAATCTTCTAGCTAAATTAATACTACTTCCTACATAAATATTACCGTTTTTTAAATTAAAAAACATATAAACACCTGCTTTATCTTTAGTGTTTAATAAAATATCTAATTTAGAATAATTTAAACCTATAAATTTAAATTCTGCAGGAATATTATTTAATTTTTCAAAAATTAATTTACTTTGACCTTTTTTAGGATTAGGAGCTTTAGAGTTAGGTAAATTATTTAATTTATTATTAAAAGTCTCTAAATTAATATCGTTAGAATCTTTATCTTCAATTAAATCATTCACTATTTCATTAATAGTAATAGGTTTACTTTTTACCATTGCTTTTTCTCCCTTAGCCTCTCCCTCTAATTGCAAAGCTAGAGCTAAAGAAATAAAAAAAAATCTTAGTTTACCTACTACGGACTGGCTTATTTGTTTAACCCCTACGAATAAAGTCCAGAAGTGTATTTTTCCTAAGAAATCATTAATATTTCTACCCACTATTTTAGGAGTCCAATAGTAGAAACCAGCAAATAATGCAAATACTGCACCCATTGATGAAACATAGTGAAAATGTGCTACAACGTAATAAGTATCATGGAATGCTATATCTAAAGAAGCATTAGATAATACAACACCAGTTAACCCTCCTATTGTGAATAAAGCTAAGAATCCTAATACAAATAATAAAGGAGTACTATATCTTAAACTTCCACCATAAAGTGTAGCTAACCAAGAAAATATTTTAATTCCAGTAGGAACAGCAATAACCATAGTTGCAGCTGTGAAATAAGCTCTAGTATCCACATCCATTCCTACTGAGAACATGTGGTGACTCCAAACTAGGAATCCTAAAATACCAATAGAGAACATAGCATAGACCATACCAATATAACCAAATATAGGTTTACCTGAAAATGTTGATACTATATGACTAACTATACCAAACCCTGGTATAATTAAAATATAAACTTCAGGGTGACCAAAAAACCAGAAAAGATGTTGATATAATATTGGATCACCACCTCCCGCAGGGTCATAAAAACTGGTATTAAAATTTCGATCTGTCAGTAACATTGTAATTGCACCAGCTAATACTGGTAAAGATAATAATAATAGAATTGCCGTTACAAAAATAGCCCAAACAAATAAAGGTAATTTATGTAAAGACATACCATTAGTTCTCATATTTAAAGTAGTACTAATGACTTTGTACTTAGCTAATTTCTTAGCTAAATGGACTATATCTTCAGCATTTCTAATTTTGGCTAGAAATGGTGTCTAACGTATAGTCTCTGAGGATCCTACTTTATAATTTATTAATTTGCTTACCAATTAAGCCCTTAAATTATATTTGGTTTCCTGCTGATTGTCCATTGTAATATCTTTAAAATTTTCACTTTCCTTCAAAGGCGTACCACCTTATTTTTTTTTTTCCCCCATATTTTCCTACTAGCAAAGCAAGTAGTTCTCCGAATTGCTTGCTTGTAGCTAGTGAGTAAGCTGCTGCTACTAACAAGCTAATCGAAGATATCACCAGGGGCCAGCTAGCTACTAGCTATTGCTTTATTTGAAATAATTTAAATTTAAAGAAATAAGCAGCAGTAGCGAAGCTAGAGTAAAAAAAAAATAAAGTATAAATTAAAGTGTAGCTACGCAATCGAAAGCAAGTATTTAAAGCTTTAGGAGGTTCCAGCATATAGTTAGAAATTTTATATTAACCCCACAATAACTACTATCTATATAAATTACACATATTTAAAATAAAAACCATGATAAATTTTACCCGTATCAATATACTTTACCAATGTTGTTTGTGTAGCAGGTAAACCTTTATCTCTAAGATAAGAAATACATTTACCAATGCTAAAAAACAATACTTCGTTAGTAGTATTAGCATCGATTAGTAAAACAGATTTACTTAAACTATTAATAGGCTTATTTTTATTAAATTTTTTTCTATCATTTTCCAACTGTAAAGCTAATTCTAAAATAGAAATATCTTTAACTTTAGCAGTAATTTCCGGAAATCTAGTAAATAAATATTTACCTAAATAATAAGTACCTTTATTTAAATGTTTAGTGAAAGTAAAATGACTAATATTAAGATTAACTATAAAATCTTTTTGTTGAGTTGAATAATAATACAATACGGTTTTATCTCTATTATACATATATAAAGGTTTAGCATTAGACCCACTAGGATTATTTGCAACTTTAATAGTATTTAAATTAAAACTTGGATCTAATAAAAAAAATTGTTCTAATACTATTTCAGATCTAAAACTATAATTATTATACAAAGGTATAATTTCTAAAGTAAAATTAAAAAAACTTTCTTTATTTAGTAGAGGTATTAATTTTCCGATTGTTTTATATTTATTATTAAGATAGCCAGATAATCTTACAGCTAACTGTGATGATGAACCAACATATTTTTGGCCTGTATTTTTATGTGTAAAAATGTAAACACCCGGTATTTGAATTTTACTAGAGGGTAAACCCAGATTATCTTTAATAATCTTTTTTGATTCCTCTTTATCTAAATTATTTATAACTATCCTTGGTGAATTAATTAAATTTTTTAATATTTCGTCATTTATTGTTATATTACAATAGGCTAAAATATCATTAATTATTTTACAATTAACAGGTTTTTTGCTATTAATATGTTCGAGGGCTAACTTATAAGAAAACTGATTTGGACCTTTCCTACCTAAAATTGTTTTCCAATTTTCATTTAGTAAATTAGAACCTCCCTTCAACTCCACAGTTTTGGCTTGTGCGAAGCTAGGCGAATGAGTAGATTTACAGTTATATCTAATATTTAATATATTGATTTTTTTTTTTGCTTTGCTTCGCAAGAAGCTAGTAGCTGCTATTGAGTTTTTAATCAGCTTACCATCTAACCAATTAGGGTTACCTATCTCTACCGAAGCTTCCTTTTTTTTGTTTATAGGCAAGAGGATAGGGTTTTTAAAAAATAAAAATGTAAAAGACATATAGACTTCATAATCTAATAAATTATTGATAGTTGAATTAATAGCACCTAATAATGAAGATACACCAGCTAAGTGTAAACTGAAGATAGCTAAATCTACAGAACCTCCTGAATGTGATTGAACTCCTGATAATGGAGGATAACAAAAAATTGTTGGTAATTTCATGATTCTAATTTTAGAATTCATTATCATTACACGCTTTAGTTTTCACTAAAGATCGGACTATTTCTTCAACCTTCTAACTAATAAATTCAACTTTTTTGCTACATATCCGCCGCCGCCCTTGCCTGCCTGCCTTGCTTAGTAAGTATTTCTTGTTGGTCTAGCTTCGCAACTAGCTTGTTAGTCGTAAGACTAGTAATAGCGAAGCAATAACAACTAGCTATTAAAAATACCTACCTTATCAGCTACGCAGCTAGAAGCTAATATTTAATTAGATTTATAATTGCTGCGCTAGTATAGTTGTACCTAGTTTTCTACTTCTAATTTTATTTCTAATTTCGTTAAGTTTAGAAAAATCACCTTTATGTTTTACATAACATCTAGCCCAAACTCTAAATTCAAAAGATTTCATTCCTTTCATAGTATTATGATAGTATTTTATAATATTTTCAATAGATCTTGAATTTGTAGTTACAACTGTATGATATGTTTTTTTAGAACTAGTTTTAATACCTAAGATACATCCTATAGCAGATAAGACTATTAAATCTAATTTTTGAGTTATTTCAAAACCATGAGTTATTCTATCTTTAGATTTATTAACGAGATAGAAGCTTCCTTCTGCTTCAGTAAAACCTATTAACCATGCTTTGGACATTACCATGTTAGCTTCATTAGTATTAGATACTTTGTTGTTAATTAAAATCCAAGCTGGAGAAATATAACCTTCAGAAGGAAATTTTTTAACAAGAGCTAACATTAATTCATCTTTTTGAGCTTTAGTTATACTAGTATCTTCTAATATTTGATAAGCTTCCTTAAATTTTAAATAATTAAAATATTTAGAAGTTAATAAAGGGTATTTATCAAATATAGGAAAGATAACTTCTGCTAATTTTTTTCTATCTCTGATTCTATAATTAACCATTTTAGTTTTAGTTTCTTTATTTATACTCCCTACTCCTATTTGGCTTTTTATAAAAAATAGTAATCTCGTATTATATTCATGTTGGGACAACTTAAAAGCTAAAGACCATTTTCCATTTTGATGAGCTATAGAAAAGGTTCCATCTCCATCAGTAAACCCTACTAACCATTGATAGAATAATTCTTTATTTTGATAGCTAGCCAGGGGATCCCCTTGTTTCGAATCCCCTGCTGCGCAGCAAGGGGATGCAAATGTTTGTTTTGTTAAGTTGATATTATTAGTAGCATCGCAACTACTGCTAGTAGTAATATTAGAAGGTTGCTCTACGTTAAGTCTCTGATGGTTAGAATTTTCTAACCAGGCAAATTGTCCCCATGTCAGTAACATTGTTACCACTCCATTAAAAATATAGAATAGGTAGTTACTTCCGTAGCTAAAGCTTAGAGGAGTTTCTTGCATCAAGTAGAGTTTATTTATTATTACATTACTGTAATAAGACAGCTTATCTTTAACTGTCCATCCTGTACCTGCTCCATTTTCAACTAAAGAGCTTAGTAAAAGTAATAATAATGAAGGTGGTAATAACCAAAAAGAAATATTATTTAATCTTGGAAACGCCATATCAGGACTACCACAGTGGATGGGTAAAAAATAATTTCCAAAACCTCCAACTAATCCAGGCATAACCATGAAAAAAATCATGATAAATGCATGGGCAGAAATTATAACGTTGAATAATTGGTGATCCCCTTGTAATACTTGTACACCTGGAGAAGATAATTCTAATCTAATTAATACTGAAAAGGCAGTCCCAATCATTCCAGCAAATACTGAAAATATTAAATAGAGGGTACCAATTTCTTTAGCATTAGTAGAATTAATCCAATTCATTAATTATTACTAATAATAATTTATTTACTTTAAATTGAATATAAAAATAATATTTATTAGTTAGCTAGCAACTATAACTAGTTAGCAATTGCTTTAGCTAGTAAGTCTTTCAAATTACTGATTGCTTTCCAGCTACTTAGATAATGCTTCGCTAGAACGAGTAACTAGAGGGAGAAGCTAGCTAGAAAATAGCATCCCTTTCTTACCAGCTGCGCAGTTAGAAGCCAGCAGCTGCAAGCAGCTAGAAGCTAGCTATTAACTCCACTCAATAGACTTGCTTCGCTTGCGCAGCAAGTAACTATCCGATCTTTATTATCTAATAACTCTTAAATTTAATTGAATATAATAGTTTTTGCTTCGCTAATAAGTATTACAAGAAAAAATTGAAAAACTTTTAAGTAAATAAATTGTAAATATTCAAAGATAAACCTGTTTATTTGTTGCTTAGCTTTTTGGTTTCGCTAGCGCAGCTATATATATTCCTAGCTAAGCAAGTCTAATTTAATACTAAATAACAAACTAAATCTTTGATTTTTTAACTATTTGCTTTCCAGCTGCATCCCCTTGTTAGTCGTTTGCGCAGCTATTGCTTGCGAAGCTAGCCACTAGTTATATCTACGATTAGTAATAGTAATTGCTTCGCTATAACAATAACAACTGCTTCTAGCGAAGCAAGGGGATGCAACTAGCTAGAGGGAGAAACTAGGTAGACCTTTATTAGGATTGCGCAGCTACTATAAAATAGGTAATTGATTATATTATGTAAATTGACTTAAAGGCCTTAAGAGGGTTCGAACCTCTGTAAAAAGTATTAACAGTACCTCGCTTAAACCACTCAGCCATAAGACCTAAAATTAGATTTGCTTCTAATTAGTAGCTAGTAAGTTTAATTTGTATTATCTGCTATAGCGTAGCAATCCGCCCCTGCCTTGCTTTCCAGCTGCATCCCCTTGTTACTCTAGCTTCGCTAGACTTACTAGTAAGAAGAAAGCTAGCAATTGCTTGTAGTTATATCTACGATTAGTTGCTAGTAATTGTTATTGCTTCGCTATTACTATAACGACTAACAAGCTACAACAATTCGTAAATTAGCAGCTATTTGCTGCGTATCTGCTAGCAACTAACCACTATTAATTAAACTTACTAGACTAGCTACTTGCTTCGAAGAAAACTAGTAGTTTAATATGCTGCTTGCGGTAGCTACTAGTAAGTGTTTCCTTGCGAAGAACTTTCTAGTTTTAATTGCTTCGCTGCTTGCGAAAGCTAGCAGGTCAATATTAAACTAACTATTTGGTTGCTAGTTGAGTTAGTAGCTGCGCAACTTAAATTAATAAAACTTAACATGCTTAGCAGTTTATAATTATTGCGGCTTATAAGCTATTAGAAAGCTAATTATTTCTACCCTTTTATTTTAAATTTTGTTTTTAACTGCTTGCTTAGCGTAGCAATACCCTAGCTGCGCAGCAGCAAGCTTGTTATTGTTAGTTGCTAGCTACGCAAGCAAGCGGAGCAACTAACAATACTTACTAGCTTCCCCTGCTTGCGAAGCTAGCTGCAACCTGCAAAAAATAGATATTTATTATAAAATTTTTACTAAAAACTAGTCGCTAAGGCAACATAGCTAATAACTAATTTCTTCTTTTATAAATATAATACAATAAATTATATTTTTAAAAGAATTTCATTTCTTCTAAATAAAAGTAATAGTTTCATCCCCTAGCGGAGCAACCCATCCCCTTGTTGTTGGTTAGTAATTGTTATTGCTTCGCTATTACTATAACGACTTTCAAGAGGGAGAAGCAAGCAACTGCTTCGCTGGGGATGCTACGCAAGCAAGCTAATCGAAGTTATAACTAGCTAGCAAGTCGTTAAACTTACAAGAAGCAATTCGTAAATATAACTAGATACTAGTCGGTAGATTAACTAGCTACTTGCTGCGCTACCTATTCAAAACAGATACTATTGTTTATTTAATATGATTTTTAATAACCTGTTTAGCTTGCAATACAACTTTTCTTTAACTTCCTGAATTAAGCTAATAATTTAAATTAAACGAGAGAGACACGACTCGAACGCGCAACATCTTACTCCCAAAGTAAGCTCCTTAACCAATTAGGATACTCCCTCAATAAAAAAACATAGTTTAACATTACTAATAAGTCTTGTTGCATCCGCCGCCGCCCTTGCCTGCCTGCCTTGCTTGCGAGAGGGAGAAGTTAGCTAGCAAGTCTAGTTAAATTTTATTAATTTAATTTAACTAACTCAACTTTTCAAGTTGAAGCAAGCTAGAGCTGGTTTTATTTTTACCTTGTAGCGAAGCAATTGCTAGTAAGTCTATCTAGTAATAGCGAAGCAATAACAATAACAAGCAACTAATTTTCTATTTTCTAATTGTGGTGCTGCTACTGAAAAATTAGCAATTCTTAATGGCAAAAGCTAAGTAAAATTATAAGAAATTAGTTATAAATAGTAGCTTGCTTCTCCCTCTACCCTCTACCCTCTACCCTCTCGCCAGCAATTACTATTTATAATTGAAAATAGGCACTAGCTAGGGGATGCTACGCAAGCAAGGGGATGCAGCTACTATAAAACACTTATAATTTAAGAATAACTTTCATTAGTTTGCTAGCTAGCTCCTCCCTCTCGCAAGCAAAAAACCTAACTCCCCTCTAGCTTGCATCCCCTTGCTTCGCTAGAAGCAGTTGTTATTGTTATAGCGAAGCAATTACTATTACTAATCAAAGATATAACTAACTAGCAACTACTTAGGGTTGCGCAGCTAGTAGTAATATAAAAATATATACTTATTTTTGGAGAAAGATAGATTCGAACTATCATAATTATATTGCAAATATAACCGATTAACCATTATCAGATTTCCCCTTAGCAGCTACGCTGCAAGCAGCTATTTTTAATTAAAAATACTAGCAGCTAAAATTTTTATCTGAGTTGACCAGACTTGAACTGATATAATCCACTACCAAAAAATGGTGTTTTTCCTAATTAAACTACAACTCAATTACTAATAATTATTATAGCGCAGCAATTAATAATAGCTTTATTCAGCGCAAGCAGCTGCTCTGCAGTTAGTTTTTACTAGCGTAGCGAGTAGCTGCGCAGCAAGTCTTGTAAATTTAGTTAGTAAGTTTTATTTGTTATATTTGCGATATTACTATTAATTAAAATAACCAGATTAACTCAACTAACTTGCTTTAGTTTCATCCCTTAGCTGCGCAGCAGCAAGCTTGTTTCTGTTTGTTGCTAGCTACGCAAGCAAGCGGAGCAACAAACAAGACTTACTAGCAACCCCTTGTTATAACTTCTTTGCTTTAGCTTGCATCCCCATCCCCTAGCGGAGCAACCCATCCCCTTGTTGTTGGTTAGTAATTGTTATTGCTTCGCTATTACTATAACGACTTTCAAGAGGGAGAAGCAAGCAACTGCTTCGCTGGGGATGCTACGCAAGCAAGCTAATCGAAGTTATAACTAGCTAGCAAGTCGTTAAACTTACAAGAAGCAATTCGTAAATATAACTAGATACTAGTCGGTAGATTAACTAGCTACTCACTAAACTTACTAGCTGCAATTAATAAATTTATAGCGAAACAATTAATTAAATTTTAATTTTGCCTAAAAACGGAATTGAACCGCTATTTACTTATTACAAGTAAGCCGTTTTACCAATTAAACTATTCAGGCTTTATATTTCTTAATTAGCGAAGCAACTCTAGCTTACTTAGCTACCGCCCCTGCCTTGCTTGTTATATCTTAGATTAGCTATGCAACAAATTTAATTAATAGTAGCTAGTTGCTAGCTAACTAGTAAGTCTTGCTTAGAAATAACAGGTCGCTTGTAATATCGCAGTTGCTTCAGCGAAGCAGGTCTAGCTTCGCAACTCTCCCTCTAGCTTCGCAACTCCTGGGTTGTTACTACTAACAAGGGGTTGCTAGTAAGTCTTGTTAGTTGCTCCGCTTGCTTGCGTAGCTAGCAACAAACAATAACAAGCTTGCTGCTGCGCAGCTAGGGTATTGCTACGCTAAGCAAGCAATAAATTTAAATTTGATGAACATCTTATTGGAATTGAACCAATTACCTCTGCTCCGAAGGCAGATACTTTGCCAGTTAAGCTAAAGATGCTAGAAGTTAATTAAAAACTGAGCAATTGTTAACTAACTTCTAGCTAGCTACGCTAGCAAGCTGCCCACCTATAGCTAACTTCTAGCTATTGCTTGCTTACGAGAGGGAGAAGTTAGCTAGCAAGTCGAAGACTTACAACTAATAATTATTATTAATAGTTATATTTAAATATATGTATTATAAGTTTAATTAGAGATTTTATTAGCTACTATTCTTATATAAATTAAACTAACCTAAATTTAAATTTGTTATTTTTCTCCCTCTAGCTATTGCTTGCGTAGCTAGCAAGGGGATGCTGCTAAAGTAAACTACCAAAGATTTAAATATTAAGTTCATTAGAGTTAAGTAGGAATTGAACCTAAAAACTTAGACTTTGCAGGTCTACTACAGAACCATCTGTATACTTAACCCACTTGCTAGCTTGCTATCAAATAATAAAAAAAAAGGGGGGTAGCTGCGCAAGGGGGAATAACTTTGAATAAGTTGCTAGCTAACTAGTAAGTCTTGCTTAGAAGTAACAGGTCGCTTGTAATATCGTAGTTGCTTCAGCGAAGCAGGTCTAGCTTCGCAACTCTCCCTCTAGCTTCGCAACTCCTGGGTTGTTACTACTAACAAGGGGTTGCTAGTAAGTCTTGTTAGTTGCTCCGCTTGCTTGCGTAGCTAGCAACAAACAATAACAAGCTTGCTGCTGCGCAGCTAGGGTATTGCTACGCTAAGCAAGTAGCTGCTAATCTACGAATTGTTGTAGCTTGTTACTCGTTATAGTAATAGCGAAGCAATAACAATTACTAGCAACTAATCGTAGATATAACTATTTTCAAGAGAGCTGTAATTCAAATATCTTTTCTGTTAACCAGCTAGCTTGCTTAGCAAGTAGCTAGCTAGGGTAAGATATTAAAATTTAATTAGGTAATTGAAATAATAAAGCAGATATAGAGGTATGTAGAGAATCTAAAATAATATTAGGGAAAATACCAAAAACTACTGTTGGAATAAGTAAGCTTATTAATAAATAAAATTCTCTTCTATTAATATCCTTTAGTGGAGGTAAATATGGTGATAAATTACCATAAGATAATCTATTATATAAAAAAATAGAGTAACAAGCAGATAATACAATACCAGTAGCCCCCAGAGAAGCTATTATAGGATTTAGTTGCCATATTCCTATTAAAGATAATTGTTCTCCTAAGAAATTAAGAGTTAAAGGTATTCCAGTGTTAGCTAGAGTAAAAATAAAGAAAAGAATAGTAAACACAGGCATATATGTAACTAATCCTCTAATATAGTTAATAATTCTAGTACCTGTTCTATCATAAATGATACCCCCAACACAAATGAATAGAGCTGGACTTACAAAACCATGAGCAATGGCTAATAATATTGCTCCTTCTATACCTACTAAATTATTAGAAAACAATCCTAAAACAACAACTGCCATATGTGCCACACTACTATAAGCTATTAATCTTTTAGTATCTTGTTGAATAATAGTAGAGAAACTTGCATAAATTAAAGAAATAATAGCAAAAGTTTGAACTAAAGGACTAAAATAATTAGTAGCATCCGGGAAGAAATTAATTAAAACTCTTAAATAACCATAAGTTGCTAATTTTAAAATAGTTGCTGCTAATAGAATAGAACCAGCTAAAGGTGAATCACTATGAGCTTTAGGTAACCAAATAATGAAAGGATATAAAGGAGTTTTTACAGCAAAAGCAACAAAGAAACCTAACCATAGTAATTTTTGACTTTCTAAACTAATTTCATATAAAGAAATTAATTGGAAATCTGTATTACCTACATAACTATATAAAACTAAAATACTTAACAACATTGGTAAACTACCAGCTAAAGTGTATAAAAAAAATAAAAAAGCTGATCTAAATCTATCTTTACCATGACCAAATATTACTATAACTATAAATAATATTGGTAATACACTTTCAAAAAAAATATAGAATAATAGTAAATCTAATGAAACAAAAGCACAAATTTGTAATGTTTCTAATACTAAAAATGAGATTAAAAACAACTTTAAATTTTTAGTTATATTTGTAAAATTAGATAATAAAGCTATTGGGGTAACAAAAGTTGTTAATAAAACAAAATATAATGATATACCATCTACTCCAAAATTTAAATGGCAAAAATTTAATTGATTAAATTCAGATACAAATTGATATTGAGTGGCTCCGCAACTAGAATCAAACTCATACCATAAAAATAAAGAAATAAAAAAATTAATTAAAGAAGTCGTTAACGCTATTTTTTTCATTTGTTTTTGACTTTCTAGCGTATTTGACATAGGTAAGATTATTAAAGATCCTACTAAAGGTATTAATAATAATAAAGTTAACATTTTATAGGTTTTTGAAAGCTGCGCAAATAGCTAGCTATTTTTAGTGCTGTTGCTTGAAAATCGAAAAAATTATTAATTATTAATAATTTAATTAATTGCTAGCTGCTTGCTTAGCAGTTGCTTAGCTTCGTTAGAAGCTAGCTAGAAGTTAGCATCCCTTAGCTGTAACTAACTAGTTAGTCTTGTAACTAGCTTGCTTGCGTAGCATCCCCTTGCTAGCTACGCAAGCAAGAAGCAGTTGCTTGCTTAGAAATTAGCTAATTGTAGCTTGTTACTCGTTATAGTAATAGCGAAGCAATAACAATTACTAGCAACTAATCGTAGATATAACTACAAGCAATTGCTAGCTTTCTTCTTACTAGCTTCTAACGAAGCTAAGCAGCTGGAAAGCAAGGCAGGGGCGGATTGCTACGCTATAGCAGATATTACTATTTTCAAGTTAGCTATTCTAATCTCTTGAGCTTTTCTAATTTTTAATAATTTAAGAAACTGTAAGTTACTTTTTATGACTTATCCTTTTTATATTAAAAAAAGAGGTAGCAGTTTACGCAGCAACCGTAGAACAGTTTAATTAGAAAACTTCTATTTATAGCTGCAAATTGCTAGTTGCTGCGGATTGTGTTTTGCAGTAAGCCTAGACTAACTATAAGTCTAGCTACTAAGCCAGCTTGCAGTTCCGCAGTTAGAATTAGCTAGCAACTTTTCACTTTTAAATTAAATTAAAACAGAAGAAGAATTGAATATTTATAATTATGATATATAAAATTAAAATTATATTTTTATACTTATATTTTTCATCAGCTTGCGTAGCAATCCGCCCCTGCCTTGTTGTTATTGCTTCGCTATTACTAGTCGATAGACTTACTAGCTGCAGGTATTACAATTTATTATAGCTGCTTGCTTGTTATTGTTATTGCTTCGCTATTACTAGATAGACTTACTAGCTACAGGAAATAGAAGTAATTGCTTCGCTTGCGCAGCAAGACTTATTGTTAGTCTCGTTAGAAATTAGCTACTTGCTTCGCTAGAAAGGACTTTTTTTTCCTAATTCTAGCTCCACTATTCGAACCTAGAGCAAGCTAGCGCAAGCTTTGTAAATAAAAATTTTAATTTAAATAAATTTATGTTATTAATAGGAAGTAGAGTAATCGAAACTCTGTCTGTAATGTGTAAAATTACTGCTAAACCACTCAGCTAACCTCCTTTTAAACTTTAATAGATTAATTTCTAATGTTAGCAGTTGCTTGTTGTTATTGTTATTGTTACTACGTTACTATTACTATTACTAATCGAAGATATAACTAGCTACAACAATATTCTTTTGTGGTAAAATTGAGCAAATTTTGCATACTAGTTACTTGCTGCAGCTCCGCAGCTAAGCTAACCTGCTAGCCTAGCTACTCAGAATTCAATAATTCCTTGCTTTGCTTCTTGCTTTGCTAGGAATTAAATAAAAAAAAAAAAATAAAAGTTGCTAGGCTAGCAGGTTAAGCTACTAGAAAGACAGCAGCACACTTGTGACTTGTAAGCAAGGAACTTTTTCAACTTATAAAATTTAGATTTAAATTAATATATTAATAGCGCAGCTGCTGGCTAATTTTTCCCTCTCGAAAGCAAGGCAGGCAGGCAAGGGCGGCGGCGGATGCAAACTAATAAGCTAGCTGATATAGCAAATAACAGAATTATTCTACTTGCTAGATAAGCAAGCTACTACTCTTTTATAGCGAAGCCAAAAGAGAATAGAAAACTTGTTTATATTTCCCCTACTTGCGTAGCAATCCCCTAGTTGCGAAGCTAGTCTAGCGACCTGTTACTAGTTATAGTTGCTAGCTTCTCCCTCTTGTTAGTCGTTATAGTAATAGCGAAGCAATAACAATTACTAAGCTACAAGTACGATTAGTAATAGTAATAGCGAAGCAATAACAATAACTACAAGTTAGGGTTGCTCCGCTAGCAAGACTTACTAGTTGCTAGAATTTTCTTTTTTTAACTAATCTTATATATTAGACAGTTTATTTATTTTAGGGTAGCTGCGCAAGCTGCTATTTTTACAATAATCTTTTTTTTTATTAAAATTAAGAATCAGCAAATAAAGAGAAGCCAGCTTAAATAGGAAGCTGCTGCTAACGAGCTATCTAAAAAAAAAATATTTGCTGCTTGCTTAGAAGTTAGCTACAGTTTATAAGCCTTGTAGCTAGCTATTTGCTTATAAGTAAGGTAATTGCTTCAGCGAAGCAGGTTGCTAATCGTAGATATAACTAAAGCTACATGTCTCCCTCTCCCTCTAGCTCCGCAAGTAGCAGCTGCGCAGCAGCAAGCTTGTTATAGCTTCGCTATAGCGAAGCAATACTTACTAGCAAAGGCTAAATAACAACCCAGCTAAACTTTGAGGGAGGGGGAGGTCATCTAATTATAATTTATATAAAAAATATTGTATGTAGCGAAGCAAGTAGCTAAATATAAATATAGAGAAAATTAAGATATTAAATTTAATTTTAATTAAGAAGAAGCAGAGTCTACCCATACTAAGAAATCTGGGGAAGAAACAGCTTCTACTACTATAGGCATAAATCCATGCCAAACTCCACAAATTTCAGAACATTGACCGTAGAAAGTACCAGATCTTTCTGCTACAAAAGAAACTTGATTTAATCTACCTGGAACAGCATCTAATTTTAACCCTAAAGAAGGAACTGCAAAAGAATGTAATACATCAGAACCAGTTACAATTAATCTTATATGGCAATCCACAGGTATAATTAATTTATTATCTACATCTAATAATCTAAATTGACCTAATTCTAAGTCAGATTCTGGTATCATATAAGAATCAAAATCTATTGATTCTCCACTATCCGTAATAAAATCTGAGTATTCATAAGACCAATACCATTGGTGCCCTACTACTTTTATAGTTAAAGTCGGAGAAATTACTTCATCCATTAAATAAAGTAATCTAAATGAAGGAAAAGCAATAGCTATTAGAATTAATGCGGGTGTAATAGTCCATACTAATTCTAACACAGTTCCATGTGTTAAATATTTATGCGCTATTGGATTTTTGTTAGAATTATAATAATAAATTAAAGAAAATAGAACCCAAGATACAGAAAAACTTATTACAATTAAATAAAATCCAATGGTATTATGTAAAGTTACTAAACCTGTAAAACCTGGTGCAGCACTATCTTGGAAACCTAATTGCCAAGGTTCTGCAGCATCATTAAGAATAATATTAAATATAGAAGTAAAATTAGCCATTTTATATTTAAATATATAATATTGAATCTTTATTAATAACTATTTAGTAGCTGCGCAACCCAGAGTTGCGGAGCTAGAAGCAACTTACTATTAATTTTTGTTTCTAATCGCTTGCATCCCCTTGCGAAGCATCCCCTTGCTAGCTACGCAAGCAAGAGGGAGAAGCAGCTAGCAATTAAGTTTGCTGCTAGTTATATATTTAATTTTTGAATAGCTTCGTAAATGGCAGATAGTAGTAATTGCGTAATAACTACTAAATAGCTACGCTTCTAGTCTAGAAGCAGCTTAGAAGATTTTAAAAAAAAAGATAATAATAGTTGCAGTTAGTTAGTCTAGCGACTTGCTTGCGCAGCTAGCTTAAGCAGTTAGTCTAGTTAGTAGCTAGTAAGTTTTATCTTTTATATCTGCTTTGCTTAGCGTAGCAATCCCCTAGCTGCGCAGCAGCAAGCTTGTTATTGCTTGCGTAGCTAGCAAAGACTAACTAGGTAGAAATTAGCTACTAGCTAGTTATAGTTGCTAGCTTCTCCCTCTTGAAAGTCGTTATAGCGAAGCAATTACTAACCAACAAGTACGATTAGTAATAGCGAAGCAATAACAATTGCTAGCTTCTTGTTAGTCGTTAGACTAGCTTCGCAACTAAGCAGGGGATGCAAGTCGTTATATTATTAATTAAAATAACCAGACTAACTCAACTTACTAGAGCCAAGTTAATAAGATTTAGTCTTTGAGTTTTTTTTATATTACTAACAAAGTAAGTAATAGCTTTTTAATTTAAAAATCCTATTCTATTTGTAATATAATCGAATAAATTTAAGGGATCGAACCTTATAATTTATAATTTTTATAGCGAAGCAAAAAAGAGGGGAGAAAAATAATTTATTATTCTTTTAAAAAAAACAAATAATATTAGCTAGCTTAGCAGCTATGCAGCAAGTAAGTTTTCTTCTAATAGCGTACCTACTAACGCAAGGAGTAGCTAGTTAAGCAAACTAGAAGTAAGCAAAATTTATTTATATTATTAGCAGCATCCCTACCTTGTTATTGTTTGTAGCTTCGCAAGCGGAGCAACTAACAAGACTTACTAGCAACCCCTACTTGCGCAGCTAGCAAATAGCCAACTACTGACTTGCTTCGCTACAGCTAGCTATAAAAATTTAAGTTTAACTGACTAAGTTGCTGCTGGTTTCTCCCTCTAGCTAGTTGCATCCCCTTGCTTCGCTAGAAGCAGTTGTTATTGTTATAGCGAAGCAATTACTATTACTAATCGTAGATATAACTAGTGGCTAGCTTCGCAAGCAATAGC
>QDKV01005240.1_pt1 | contig 38319 bp, 47 predicted proteins | sample 1861101 | NCBI WGS metagenome assembly QDKV01 (sample SAMN04275158, study PRJNA302643) | Fungus metagenome, whole genome shotgun sequencing project. | isolation source: fruitbody | host: Mallocybe terrigena | place: Sweden | collected 2013 | reverse complement strand
TGTTAATTCATTGTAACATTGTAACAGAAACCCGTTTTAACGTCACGTTTCTTCTTATCAGGCTGGTCACGAGCCTAGGGTGTGACTGGTTGAATCAATTTTATGATCAAGAAGCATACTGGTAACCGAGTGGTTTCTCAGTCAGAATTGTATAGGAATCCTGCGTAAGTGAAATGGATTTCTGCGCGAGTGGAAAACATTAAGTTTACGCCGGTCGCCATACCGTAACTTGATCTGTTGTTCACCTTCATTGAGGACGGCAATAGAGTAAAATGTTTCATCCACTTACAGGAGATGGTGCCATTCGTGAGACCGACAACGATGCTGCAGTTGCTAGACTGTCGGCTGTCCGGAAAGGCTATCTGGATGATCCCTATGTCAAATATCTCATCCCTCGTGCTCATCTACTGCCACCTCGACCACCTCTGATTAACATAGGAACTTATATCAGGACGACTGCCCTAGACTCTCTGATATACCAATGGTTACACCTTTCCGGAAACGCAGGGAGAAAATGCCAGATCGTGAGCCTTGGCGCTGGAAGCGATAGCAGATTCTGGAGGATCATGGCAAGTTGATGGTTGTACCATGTTCTTCCAAAAACAATAATCCTTCAAATAGGCTAACCCTTTAAATGAACACCTGAAGACGTATATCGAGATTGACTTTCCAGAAATCACGACAAAGAAAGCTATGTCGATAAAGAAGAGTAAGGAACTCATGCAAAACTTAGGCGGAGTTTCTCTTGGTAATACTTTCTTCTTGATAACGTCCGGATGCATGCTTAGATTGTCATAGCCCTGGGTGGAACTGCGCTTCATGCAGAGCGATATCACTTACTACCCGCAGATCTTAGGCAAGACCCTTCCCAGAGCCTTGAACCAATACTTAGATCCGAGTCCGGACTGAACGATCCCGGACTGCTTGATCCATCTCTGCCGACCCTTCTCCTCTTCGAATGCGTTCTCGCTTACATGCCATTGGAGTCGTCATCCAGACTTCTTGGATGGTTCGCCAATTACAATCAGAATAGCGTCTTAGGCTGTATTGTCTATGAGATGTTTGGCCTCAATGACGCCTTTGGACGCGTGATGATCAACAATCTGAAGGCAAGTTACCCTTATAGATTCTTGGACACAGGTTCACCTCGTATGATCAGGAGCGTGATATCTCTCTACCTGGCGCCGAACCATTTCCCACTATTGAAAGTCTGCAGAATCGTTTTCTCCAGACTGGATTCTCAGCTGCCAGAGCGCTTTCTCTCAAAGAAATTAGAAAAGCATATATCGATCCGAAGGAGCTTGCAAGGTATGGTATTTAAATTTCGCTCCATACCCTAGCCTGATCCATGTACAGAATGTCTAGACTGGAACTTCTTGACGAAACAGAAGAACTGGACCTGGTATTAGCTCACTACGCCATATCATGGGGCTTATTCCTTGCTGCATCAGACTCACACAAAGATTGGGGTAGATGGGGGTTAACACAGAGGGTGAACATTTGACATGTGTTGACTGCAGAAATCAATCAAACTAAAATATATTGTATTCCAATAAATCAAACGGCTCTGAACGCATAATTACTGGAATTTAAACTGAGTGGAAATTAGTGGCCCCTGCTCTTTCGTCAAACTCAATGACTTCATTTAGTCCCATGACTTCGAAAAACGTTTTGGGATCCATGCCTTTCGCAGTTGCAGAGTCGGTACCGGTCTTTTTCAGGGAACGCATAGCTTCACGCACCGCATGGACCATTGCGACGCAAGAGACAAGCGAGAAAACTGGAGAAGAACGGCTGAATTAATTCGCGACCGGAAATACCGGAAGAAACTTACTGATGACCTTGGCACCCAAAGCTTCCGCTTCTTGATAAGTAAAAGAAGGTGTGAGACCACCAGAAATCACGTTTACCAACACCGGTTTGGGCACAAGTACTGCCACGGTCTTTCGAAGTTGTTCCTCGGTCTTCACGCCTTCTATGAAGCACACATCTGCACCGGCATCAGCGGCAAGCATCAGCCGAATAAGCGCCTCTTCGAAGCCCAATACTTGAGCAGAGTCTGTGCGACCAATGATGACGAGATCCGAATTGCCTGTGATCGAGTCACGCGCGAGGACAGCAGCACGAATCCTGGTGACGAACTCCTCACGAGAGACTACTTGCTTGCCCATGAGATGACCGCAGCGTTTCGTCTGCACTTGATCTTCGATGTGGAGAGCAGCGACACCAGCTCTGGCGTATTGTGTTACCGCACGTGCAATGTTGATGGGGCCACCGAAGCTAATCCAAAACATGAGAGATACGTAATCCATTTCATGGCAGATTCTTACCCTGTATCAGCATCTGCGATAACAGGAACTGATGGGTTCAAGCTGCAGACCATTTGTGCAGACTAAGAGTTTGATTACTAATCGCAAAACCAACCAAGCAATGTCTGTTCCTACTTCGACAAAATCATTTAAAGTCGCTATTGCAAGATCTGGTTGTCCAAGACGAGAGGCAGTTGTAGCAGCACCACTTTTTACGAGTAATGAGAGACGCGCATATAGAAAACAAAAACGACACCAACCTCTGATACAAGCATGTGAAGCCTGCTTCGAGCGCACAACGAGCGCTTATGCCATCACAAATGCCGGGAGCTACCTGCAGTATGCGTAAATTGGTCGTCCACAACAGAAACAAGTCTCAAAATCTCTTACGACTATGCCAGGTCTGGCGAGCATCTGACGGAGACGGGTAGCAGGATTGTTGGAAAGGGGACCTCCTAGATAATTGACTGGGTCCAATCGAGGATTGCAATAAACGGCCGGGAACGCCGGCGATGAGGAAGAGAAAGCAGGTAGAACTCTCTCAGAGCTGGGGAAGTAATCGACGCCAGGCATATTGGTGCTTAGAACTTAGAAGTATGAAAGAAGAGGGAAAATAACCAAGCAGGTTGCAGAAGGCATAGAAGAAAAGTCTGGGCTATTTAAACCATAGCCACAACGAAGAAGTAGATTCAGGTAGGCAAATTGAAATCCAAGATACATGGACCCGTGAGGGCAGAACCGGTGAAGGCAACGGGGTTTTAGTTGCTGCTATGCCGACCGTGATTCTCGACGAGAGGGCGCGGCGCAAACAGCGGACATGTCCAAGGGAAAGCTCGAGAGAAGGAGCCAAGCAAAGCCCAGGAGACGTGCCAAGAACCAAGACCAAGAAACAAAGTACCTGCAGGCAAGCAGTTGTGGTCAAGAGGCTTTAGGCAGTGAGAAACGCTGCTAGAATTAGTTTACGGTAGTGAAGTGGGTATTTGTCATACTTCACTGGTATCCTATTGCTTAAAAAAGGAGGTGGCACCAAAAACGCCGAGTGAAATTGCGGAGGTTGTGAGGCAAAAAATCTAGAGCAACGGCACTTGTGTGATAGAGGCGTTGCCAATTTCGAGAGAGCCCAATTGAGCACTCCTCATGGTCTCAACATTTATAGCTTGATCCGTATGCAGAAGGGGCGAGAGCACTGTTGAAATCACCATGATCCTTCAGTGGTGCTTCCATTACAGGACTCAAGATGCTCGGTAAATATGTGTAATCCTCTTAAGGCCATTAAGTCGGCAAATCGATCAGAAAGACTCTGCAGCTGGTGCCTGGATGGCAAGAACGATTATTCGCCCATCTGTGGACATTTTGAGTTTGTTAAGTCGCAAATTTAGAATGAATAACTCAAACGTACATGAGAACACAGGTAAGAAATCCTTTGACTTCGGAAAGCAATTATCTGCCTTTTCTGCTTACGGAGAGGGCTTTAGCAGTCAAGTTTAAACCACAGAACGCGCGTTCTCAACGTCTTTCGGTATTAAAGATGAGATAACCCAAGAACCTAACATTGGTCTGTCCTTGTCATAGCAATAAATCAGTATAACTTGAAGCTAAATGACAACAAATAAATAGTGAATCAGAGAGAAGATCTTGTCTCTTGCGAGACATCATTCTGGATGCACATTGTCCAATAGGAACAAGCCATCCAGTCCGAGAATTTGGGATACAAAGAATTTTCATTCCTAATATCAAAGAAGAAATCGTGCTTACAAGGTAGTGGTACTCAGTTCAAAGAGCGTTGACGTATGTTTTCTCTTATGTAAGCCACGCTATCAGGGTCTTGGCGCTTACTTGAACGGAACTGGCATGTCACATGTCACAAGTCGGACGTCATTATTTTAATATTTAGACCACCGTCCAGTGAATAATGTTGAATTTTGAGCCTCGGGACTTTTTGCTGGCGCAGTTGTTGACAACATTAAATCGGTTGATTTTCCCTTAGTGGCGAAGGGAAATTATTTGGTAAAACGCAGTTACTCTCAAGGAATACACGTACGAGAGTCTTTGGCAACGCAGAAGGTTTATGTAAATGCTATTTCTAGAAAAACCGAGTCACTAGCAAGAAGTGATTATATTTGCAGCCCATCGACTTTGACAGGAAGATTGTACGACCAGGCTCGCTTCTGAAACGCCTTCAAAAACGCGTAACCTTTAGCTGCATCCGCATTCGCAAGAATTTTCACTGAGGGGCATAAAACCTCGTCGGAGCTGATCAAAACGCAAAGTGTCTTTGCTCGACTAATTGCCACATTTAGCCTCCTTCTTTCAAGAAGAAAACAAAGATTGGTGGTATAAGACTTTGGAATGGAGAAAAGGCAGATGACAAACGAGGCTTCTGAACCTTTGAAAAGGGCATAATGAGCGTCTATAGGTGACTCTAGATTATGCATACCTTGCAGCCTTTCTATTGTATCAACAGTGACCCTTGAACTAGCTCCGTCTGAGTTGTCGCTGACCTGAAGTTGCCCGATAGCAGCTTCCAGGTTGAGCTCGTTACCTTTTATTTTTTCCAAAGCAACTTTCACCGCGTCACGTTGAATTCGGTGGGGTGTTGCCACAAAGATATCATCATTAGGAGAGCAAGACTGCAAGGATAGGACTAAGGCTGCTGCAACGGCTGCCTCCGCTTGAACATGCAACTCATACGAGATATTTTGGGTATGGGCAGACCATGTTCTGAGCCGAATCAAAGCAAGAGATACGGGACGATGAGTAGGAGCAACTTCATCCATTTTGCATCCGCCGGAAAAGACATTAGTCGGCATGATCGGGTGAATTTCAGGTGCGACGAGAACGTTTTGAGGTCGCTTGAACATCACATCCGACAGGGAAGTGAGAAAAATTTGTATTGCGCCAAAAATCCGAGGATTTATCCCGATGCATCTTCCGTTCATATCCGCAAGTGTCTTCAATGCCGTTGCCAATTGGCGTGCTTGAACCTTTTGGGGCTTGAATTGACGCGAATAAATAGTTGAAACAAATTCTCCTAGGTCAGGGTTCAAACTGGCGGAAGACATGAGTAATCTGTATGCGGATGGAAACATTGACTTGCCGGAAGTTCTCAGTTAGCTGTATAATCGTTCTTTGTGAAGTAGGAAAATCAAAACCCTGAGACCCATGAGTGTCTTGAGATGATGGGTGTCCAGTATCGTTAGCGGGTAACGATGAATTCGAAAACATAAGACAGTCGAGGACAGAACCAAACAGCGCATGGGACTTCAATAGAGGATATTGTGCACTAAGAATAGGCGCCAATTGTTCTGAGTCTCCAGCGACGACTATGCGGCCACAAGGTGCAAGCGACCTTAGAACGAGAGCCATGGAACCTAACGAGATCTGCCCTGCCTCGTCGATGACGACGCAGTCAACCTCCATAGAATGTTTCTTCGTGAAGTTGTAAAGCTTTAAGACCATACATTCAGAAGACACTTGCAAACAGGAAAACTGCAGCCTACCTGGTAGATGGTGCCCATGTATATATGAATAGTACTCCCAGCACGGATAGGTCCAGGGTGGTCATTTCCTGCGGTGACAACCTCAACACTGACGTGGTCAAGCCAATTTTTCGACAGGTGCTGAACCGAGTAATAGGTATGCAGTAAACGGACGAGCTTACTCTTGCAAGCCTCAATTGCCGCGTGCGTGACCGCTGTGATAAATATTATCTTCGACTGCAAGCCTGATTGTCGACGTTCAACCTCAATTAGGCGCAACAGGGATAAAGATATCGTGTAGGTTTTGCCGGTTCCTATTATTCCTTCAGATGCACTGAACCAATCAAAATGTATAGGTGTTACCAGGAGGTCCCCAGATCACCGACAACCTATTAGCCATAATTCGCTGTGTCGCACGATGTTGAGAGGCTTTCAACACGAGAGAACCAGCCTTCTCGTTGCCCCGCTCTCTAAGGTCCCTGAAGAGTCTTTGGATGTCATTCTCAGTCTTGACATATTGTTCTGCATTAGGAACTTGACCGAGTGAAGCCGGGTCCAACATGAGTTGTACAAAAGGAATGAAAGCATGGGAATGATATTCCACTTCCTGCGAAGATAGGTAGTCTAGTGCTGATTTCCACTCCAGGTCTATCTCAAACAAGGCTGACAATATCTTCGTAGTGTTGAAATCAACGAGTCTAGGAGAAAGACGATAAAGAACTCCTTGAACTAAGGGAGTTTCACATGTGCCCCATGTGTGCAACGTCACCATCGTACCGCACCCACTGGGGTCTGTGTAGACATTCTTTAAATCAGCAATCCACAGTTCTCGTCTGATTCTGGGATCTTGCCGACCCCAATTCGCCTTCGTATATCCGTTGAGGGGGAAAACAAGGCCTGACACGCCCAAGTCGTCAAACAAGGCTTCAACAGGAAGTTTGTCACCGCCATCTTCATCCAAAAGGGAATCAGGTGAATCCATCACCAGAAGCTTATCATAGAATGCGTGGTCTTTATCGGTGAAAGGGACATCTATTGCGCCAGATATGACGCGGAATGTGTGTTGCACACCGCCCCTACCCTGTCTAAGGCCGCGATATTCGAGCGTGGGGGCATCGGGACAACCGTCGATGCGCGATTGCCAAAGTTCCGTAAGCCTTGCTAGCACTTCAAACTGGGAAAGTGTTAATAACGTATTCAAATAAAGCAATGAGCATACCTGTTGCATGAAGAACAGCTTGCGTATTTGTGGCTGTATGCAAAAATCCATGAACTTGGTGGTTATCTTCTTAGCCTCATTCACAAAAAGCGAGTTGCCGGTGGTCGATACGGCGTGCAGTCTAACTGCTTTCAAGACGTCAAACATATTCCGGTTACGCCGAGAAAGGAGTTCGTCCAAAACACCAGTGTCTTTGTTTTTCTTATACGCGGTCAGAATTTCTTCATCGTTGGGACAGGGAAGTGCGTTTAATTGGAGTCGATTTACGCATTCAGGTAAATCCCAATATCCAGGAACGGGCAGGGCAAGTTGACGTTCCACCTCTTTCTTTAATACGACTATTTTCGGTAATTGTCCGAATTCCTTCTGTCGATTTTCATCATCGCCTGAAATCACCTTTGCTTGAATTTTTTGAACTTCACCTTCAAGCCGGTTTCGAAGGACTTCGACTGTTCCTTCTGTGGACAAGCCGAGACGGGCAAGACACCTCTGATAATCCGGCTTCTCCTTCCTTCCTTTCGCCAAAAAGCTCATTAAAGCTCCTGAAAGCAAAAGAGGCTGGAACGCTGTTTGAAGCAAGGAAGCGCCTTGTGATAAAGCTCCAATACAAGATCGAATATCCTTCTCGCTAGCCGCAGATATGAGAGCCGCGTTTATAATATGTGTCTGAAGGAGTGCTTGTTCGCCTGAAGACCAGACGTAAAACTGAGAGGTGCATCCACTTGACTCGAGGGACTCTATTAGGTTTGCGAGTTTGGGAATAAACTCTTCTGCGCAGGAAACGGTAATGGCGGAAGTAGAAACACCAATTCGGTGGGGGAAAGATAGAACGTGGAAATAACTTCCGCCCGTGTCAGGTGACGATGGGTCATTAACGATAGAGATGAAGATGGCGATGTCTTCTCTGCTAGGGCAAGTATAGTTTCGTCGCGGAATGACCTAGTACAAAAATAAAAAAACCATTTATCTTAAAGGGCGGTGAGCTTGCCTGAATCATCTTTTCCCTTACTGCCTCTACAAGGGGGCTTCGTTTTGTTTCTTCATTTCTGCAAGTTTTCTTTGGGAATGCGAGAATTTGATTCGCCTTCTTGACAACGCTTGGGGATAACTTTCTCAGACGTTCTAGTTTATGACGATTCGAGAAGAGATTGTGCAGCTCCTCGATATCAACTAGAGGTTTAGATATCGGTGGTGTAACTCGGGACATTCGCAAAAGATCCTTGAGAGTTCTTGCATCGTCAATTGAAATGTTCGGCATGGCCCCCAATTGTCCCTCTTCAAGAACACGAGTTTTACAACCAGACTCGTACCGGCAACCCTGGCAGAGAGGGTTAAAGTGCCACTTTACTTCCTCACGGGGCTGGGCAACAACTCTTGGGAGTGTTCGAAAGAGGAGTGTGTCCAAAGGAGGGGCCAAAAGGGGCAACGAGATAGACGAAATATCACTAAGTGACGGAAGTTCTGTATGAAAGCCGTCTTTCGGAGGCAGCCACACCCCAGCGGAATCCTGTCCACGGAAATGGGGCGGTCGGAGGATGAAATTCAGGCACAAAGTATAGAAATAGATCTGGGTATGATGAGAAGCCTGTAATGGGGAAGAAAAGGTCATTCTTTCAGAAAGCGACAAAGCAGGGTCCCGTACCTTCACATGTTGAGAGGCTTTAGCGTCGATAACCCTCCACTGAATTCCATCGTTTGTTCGTCTGATTTCCAGGAGGTCCGGTTTCGCCAGACCAAAATGCAATGGAGGACTGAGTGATTCTTTGAATTTCTCGGCCAGTTGTGTTTCTGGTGGCCAAAACGTCAAACCAGTGATGAAGAAATGGTTTCGGTCATCAGCAAAGATATTCTCCAACAGAGTATCACCTTCCACAGGTATTTGAGGAATCTTGAGCAGAAGATCTGAATCATCGAGCCAGGCATAAAGCACACTTTCCCATTCTAGCCCACGCTTGTAATGGGCCTTCGTAAGCTCTGAAGGGCTTGAACTGAGCTCTGTGCCCGCAGAACCCTTAGCGCCATTATAGATATTATGTATGTATAAGTCGCAATTCAGATGTTGGTAAATGGCAAGATTGGTGGCAGTCAAAGAAAGTTTCATTGTGTGAAAGATTTCCAGGTCACATTGTAGTCCTTTTATCAGGGAGTTCTGACTCCACAGTGGAACGAGTCAAAAACCGCATCGTGTGTTACGTAACGTTAATAGATGATATGGCAGGCACGCGTCTCTTTCCCATAAACCACGATGGGCCAGGGATCCATCCCATACTCAGGTTCCCTGCAATTGCCTCCCGAAGTATGGAACCATGTTTTAAAATCAATTCCAAAACCAAATTTGCCGCAATTACTCGGGGTTTGCTCGCTATTTCATGATATTATCATTCGTTTTGTCTTCTCATCTATCAAAATCTATTTCATCGGTGCCAACCGGGGACCGCACATGTTAAACTCTTACAATGGAGAATGGATAGAAGAAACGGCCCAGAAACTCATGAGTAATTCCTGGGAGATACTCAATCATATTTGTCGAGAACCTCGGTTTGCCAGAATTGTCAAAAGCATGACCATCATTGCTTTCGGAGATGGATTATCAATTTTTGAAAAGAGTATGTGAACTTTATCTCGTAGAAGGCACTAAACATAAGAGTCATCGAATCAGTGACAGTGGCAAACACGCTTTCATTTATTCCACATCTCCAAACCTTTCGATGGTTTGGAGTTGGTCCTGAGTTCAGTACAAGGGTAGCAAAGTGCCTTCCTTCACACCTTCGGAAGTTGGTTGTGCAGTCGTACGTCTCACGCTTATCTGGTATTCATGCCTAATGGTGCGTCAGATCTTTTCCTTTGGAGTCCCTGCGGCATCTCGTGGAACTCGAAAACCTCCAACTTTCCATGCCGTGGTTTTTTCCTGATGACGAAGAAGCCTATGATGCTTGGACTTGGGATAACGAACTCCTGGAATTGCATCATCGTCAACCGGCTATTGAGAAGATTTTCGAACTGCTAGTATCTCCACTGCAAAGTTTGAGGATCTCCGCGTCGCACGCTCGCGGGATTCCTATCCGAATTCTCAACAACTTGCGCGAGTTGGTAATAGTTTGGGTAGTAGGTGATGAGGATGAGAATATTGGATTTGACCTTATCTTTCGCCATGCAACATTATTACAGTCTTTAACTATGGTAGGGCTTGTTTTTCCTGGCCTACTGACATCTTTGCCACCGGCGTCCTCTGGCGCACTACCCCATCTCAGCTCTTTTCGATTTTCACCAGAGTCAGAGTTCGACACGGCGTTTGATCACGCGCATCTGAACTGCCTATGTGACTTCCTCTCGAACCGTAATCGTTTACGCCGACTCCACCTCCGTCTTCCGTTGACAGGGTCGCAGAGATTTGATCTATGGGATATTATCCAAGGTTTCCCTACGTTGGAGGTCCTAGGTCTTCATACAGGTTCCATGTATTTCAGTGAAGACGAATTACGGGCGTTGTTGGAAAGACTGCCATTGAAGTTGCGAGCATTCAACTTTGCCTTTTGCTATGAGGCATCGAGTCTTGTTCCCTTAGTAATTCTTTTCTTATGCCTGAACTGCAACGGCTGACGAAGCCTTAGATTGAAGCACTAGGGGAACTTCACTGCCTCACCTTTCTACATTTATATGGTGTTATGAACCGACTGCCTATCCTTCTGGAGGACTTGGCTACTGAAATCAAAGGCCTTCGGATGATTGGCCTCAACCGTGCTTTATGGAACGTTGACAGGGTAGGTTCAGAGATATTGACTACTAAATGGCCCCGATGGAAAACCAAGTTTTATGTGGAGGATGACTTCTATTGCGAGGATGATGCATGGTTGTTTGAGTACAACTGACAGGCAAGGAAGGTGCATATTGAGTTTGATAAGCTGCTGACGTTTGGATTAGGTGTGTATTTACTAATAGACCTTCTGATTTAGGCCACAGTTGTCCCTTACTATGCTACGAACTGTGATATCCCATCTATTCAAATATCGGTACAGTTTTAAAACTAAGAAATGCCATTAAGTGGCTGAGAATTTAGTTTTGGCAAAGTTGAATGTTCTTTCAGCTAAGGAAAAGTCCTCTGCCTGAATGTGATGTTCACCAAGTGAGTACCATATGTAAAACTTGGATTCTCTGAACAGGATGAACCGTTGTGGATTGCAATGTCAGATATGTGGGCAACTTGAATACATATTTTGCCTCCAGATGCTTACTATGGAGTTGGTGGTGAGAGAGAGAACAAGATACCCGATGACGGCGACGAAACGGGACTAGAAGGAACAATAGTGGTAAGAGATCATTTCATGGGCCAACCCGGGCCTGGGACTTATTTAAGGCCTAAATGCTTTAAATTTGTAAGTTTACTCTGTAAGTTTACTCTGCTTCTAATTCGCTGCACATTGTCTGGAATGGCCAGCCAAAAACTGATTTCCGGAAGTGAGGTTGCCAAGCACAATAGCAGAGAGAGCTGTTGGATTATAGTTCATGGTGGTTACAGGCACATTAGTCGCAGAGAACCTCCAGTGTATTGATATGAGGATTGCAGGAAAGATATACGATGTGACGGACTTCTTAGATGGTATGCTCATCGATATCTGTAGTATATTCCCCTTTTCAAATTGTGATTTTGTCTTAGAACATCCTGGTAATTATTTCGTTTGATCCGGCTTGGACATTGAGAATACTTTCCATCAGGTGGTAGCAAGATAATCCTTCAACACGCTGGAAAGGATGCAACGTGTGTCACCTATTATTATTATTAGTTTCTTTTCCATCTCTTACCATCTTTAACAGGGTAGAATATGATCCTGTACACCCTCCTGATGCCATTACCACACACCTTCCGGCCGAGAAACAGTGGGTTTCAATGATTCTCTTCCCATTGGCGCGTTGGTTGAGTCTTTTCGAAAAGTCTGGGAACTGTTGAGCCACATACAAGTCAAATAATTGAAGTCAAGATAACGGCCCAGGAAAAGGCTCGACAGGAACGCGTGTCCAAGAGACCACCCCTGGATGAAATTCTCAATCTTCACGATTTTGAGGTAATTTCAAGTTTTGAAACAATTTTGGAAAATCTAAACGCCAATTCATTGCAGGCTATCGCAAAAAAAGTCATGAACCCGAAGGCATGGGCTTATTATTCATCTGCAGCTGACGACGAGATCACGAACCGAGAAAACCATGTTGCATATCACAGGTGAGTCCGTTGCCCGTATATTCACAGGTTCTATATCATTCCGTAGAATATGGTTCCGACCTAGGATTCTCATCGACGTTACTAATGTGGATTTCTCCACTTATATTCTTGGTCATAAATCTACCATGCCCATTTACATAGTAAGTGCTATTTAAACGCCTGGGCACACTTTTACACTGCTCAGAAAGACGGCGACCGCGTTGGGCAAACTTGGTCATCCCGATGGCGAGCTAAATCTGACGCGAGCGGCAGCAAAACATGGCGTCATACAAATGGTGAGAGTTCAACTCTTTGTGCAGAGTAGATCTGCTCAGATCGAAAAAAAGATACCAACACTGGCTTCGTGCTCTTTTGATGAAATTCTTGATGCCACTCGGCCTGGACAGGTGCAGTTTTTCCAGTTGTAAGACGACTATTACATTATGAACTATTGTCACCCTCAAACACCCTCCTTCCAGATATGTGAATAAAGATAGGAACATTACGAAGCGAATTGTTCAGCACGCGGAAAAGCGTGGTATAAAAGGACTTTTCATCACTGTGGATGCACCCCAATTAGGTCGGCGAGAGAAGGTTAATTATTCTGGGGCTCGGCTCATTTCAGGCGGTCTAAGGTTTAATGTAGGATATGAGGATGAAATTTACCGACGAAGATGTTTCAGCAGTTCAGGCAGCTGATTCATTAAGCATCGATAGGTCTCAAGGTGCTGCAAGGGCAATAAGTGTACGGCATTTTATCCCCCACAGATGGTCATTCCGCTCGTCTAATGTTCTTTATTAGTCATTTATAGATCCTGGGCTGCAATGGAGTGATATCAACTGGTTCAAGTCCATTACGAAGAGTATGTGCTCACTCTTGGCATCCAAGCCCCTTATATCCATTCTTTTTATGATTTTCAGTGCCGTTGATCCTTAAAGGCGTACAAAGGTGGGAGGTTGGTCTTCGTCCAACGACATTCAAAAGAAGACGCTTTATCATCTTGTCTAGGATGCTTTCAAAGCCTATGATATTGGTCTTGCTGGTGTTGTCCTATCAAATCACGGTGGCCGACAACTCGATTTTGCCCGTTCTGGAATTGAGGTTCTCGTAGAGGTGGTTACAAGATTCCAGACACGAGGGATTAGCTTTCCAAACGACAAGTTCCAGCTTTTCGTAGATGGTGGTGTCCGACGTGCCACCGATGTTCTCAAGGCCGTTGCTCTTGGTGCTACTGCAGGAAAGCGTTTAATGCGTTAATCGTTTCAAAGGGTTTGCGCTGACTTTGATACCAGTGGGAGTTGGTAGGCCTTTCCTTTATGCGCTTTCGTCGTATGGCGAGGAAGGTGTCGATAAAGCATTGAAAATCCTGCGCGTACGTGACTCAAGTCATCGTGTTCATAACAGATGACTTGACTTATCATAGGACGAGTTCGAGATGAACATGCGGCTGCTTGGAGCACGGAACATCGAAGATGTATGTCCAGATATGATTGATGCATCTAACATTGGAGCACATGTTGCAGCAATTCCTGGTGACCGGCTGTATGACAGCAATTGTGAGTTTAATTTCTTTGATCAACCTGAACATCAACAAATTCCCGGGTAGATGAAAGCATGCAACATGCGCAGCTGAAATTTTTGGGAGAGAGGGCAAAATTATAAGCGACGTAATTCATAGACCTTGATCTTCTGGGCACCCGTTGCATTTTTAAGATATTGAGTTGCACAAATAGAGACAGAAACGGCTGAAAACGAAGTATGGGAGCTGAAGCCACATTAAGATTATCGCAGCAATTCTTCGTGAACATTAAAATATCTGTGATTTTATAATTAAACCGTCGTTTGCATAAATGTAGCAGAACTCACCGAATGACATGACCCCTTTGGTGGCACGTACCCATACCATTTGCTTCCCACTTTACTACCCATCTTCCAAATGTGGTACCTTTCTCATCTACCGTCTCTGCAACAGTCTCCTCCAAACCTTCATCTGGGTGGACGTTGGCTCCAACTAACTCCGTTCTACTTGAAGTCAGATGAATTTTTTCTGCCAGTTCCCACTGGGCAAACGGTCTCTTCGTCTCGATTAAAAATGAAGGGTCATAAACCTAGAGTATAATTTGTGTTCCTCCTCGCAGCCCTGTCAAGACGGCAAAGTCAACGTACCCTTGTAAGTCGTGGTGTCAAAAACAGTGACTGTGTTCTTAATTCTATTATTTCCGCGCTACCACTTTTGTCTGGGCGGAAACGACGCATGGTTGTAACGTATGGCTTGGCACACCATGTTATGAGTGCGGTACTCAAGCCAGACGTTCCAAGAGCGATAGCAGCAAGAGATATTCGAGCACCCATTGGAAGACCGGAATCAACAACAAATAGGACGGGGGAGAGACATGTGGTAAGCGCAATCGAGGATAATGAGAAAACCTTCAAATTGCGAAACGCTTTAGTCAATGGACCATGATACACGAAGCTGTCTTCTGTGACTTTGCATTCCTGCATTGAGCTGTCGATATTCGGGCTGACGACACCAGCCTGCCGTTGTGTTGAAGATGTCGAAATACGGCGTGATGACTGTCTAGCAATCCATGGTATCCTCAAAGAAAATAGACGCGAATTCAGGGTAGCATTGTGCGTGATAGACCGCAGACTCGACTGCATTGCGAGGAAGTTCATAGTGGTTGGTCGCAGCAAAGTAATAATGATCCGCGTCGCCTCGGCATTGCACAATAGTAGCGATAGGCACTCGTTATGGAACCACCTATATATTATTCAAAAGCTGAATATATAGAAACAGTATGCTCTTTTACACTCAATATAGTCTTTTAGGTTGACTTTTTTGTAGGACACTGGGAATAAGGTCTCTCGTCGGGCAACCATTGCTGGTCCACAAAATATCATCCTTGGAGGGAAAACCATCATCTCGAGCGGTGCTATTATCCGTGGAGACTTGCGACGCACAAATCCTGGTCATGCCGTCGTCATCTCGCTGGGTCGCTACTGTTTAGTTGGAGAAAACTGTGTAATGAGGTGAGCAACGTGAACGGAACAATTGTCCAAATTATGTCTGAAATTAGCGATCAAGGCCTCCATACAAAACTTACCGAGGAAATTTCAATTACTACCCGATGAAAATAGGCGACCATGTACATATCGGAGCGAATACCGTTGTCGAAGCTGCGATCATTGGGAACCATGTTGAAATAGGCAAAAACTGCGTAATTGTCTGTAATACTTCGGCTTTCTCTTAACCCATGCTCTTACTCATGTGTAAGTATATCAGGGCAAGTTTACGACGATAAAGGACTGCGCTAAAATTTCGGACAACACCATTATCCCTCCCAACACTGTCGTACCCGCTCTATCGCTTTTCGCTGGCTCTCCTGGTCAGTTCGTACCACTCTGCGATAAAACATAACCTTGAATCACCCCGACCAGGACGGTTTTTGGAAGATTTGCCAGAGTCTACCCAAGAAATGGTGGAGGCACAAACAAAATCATATTACACCCGTTTTCAGGCATTCGAAGTTCGCGAACGGTGAGATAACACTCCGATGGTATCATTGAGGACTCACAGATCGCACAACAGGCCAAGTTGACCTGTACACTGATTTTCCATTATTCAAAGGCATCTTACAAACTCATAGGAGAATTCGATTCATGCTATGCTAAAATTTCAATTACATTACAGCAAATTACGACATGAGGGGGGGTTGCGAAAATATACCATAGCCATAAATGTACTACTTTTAACGCTTTAAATCTATATTTCCAAACGAGTGGACGTCCGCTGAAAGCATATAGGAGAATCAGGGTGCATTCAAAACCGAACAAAAATGCGAATTAGTCATAGCTGTGATAACGGTTTAATCCTTTTTTTCTTCCTTGGGCTCCGTAGATTCGGACGATGACGAGTTCTCAGCAGCACGTTTCTCGTAAACCTTTTGGAAGAGACCCAACGATGCGTTTTGAGTTTCACTGATCTTTTCCCTGATGATCTCCGCTGTAATTGTAGTATCACAAGCTTGTCCCTTGCTTGCAAGTTCACGAAGTTCACCAAGCAGTTTGGCGACCTTCTCCTTCTCAGTAGCGTCGAGTTGATCCTTGAACTCATTCATGGCTAAAGCCGACAAATTCAGAAATGCTTAAACGAAAATAAAAATTACACACCCTTCTCAGTATCGTGCACGACGGAGTCCGCCTTGTTAGCCTCCTCAATGAGGGATTTGCGAAGCTTATCGACCTCGGCATATTGGTCGGATTCACCTACCATCCGCTCGATATCCTTGTCACTGAGACCTGACGACGAGGCGATAGTCATGGACTGGTCCTTGTTGGTGGCTTTGTCCTTTGCAGAAACATTGACAATTCCGTCTGCATCAATGTCGAATGTAATCTCGATTTGAGGAACTCCTTTGGGAGCAGGAGGAATGCCGACAAGATTGAAGTTGCCCAGTAGCTTGTTATCCCTGACCAATTCACGTTCACCCTGGTATATTTTGACTTCTATTGCTGTTTGACCGTCAGCCGCTGTGGAGAACACTTGTGACTTCTTGGTGGGGATCGTCGTGTTACGGTTAATCAGTTTGGTCATAATACCACCGAGGGTTTCGATTCCTAAAAGAATATTTGAGAATCGTACTACTAAATAGAAAGGCATTTACCTAGCGACAGTGGTGTAACATCCAAGAGCAGAATATCAGTGACATCTCCAGCAAGGACACCACCTTGAATAGAGGCACCGATGGCAACAGCTTCATCAGGGTTGACACCCTTGCTGGGTTCCCGACCAAAAACGCTCTTGACGGTCTCACCAACCCTGGGCATACGAGTCATACCACCAACGAGAATAACCTCGTTTATTTCACTAGCCTTGACACCGGCATCGTTAAGAGCTTTCTTGCAAGGCTCAACGGTGCGCTTAACAAGAGGATCGACTAGAGACTCCAACTGGGAACGAGTAATCTTGATGTTGATGTGCTTAGGCCCTGTTGCACCTCCAGTAATGAACGGCAAGTAAATCTCCGTCTGCGTCGTCGATGACAGCTCAATCTTTGCTTTTTCAGCAGCTTCACGAACACGTTGAATAGCCATACGGTCGTTCTTCAGGTCGACACCCTCAGCCTTCTTGAACTCGTTTAGTATGTACTCCACCAAAACGACGTCGAAGTCTTCACCACCAAGGTGTGTATCGCCATTCGTTGATTTGACCTCGAAAACGCCCTTTTGCATCTCCAAAATAGATATATCAAATGTGCCACCTCCGAGATCGTAGACGGCAATGACAGAGTTATCTGCACGGTCCAAACCATAAGCGAGAGCGGCTGCCGTGGGTTCGTTGATGACACGGAGGACCTCGAGGCCAGCAATTTGACCAGCATCTTTGGTTGCTTGACGTTGCGCGTCGTTGAAATAGGCAGGCACGGTAACGACGGCATGCCTGACGAATTTGAGATGAAACTAGGTTTGAGAAAGGATATACACATACTTCACTGTTTTGCCGAGGAATTGCTCAGCAGTCCCCTTCATTTTGACCAACACCATTGACGATAGTTCTTCAGCAGTCTACAGAAACTTGTGAGCTGTAAAACGTCCGAGACATTAGAAATAACCCACAAATTTTTGAGTATTTCCGCCGTTCTCAACTTCCACAGCCGGTCTGCCATCAGGAAGAGGAGTGATTTTAAACGGCCTGGGGATACACAGATGAGTCAAGACCGAGAGAGAAAGTCACGAGAATACAAACCAATGACGCATATCCTCCTGAACTTCCTTGTCCTTGAACTGCCTACCGATCAACCGCTTGAAGGCGGAGACCGTATTGGCAGAATTGACCACGGCCTGTCGCTTAGCAGGCAGACCCACTAGCCGTTCACCGTGCTTCGTGAAAGCGACAACTGAAGGCGTTGTCCGTTGACCTTCAGCGTTCTCAATGACGCGCGCAGTTTTACCCTCCATAACCGCGACACAAGAGTTTGTAGTACCCAAATCAATGCCGACCACCGGACCTGTAACGGACATGAGATATTTGTTGAGTAGCGGTATGACGGTTACCCACCATTAACCTTGGAGTTCATGTTGCGGGCAACCATGGGACGGGTTAGACCCTACGAAAAGAGTAAGCACTTCAAAGAGTACAATTTACCAAATACAACATACCGTATATTTGGTAGCCCGGAAGGCAGAGGAACGAAGAGTACGAGCAGCAGAGAACATTGTAGTGGATGAAGAGAAGAACTGACGAAACCAAATTTTTTCTGTGTTTACGTGTTAAGGCCGGCGGCTTTAGCCGAAATTTCCACGTAATCAACATGAGCAAAATGTCTGCTCTACTAATTTATTACTCTGAATTCTGAAATGCGTTTACAGGAATAGTATACTGTTATACATAAATGACATAAATTACATTTAGTCTAAAGATTTGGTTTTGTGAACTTACACACTGACAAATCGTCCTCCGGCCCGGGGATCATACGTGTCCACTTACCTTTCTGTCACATTCCGCATGTCGTCTCAAAAGAAATTTGGTGGAGAATATGGCGAAGTTCGCGCGTCTATTGACATTGACAACCTGAACACATACCTCGCCCACAATACACCAGGGATTGAAACGCCTATCAAAGTGAAGCAATTCAAGGTAAGGACATATCTTTTGCAGTTCTATCACAAGTACTTAACTGAACCAAAGTTCGGCCAAGTATTTAAACAAGCAATTCCACAGGTCGAAATGACTGATCGTGCATTGTTAGTCGAATCCGACGTACCTTTTGTCCGATGTAAAGTGAGGCACTATCCATACACTTCCGCATAAAACAACTGAACTTTTTCTCCTTTCTAGACAGTCCCGCTTCGTTCTGCGTAAGAAGCCTGCAGGGCAACTTTTATCCCAAACTGCTCACCAAATCGAGCGGGAATACGCTGTGCTAGTTGCTCTCCACAAGCACAACCTAAATCCACTTACTCTTCCTGAGCATAGAGTGCCTGTTCCCCAACCCATCATCCTTTGTGAGGATGTATCCATTATCGGTACACAATTCTATGTTATGGAGTTTCTTGAAGGTCGTATCTTCACCGATATGACAATGCCAGAATCCGACCCAAAAACAAGGAAGGAATGGTATGTCATCTACACTCTTTTAAGTTCAGGTCTTTCACCATCGACCCAGCTGGCTCGCAGCAATTCGCGCACTCGCAACCTTGGGTTCCGTATCCCCAGCTGCTGTGGACCTTTCTAAGTTTGCATCATCTACTGACTACTTCCCCCGCCAAATCAAATCCCTTTCACGCGTTTCAGCTGCTCAAGCAGAGGCCGTCGATATAGAGACAAGTAAGAAAACGGGAGAAATGCCCTACTTCAAGGAACTCATAGAATGGTACAAGCAAAATCTTCCCGACGAGTCCAAGACGGGAGTTCGCGTCGTTCATGGAGATTACAAGTTGGACAATCTTGTCTTCCACCCAACTGAAAATCGAGTCGTTGGGATTTTGGATTGGGAATTGTGCACGTTGGGCAGCCCAGTAAGCCTTTTTTTTTTGTTGCACAACTTTCAGGTATTGACTCTGGGATTAGTTGGCAGACCTCGGCAATCTAACACAGCCCTGGTCTATCGATAAAGCGATCCTCCCCGAATTCGCCCAGAATTTCACAGGTTTCAAAAATACTAACAGTTGCGTCCCAATATCACTGGAAGAGCTGGAGCTAGAATATTGTCACCTTACGAATCAAAAATATCCCATCAAAGAGATGGTCTTTGTTCGTAGTTGGATGCTTTTCAGAGTAAGTTCACGTTGCTCTTGGGCCCTCCACGCATAATTTCTATCTATTGCAATAGTTGGCCGTGATTGCACAAGGCATAGCAGCCCGCTACGCACGACGCCAAGCAAGTTCAGAAAACGCACCCTTTTATTCCCGGTTTTTCCCTGTTATCGGTCTCTTGGCGAAGAAGGCCCTGGAGGACGAGGGCATCATTATAGGTTCAACTTCAAGACTCTGAGTCTATCTATGGTGTTTGGTTTCTCAGCAGGAGCGCCGGCATACCTAGCACAATTGGACTCGGACATGGCATTCTGCACCTACGCGTTAGAAATGTTGAAATATAACAGGTTGATCTAGAGGATTATTATTTCCCTATTATTTCCATGTAGAAAACTAGCAGCATCATAAGATTTTTGTGAAAATTGAACCTTTCTTTTTTATCTCTTGTGTCTCCCTCGCCTCAGCGACTGCATCTCCATTCCCATCCTTTCCAGTATTCACCACATAATTGTCCTTCCCTGGAGTAGCAGTCAAGAAGTTCTGCACCACTGTCCACAAATTATTCCCGCTGATACTGTCTTCATCCTGGGTTGCCCAATCAGCTACGGCCGCAAGCTTTCTTGCTTCCTCTGTGTCTCTCCGCGAGACGATGCTGCTCGGCGGAGGACTTTCCGAATCATCCAATGCCCATGCCCATGCCCAACCAGGGGAGGTGAGTGCGTCCGGCTTGGATTTATCATTATGACCATGAACTTTCACGACATCGACATCAACCCCCTCTTTTTTCTTTTCCGTGGTCCCCTTTCCAAATTTATCTTTGGTTATTGTCTGCCGCAAAACACTGACACGCTTGATCGTATCTTCTTTGGCTCTAGCAAGGTTGTTCCGCCTTTCTTTCTCAATTACTTTGAGAGTGTGTCCAAACTTCTTGTCAAATTGCCGTCGACCTTTGAGATATCTTTGAATCGCTTTTTCCGAAAATCGAGCAATATACTCTGGTCGCAATTTGCAGGCAGCGAGTTCTTCCTCTGGTTCCAGAGGACGGATGACTCCTGCCGTTGATACCCTTTCGCGTATCATTCGACAATCCCAATTGAAGTGATCCTGGTTTTTTTTTCAACCACACTAATCATTATGAATCAAATCCAGACTTACCTTAATATCAGCATAGACTTGGGGTTCACCAGCAGTCCGCTCGGATCTATCACCCATCTTCAGAGGGGCAACCTGAAACCTGGGCCCCCCGACGTCACTCGGTGAAATTGAAGTTTGTTGATTCTCATGGGTAGAAATCTCCTTCAAATTTTCCACCAACAGATGTTCGTTTCCACTTGCGACCTCGGACTCAACCGGGGCAGGTTCTACTACTTTAGCAGCAACAGGTAGTGCTACCAATGACTGACGCCTTCGTAACAACGTGCTAGCGCGACTCAATCGCGAAGAGAACGCCCGTGACAGCCACTTCGATTCCTCTGGGCGAGGGGATGAGGACGAACTAGCCTCAGACGCCATTTCAGCTGGAGAAGACGTAAGGGGTGCATCGGCAATGATAGTCGAGTTAGGTCTTGTTGGTTCGGACGACGAAGCCTTGAAACCTGCAAATAAAGACTTTCGGCGTGACAATGACGAAGGTGGTGTAGAGGAAGATGACTTGGAGTCCTTCGCCATGGGAGGGGTTATCGGTTTCATCTCTGTTACGAATTTATTGAACCTTGCAATTGCTCGGAAGCAGTACTTCGCAGGTGTTGTAAACATAAAGAGTACAGGAAGAATGTGGGGTGTACCTGCACCTCTTAGTATAGCGGGACTCTACACAATCGTGTATGAGTACTCACCATCGTAAACTTGCAAGTGAACTGAAGTCGGTTTACTACGCTGCTCAATGCCGTTCAGGGATGGGTATAGTGAGCGAGCACGTTCGTCAACCAGGTATTTTTCTGGATATGCGGCTTTATGGGCTCTAAAAGCCGTTGCCTTGAGAAAATGCAGTTAAAAAGAGTGGAAAAAGTAACTCACGTGTAGATAATCTCATCCCTCAGAACCTCGTCATCTCCAGCAATAAATAAAAGGGGTGGTAAACCGCCGAGGTATCCAGCGACGGGACTGACAAGAGGGTGGATAAGGAGGCTGTTTTTGGTATAGAAGTGGAGCTGATCAGTTATCTCAATAGTTTCGCCAGATTCCGTATGCACAGCCACTGTTTCTCTGTCCCGCGAAGCAAATTTCCCTTCCCCTTGTTCAGCCTTGTGTGGCATATCCTGTTCGGAAGTAATAGTAGACGTTTGGGAGTGATGAATTCCAACTTCATCTAATCTGAAAGCCTGTTTGATGCGGAACCGTAGTGATGCGTGGACACGGTTTGACACATCTGAAGACGGTGGTGGCCAGAGAATGCTGGGCTTATGAAACGAAAGACCAGACTCTGGAATAATATCCTATCCTGTGTTATAATCGAAGTGCTTAGCATGAAAAGGAACCACCTACACTATGAGCATTCAACTGTACACTAGGAAACGAGTGTGTCATATCGCACCAAGGCGAGATCAATACGCCTCCTGCAGGCATAGGTAGACCGCTATCGCGGATAGCTTGAAGAAGTGCCAGCGAGAGTCCTCCTCCAGCTGAATCTCCAGAGATGATTATGTGTGCTGGGTTCACCGCCACATGGTTTGCACCAGGAGGAGGTCGAATGAGGAAAATATCTAACGGTCCTTCGAGTTGAGAGCGCAAAAAAGTGCAATAAAAAATTACTTACATGCGGCAATTGCATCATGCAGCCCACAAGGAAAGGGATACTGCGGTGCAAGCCGATAATTTATTGCTAGAACAATAAATAAGTAGTGTTACTCGGTAACAGATATAGACAAACCAAAAACACGACCATTTATCTTTCGTGCATGTCGCTGAATACTGTATCTACATGAAGGTGAGAATAAATTCTAGCTGAGGAAAAGCCGTTCATTTACCTTGTTTGGTCGACACTACCGAAGTAGTAACCGCCTTGGATAGAAAGATGTGAATACTGGGGTTTGAGTTAGGAAAAGAAGTAAAGCCTGACCCCCATGCAAATATAGAATACACCTCATGGCATCCATGTCCTTGTCATACATCCCTTCGTTTTCGAAACTTTTATCTTCTTCTGAGCCCATGAACGGAGGTACAGGTTTCGGATTTTGATATTGCATCTTGTATTTTTTCTTTGCCTCTAACCAATCTTTCTTCGCAGTTATCCACTGCGCGTCGACACTACCGTTGAGCATTAGGTTAGACAGAGAATTCACATGGACGAAGGGGAAACAAACCCATCTATACCGCGTACCTGCCACCACTTTATACCTCCGACTAACTGTCTAGCGACATCTTCGCCACCTAAAGCCTTGATGAGATATGTAGCAGCCTCTTCGCAACACGAGAGTGGTACAACCTCGCGAATAACGTGGACCCAAGGAGGAGACGGTGTTCTTGTGTTCGAGAAACCTTGGTTGAAAGATCAGTGTACCTTTGGATAAAAAATAATAAGAATGCCGACCTTGTAGTTCCTCAATGGTATGACTGTATGCTATGTTCAGTTTATATTCCTACCTTTTGAAAGATATATACTCACAAAATAGCGTTATTCAGGAAAGCCTGGATGAAAACTAAAATGAGCGTAAAACGTCTAGAACCGATAACTTTTGACCAAACCTTCGCAATCGTAAACGATTGGTGATAAATGATATCATTTTCCTTCAAACGAGTGCCGGAATCAGGGTTACTGTCTTCATCCTTCTTGAGGCAGTCGAACCAGCGCTTCACCAATACTTCCAGTATTACGGGCCCTACTTTCAACCCTACCTCCCGAGTGAGAGAATTTGGCATCTTGGTAAAAAAAAACCCGGGGAATATCTATTCAGTGTTGTTTGATCAAGGAATGAGTTGACTTGTGTGGATCATTGCAGTCAGCGGTGTGCTTCAAAAGAACATCCGTTTTCAATTGAGTTTCTGAATATAAGAACACGCGGTTACTAAGGTTATCTGAACGGCTTGGCGTAAAATAATAATTAGACTTCTGAATAACATGAGGGATTCAACAAGTTTTCATTTTTCTATAAAACTGTTCATAGGTTATAAAATATGGTGTCATTTGCACAAATTGCACCTCCACCAAAAAGCTGAATGGGCCCTTTACTTCGTCTACAATACCATTAACTGCGCTTATGTTCACTTTACTGGATGTCATTGGCCGACACTTGTAACAATTTCGAGGCGGACTTGTTCTATCACATAAGACGTTGGATTAAGGGAAAGGAAAATATAGACGATTAGGCAATTTTGCTCATTGGTGCTATTGCACTTATTGCACTTATGTGAAAGCTGCAAGGTACCGGAAACGCAAACCGGTTCCAGATGCCAAGATGAGATTAACACTTTATATCCGAGGCTCAACTATGTTCAACCACAGTTATCCATTGCCGATATGGGAGCAAAGATATCTTTACAGGTGCAGGAATATGGAGCGCTCAAAAAGAATGAACGAGGAAACTTGAGATCCCTTGAAAGCTCGAAACTGGCGGTGCTCTGCTATGATTCAGAGAAATTCGGTAGTGGAACCATGGCTGCTGGATTACTGAAGCTTCTCCTTTGGTAAACAAAGCAGTCAATGCCAGCCGGAAAGAGTTCTAAAACAAAAGCGCAGACAATAAGACTGGTGTCCACAAGGTAAAAATTTGCAAACTGCTAATTGCATCCTGGAGGACAGTTTCACGAGGAATGCAGTGGTTTCATCTCCAATCAAAAGAGAACACAGGAATTCCGAAAGATCAGGTTCCAAAGATGCAAATCAAGGAGGCGACAGTTTGATGTTGATTGTTAAAGGGCAGGTTATTCTGGGTAGCATAGCGGTGTCCGGTTTAGTAATATCGCACGTTGGTCATAATGAGGATTTCACAAAAAGAAGTTTGCCAATCGAAGTAGTTCCAGACTCAAGACTTGGTATTGGGCCAGACCTCGGAAACTTAGAGCTGAGAATCTCGTATAGCATGCGGGATAATCTAACCAAAATTCAGTTAGTAATATACATACCAGGTATTAGGGCTTGTGGACCCATCGGGTCAAGTCTTGCCACTGATAATGCGGAATGTACAACTGGTTGGCAACAAACGGACAGTATAGATCACTGACAGAATAAATATCAACCCACTCACCGGTGTAGGAACTGTTTCGTCAACTCCCAGAAGAGAAAAGCAAAGTGCGCAAATTGAAACATGTCAACTGCGACTCTGAAAATTTTATGATGATACAAGCAGAACCGGGATTTGCAGCGTAAAGTACTTTGGAAGAAATTCGAGGCACAGCAGGGGATGCCGGCGTGGTGGAAGGGTCCTATAAAGGTGGAAATATTTGCGAGAAGAAAAACATTAAAGACATGTGCTTGAGCGAGATCCAAAAAGCAACAATAGAGTCAAGAGAGAAGAAAAATGCAAAGCGTATGCCCAACTGCGGAAAGTAGGTAATCACTGGAAAAGAGCACAATAATTATAGGGAAAGGAAGAAAAAAGGATAAGAGGAATGGGTTGGGTTGCGCAAAGAAGGGAGTGTGTATGTGCCATAGCCTATACAAACTTGATGCTTGACGTCTGAAGTACAGAGAATCTATAGGATCCAAGTCCGAGTTGATTATAATGGGAAATGCAAAGCGGGTCCAGAGAATTGCGTTCAACCGTCTGTACTATGGATGGTTTTGAGGATCTCCCAACGATTGTGCCAGTTGGTAGCCCACGATGGCTTAGAAGAGCTTTGAGGCTTCATAAGCTTCACAAGTGCAGACGGAGACTGGGTAGTTATGTCCAGATCAAGTTGGCTAGGAAAGGGTGACGGGCGCGGGCTAACAACTGGCGTCGTGAAAACAGAGCTGGTATCATCCTGAATCTGTGTAGAAAGAAATTTTCGACTATCAATCACTGATTTTTCTTGATCCAAAAAGGATATCTCCAATTCGGTTTCGCTGTCCACTAGGGTGGCCTCCGAATCGTCGCTGAAATTACAGGAACTCGTTGATCTCGATATGTCCCAGTCGGGCTCCGAGTATGTGTCGGATATGTCTTCGTCCCATAATATTTGCAAACGTGTGCTGCGCTCTGATGCCAAATGGAGATCATAAGTCCAGACCATTTTGACTAGAGTCCAGCTGGGTACGCTTATGAAATGGCGATCAACCTCAACACAGTAGGGATCACGTAATGCGGGGATATCGCCGTGGCGTGGATGTATGCTCATGGGAACAGGAGTCTGCTGTGTCAAATCCATTTCGCGCAGGCGTATGCCGAGGTGAGCGGTGGTGATTTCGCTCGGCGATATTTTACCGGATGCCTTGGGGCTGTTCTCCCCTGTGTTGCCTTGCCGCGCATCCTCTCGCATAGACCAGAACGACTTGACATGCTCGAGCGCAAGAAGTGAGTACCCGTGATGGTGATAATTATGGCGCTGATGGACAGGAGCACGGCGTCCTGCGAGAAAAGGGGATAACTTGGTTGGGAAACATGAGTATTTATGGCGAGTTGGAGGAGGTAGTGCAGAAGGCGGTGCTTTCTTGCGACGAGACGTCGTGACGAAGGGAAAGCACAAGCGAGAGACTGGCGTGGGCGTCTTTCGAGGGGCGGCCGGCAACCCTGTGGAACGTTCCATGATTGATAGGGAAGGCACAACATGTCGCCCTTGGGGTAAAAATGATACTTCGTCGTCCCCGACAGCTGAAGAACACATCGACAATGGTGGGGCTGCAGTGGGCGTAATCATTGTGTCTGATCTGTTTGACGATGGCCACAGCTCGCTGGTAGTTATATATCGAGAAATCTCTTCCGACGATTGGTCCCCTTGAAAGAAAACTTGCTGATCGAAGTCAAGGCGGCTTGAGGGTAACCCGGTTCGATCAGACTCTACGTCCAAAAATGACTTGGAAGTTGTTCCTCGACCAGCGCCTTGGGCGGTGATAAGAAGAAAGGTCGTTAACCCAGAACTCCTCAGGAGTCCTAGAAATGGTAGAAACCAATCGTAATTGCGGAAATGGGGGAGTTTAGGCGTAACCTGCTTCAAAATTGAAGAGATGGGCAGTAAGAAGGTGAAATTGCATACCGTCTAAAGTAAGTATCTAAGGGATGAGTACATCTAAGACAAACCTGTACATAGTTGGCTTTTAAATTCTGGGGATAACACACCTGTTTAGAGAAAACAAATCCGTGACACGTGATGTTCTATTTTCACAATAATCATATTGCACAAGATTTGCGAACAATTGTCTACGGTAACACAAGTATCGTGCCAGGACCCTCCTTCGCTTCTTGGAAGCCAATTTTTTCTGGCTCAGACTCTAAATTAGGCTGACGTAAATCATGCCGAAGGTCAATGACCTTCACAGCTTCACCAATGGACCCCTCTGTGTTCCCAGCAGAAACTTCTACGGCGTGACCCATAGTGAAGACAGTTTTGCGTCTGTGGATGACTTTGATCCGGGGCACTTGCACGTAGCCACATTCAAGGGGAATTATCTGCCATACCAACTTTTCTTCGGATCCTGGAAGCAATACAGGCACGCGACCACTTCTTATTCCGGAAACTACAAATCCCTCAAGGGTGTCTGGATCGAGGTGGGCCGTGATGTTCGCCGACCTACTTGGATGGTAATTGCGTATCGTCAGCGTCAACAATATTGGTTTGTGAAGAGTTGCCCGGGGAGGAACGTCTAGGAGTGCTACAAGGTTGTCCAGGGGCGGCTGGAAGGTCGGGAGCACAAAATAACTCCTTGTGGTTGATCCCCGCTTGCCATTAGGAAGAACTCTATAGAAAAAGGGGTCAAACTACTGACGTATGAACAATGCAATACAATACCGATGCCATGTGACATAATATTGTCCAGGTCCTTCGATAGGTTCTGGAGCCACATCGCAGTCGTCATCGATACTATAAGCAATTCTGCATCTCGCACAAAACTCGTCTCCGTCAACGTATTCTGGGAAGAGCTTAATAAGGACTCGCGACGCCTAGAAGATCGCTCACCCGCAGGAAAGAAGTCGCTATCTTTCATATCGGTTGAACAATCGAGCACCTTTGCATATTGATTATCCTAAACGGAAAAAAATGAGGAATGACAATTATATGCCAAAAGTGACACTTACCTTCCTTTCCAAGTCAATGTTTTCAATCAGAAGACTCCACGGCCCAACACATGTCATCGTCAAAGTGACGATAGCATGACCACCTCTCCTACAATCCCAGAACGAGTCTTCAAATGTTGCCAAATCGGTCAAGCCTGCCCATGAACTCGTGTCACGCTCATACGAAATCGAATAAGAAACGTGTACGGGGTTGATGGTTGGAACAACCAGTAAACTGAGGTGCTCCATCGTATCACGAGAAATTACGTCTTCGTCGTCTCCTTCCTCGGAGTCTGCATCGTCATCGACATTGCCGACATCATCATCTGGTATGACCGCCTTTGTCTGAATCGACACATCTACCACTCTATCTCCACCAGCACCAGTGTTGAACATGTGAAGAGTCTTGACCGTACTGACCCCAGGAGCGAGTACACCAAGATGAATACTTCTAATAAGACTTGACGACTTTTCTCCGTCGAATACAATCCAATTCACTAAGCATGAATATTTGATAAATTCAAAGTCAACACAAGTTTCCAAAGTGACCAACCTGCGTCATCAATCTCTGTTGGTTGCAGCAAAAAGTTGACGACAACGTCGAGTTCACGAGAATCGACGTTCGTAACCTCAATCTCCACTGGGTGGTCTTCGTCAAGATATGCAGGGGCATGATGATGGAATACGACGTTTACAAGATGTTCTCGATTCTTGGCCCTAACACCTCCCTGATGGTCAGAATAAGAACTTTATTGACGAAAGACCGTCCTCACTCAGTCGAATGATAGTCCTCCCGCATTACCGTGATAAACTTGGGTGGATCTACTGAGGTTAGCCATCTTGTCGCTTTCCCTGAATATACTCTCCGTGGCTCGAATGGAATCTCAATTTTCCACCCATGTTCTACAATCGCAAGTACAACGGATGAAATCTGAAGCGAGCGAGTGAGTCCAGTGAGCACAATTACTGAATGCTCTTACCTCCAGCTTCGCAGGCCTCTCAGAAGTAACAAAACCAGCAAAAATAACTGTATCTCCCAATCCCCAACGTAAGTTGGCATTTGTAATCACAGCCTCCTCTACCGGATTCATAAGAATGCGCCCTAAATCGATTCTTCTGACAAGATAGGACATATTCTTCGTCGAATCTGCATCTTCGTGATCAACAATGATCGGTGGGCAAGCATCATCCACGAAGAAGATGGTAAGGCGGGTGAAGGGTATGGACGAGATAGTGACGGAGGTCGGCGCAGTTAGGGTCAACTGGAAAGGGGCAGGATCGCCAACTTTTACTTCAGGTAACCAAAAGACGATGTCCGGGTCAACTGCGTTAAAAAAAGAAGGTGCCAAAAGCGGGGGTATTGAAACGGTGCGTAGATAGAAAGGGGAAAGAACTCACATATCGGCAAGGCATCCGCCAATTCAACTACCAAAGCTTGATCAGAAGAAGGCACGGTGCTCTGCAAAAAAAAACACAAGATGTTTCTTAGTTAAGCAGTGCAAAATAGGACTCAGTCTTTAAACCGAACCTTCAATAGAGCGACAAGGTCATCTTCTAAGGAACTCGGATCTTCTGACTCAACAAAATCTTAATAAAACCACCTTGTTGATCCTCAAACAATATGTGTAAAGAAATATGCCTCGCTTACCATGAGGGATCATCTCAACTAAGAGCTTGATACTGAGTTCTACATCCCCAAGTTGCTTCGCACAGGCATACCATGTCGATAACAAAGGCCGTAGAAGTGCGTGCCACCTCTCACACCGGTAGGTCTTCGCGATCCTTTCAAAGAACCTGTATTATTGATAAATAAAAACCAATAGGCATTTCAGCTGGCGTTCGTTGAAAGAACATGACACCGACCGAACAGCCATATTAAACTTGCCCGCATCATAGTACGTCTGTGCGATCCGGTATGCAATCCATAGTGTCAGACGTCCTTGCCCTTGTCCTTCACTTAGCATAGAAGAATACTTCTTGAACAGCTCATAGGCTTTGGTATACAATTCATTGATAACAGCCAAATGTTCCACTTTTTTCTCGTTCGCAAAGCCGGGCGAAGCGACCATCGGCTCCTGATTTATCTGCCGGTAAGCAACCAAACAAGCTCCTTAGAAGGATAAATCGTCAATAAATCGAAATAACATTACCTGAGCTTCAAGAGCAACCAGGAACCTCTTCCTCCGTATCTCCGTACACCGCGCCGCGACATAGTAATAAAATCCAGGGTGATGTAGTGCATGACTCGGGTTTATGCCCAACGAGCGTGCCGTATCATATTCTAGGAGGTGACCTGCTGCTGCCGCCGCGCGGACCGTTGCTTGTGATGCTGAGAGGTTAAGCTGCAAGGGTTTGTGAACAGGTAGAACAAGGTTGGATCGAAGTCCGTGTTCGAGCAGCTCAGCCAATACACGATGTCTAGATGGCGTATTACGTGAACATTTGAAAAAAAGTTATTGGACGGTCCACGACGCACTGTCTTGCCATCCAACTCCAAAACTCGAAAGTTTCCTCCCCGATACCCCATCCCCTCGAAAAGTCACTGAATTGGCGAATGTGCGAGTTATGATGTGATAGCGCCAAGGAATGTTCGTTGTTGTACAAGTAAAGTTTCACAATCTGCGATTCGTTTGCAATGACATCAATAAGGAAAAAAAAATCAGAGGTTGCACGGACCTTGACGTTAATACAATCTACAAGAACTTTGGCTTCAGCCCAGCGTTTAGTACGTGGAGGAAGAATTGCAGTTGAGCTGAACATGATTGTTAATGTTTCATACGCGTCCTGGAAATGTCTGTAGCCAGAAAAGACCATTAAACAAAAGACGAAAGAAAAATATAAACACACTTCAGAGCCACCTCATCTTCACCTCTGAATTCTGCAAAGCATGCCATCTTGTATTCATAACGGACAGTCCATCCTTCAGGTCTCAAAGGACGGGTGACATTCAACCTTCCACCCAAGGCGGCAGCTGGGGTGGGATATGTAGTATTTTGAGAGTGTCGATTCCGTTTCCGGCGTACCCGCTTCGAGTGACTTGTATAGTACTCGACAGCTGGTTCATGAAGAGCTTGTTGCAAACTGAAAGATCTCAGTCCTGAAATACCCCAGACAAATTTTTGAAAGCACCTGTGAACAAATTCATTGAGCTCGGAAGGGCTCACTGGGCTGAGAACAAAAAGAGACGCTCTAGAGTCAAGTGCGCTCTGTCTTCTGATAAAAGTCAATCTTGTGTCTAGAGAAGGATCGTCTACAGATTTTCAATTCAGAAGTTCAATGATATTACGTAATCAGATTAAAATGACCTAACATCCCCCTTGTAGCCATTAGGACAACGGTGAGTTTGATACCGCGCTCTGCTGTTGTCTTCTTCCTCTGAGCAATCTCTGCAGCGAGCTCTAAATCTCTTTCCCGTTCTTCGAATTCCCTCTCCTTTTCTTGTTCGGCGTCTGGGATGTCTAGGGGTGGTCTTGCGGCTTGTGGTCGCTCGAAGATTCGAAGAAAGACAACGAAGACAGAAGGGATGAGAGTCGTGTGTTTACGTATCCAAATGGGTGCTATAAGCCCATCTGGATACAAGGGTGAGGTCGGCGTAAGAGGAGACAAGGGAGAATGGGAAGATGCATAATGTGGATCATCAGGAGCAACGAGCTTCCGCGGAGGAAAGCGAACGTCTTTGCCCATGAGCATGATTTGGAATGATTTGGTTTTTGCAGGTTGCCAGATGGCGACTTTGTGCTGAGCGAGAAGGGCATCGCGCAGGCGAAGAGTGAGGATCTGGAATGGGTCTTGCTTTTGCGTAGAAGATGGTGGGGGTAGGTCAAGTCCCGCGACGAACATGACTGGCGCAAGCTGCGCTAGAAGTTCTGGGGGATATGAGTTCATGTTGGACCCCTGTTGGACCTACGTCTGAAATCAATGCATTCAAGTGAGATCTATGGAATGCATTAGTATTTGTTTATTGCTGCATATACAATTCTTACGAGATTGTCTCTTTACGTCTGAGGAGAGTAAAGCGGTAAGGAAAGATTCTGGCAAGCGGGCCGGCCTCGTATGCTTGGGAAAGAATTGTTTCTTTTGTAAATTTGCTTCAAGCTCTGATTTATTGCACTGGCACTGCAAGTTCCAAATTTCACTATTTATTGCTTATATGCTTTTCACTGTAATCTAGGACGGAATTTTAAATCCACCTGTGAGGTCCAAGGATTATATTACGAATCAGCGAAGAGGAAAGGACGGGTGTGGCGGCTGAACTTGTGACACCTTGCTCTGAATTTCAAGGTCCCTTCCATTTGACCGATCCAGAAGTCATCATTTTGTGCACCTTCCCAAAGGACAATTGGTCCGTTCGGAAAACCAGGGAAGTGTGGCCATGCAGCATGGGGAACTTCTGTCAAATATTCTGGCCACATCACCTTCGTATTGTGCTGCAAGGTACTTTGCCGCCTCCTAAAATGGCGAGCTATATCAGGGTTTTGAACTTACGACGACGATTTCCTTACCGATGCCTGTCCGGTCGAATTCGAAGTAAGAGGTCCCTTTTCCCTCAATTTTCTGAAAGCCCTCTGATGCAAATTCGTGTTAGGACTGTTTCTCCTCGCCTGACACTAACCAAGAACGGGTGGACCTCCGTTCTGAGGCTTTCTACATTCTGGCATTTCCCGAAATACAGAAAGATGGCGATGGTGAAGTTGGAGAAAAAAGGACTCACTCCTCAGACCCAACCAAAACATCGCTGCCTGTTCCCACTCGTTTTGAAGAGGAGACACCTCAGAAAATTTCGGACCCCCGTCTTCAATGATAAAACCGTCTCTTCTTTTGGGCCTCCTTTAGGCGTATATAAGGCCCAGGAAGCTGGCACCGTCTTTTCCAAATTCCAAGAGTTATAGGAAATATTTTAAAAATCGTATTGCAGGGCCATCGCTTTTCTCATTACATATATATTACTATTGTGACTCCATGGCATAAGGCTTGAAGCTTGAAGCTAGAAGCTAGAAGCTTGAAGGTCTCTCGGTTATCATTGGTTGCCGTGCACCGCGCGTCTATATATGTAAAGTTGCCAATTTCCAAATGCCTATCACTGCTTCCAGATGACTGAACCACCAGCGCATTCCGACATCCTAATCCTAGGTGCAACAGGCTACTGCGGTGTCCTCATAACTCGCTACCTTTCTTCTCACCTCCAACGTGCCCAGTTCACCCTCGCTCTCGGCGGAAGGTCTCGCCAGAAACTCGAGCAACTCGTCAAGGACCTCGATCTGTCCAGCGACGATGTTAGAATCGTACAAGTAGATGTTAGCAACGAAAAGGATGTAGAAGAGGCCGTGAAGAGCACGAGAGTGGTCATCAACGTTGTTGGGCCATACTGGTCCTGGGGAACACCAACCGTACGGTATGTGCTATTACCCGAGTCATGACGTTGTTGGCTCTGACATTATCATTCAATGTAACAGTGCCTGCGCACGCAATGGCGTCCATTATGTCGACCTCAACGGGGAACCGGCTTGGTCAAGAAAAATAATCCACGAGTACGACTACCTTGCCACCAAAACGCATGCCGTCATCGTATCGGGATGCGGTTATGACTCCATTCCCTCTGACTACTCCGCCTACCTCTCCGCAAAGACTCTGCGAACGACTTCACCTGACCTCTTCGTAGGAAAATCCACTACTGTACATAGCGTATCCGGTGGCGTATCCGGTGGCACCATCAACACTATCCTCACTACTCTCGATTCCGTTCCACGTGAAATTATCGAAGAGTCCTCTGAACCATTTTCCCTGAGCCCTATCGTTTCCGCCGCGAAACAAGAAGGCCCAACGCATGGTTTCAAATTTCGTTACAAGCTCACCTTGCCCGGCCTAAATGAGAATTACATCGGGAGCTTCTTTCCGATGTCACTTACGAACAGGTCCATCGTTCAGAGAACTTTTGGTTTGCTAGAACTTTATGCTTGTGATTGTAAGGCCACCCTTTTCCCAGAAGAAAGCAGTCTAACCGATTTCATCTCAGACGAAGACAAAAAATCTTCTCAACAAATTCATTACGGCCCCCACTTTTTGTACGAGGAGTTCTTCAATACGAAAAGCTCCATCAAAGCAGTGCTTCTCTCCTCTTCCATTCTCTTCTTTGTAACTCTGCTCATGATCAAACCCGTGTGTCCTTTGCTTTTCTTGCCCCCCTCCGTTTAACTCATAAGCCATTTCCCTTTCATAGTTCCGTTTCCTCGCAAGGAAAGTCCTTCCTCAACCAGGACAAGGACCTTCCGAATCTTCCTTGCAAAAAGGGTTCTTCAAAGCCGTTAACATCACGTCCTCAGCCCCTTCTGAGTCTTCTTCTAAACCTGCCTATGTAAAGTCCGTAGTGGAAGGAAAGGGTGACCCAGGGTACCTCCTCACGTCCAGTACGTTTCAACATTAACAAGCACGTCTCTAAACCTGATTGTTTCCCTCTCAGTGATGATTGCAGAATCCGCTCTCTGCTTCCTTCTCCCAACCGCCTCCGCCTCTTACCAAGATCCAAACTTGGACAACATCTCCAACCTTACTCCCCTTGCACAGCGAGGTGGCATCTTAACTCCCGTTTCAGCATTCGGGGACGAGTTGATCAAGAGGTTGGAAGACACAGGGAAGTTCTCCTTTTCGTCTGAAGTTCTGTGAAGAATTGTATATTGTGTTTTGAACAACATTACACCCATTCGTTTTCAACAAGAAAACGAAGTGCTGATTGTTTAGTAAATGTCTGACCACTTCATATTGTACCCTTCCTTTCATGGTGTTCTTCCTTACATTTCCTTGTAGTGTCACTACTTGTCCCTCTATTTGTATTATGGACGTCGACTCTTGAACTACGACCGCGTCTACTGGCCGAAACATACAACAATTGAGGAGTACTTGCCGGTACATCTAACCTTCAAACCAGCAGCAATGAGAGTGCACTTGCGTATCATGTGTCATGCTAGGATGAAAAACAACAGAGAAGCCATTCCCTTCCACTTCCGTAAATCGGCATACGATTCCAGGAAGAGACATCAGCGTCTGATCAGACACAGAGTTACCACTGATGCGTGAACTCGTAAAGAACCGCCAGAGTGACCAACGTGAAATAGAGGACAGTAGCCACAGCGTCCCTAGAGCCAATGGCCACCCTGTATTGCACTGTTGTAGCCTGCGTTTGTCCGATATCACCTACGCCATCTCGAAGGATATCGATGGCAACTATGGCAATAACGCCGACTACTGGACCGCAAAGGCCATCAAAGAACGCGGACAGGAACTACGGGCAGGAACAATTGGTCAAAACGAGCTCAGGCTGTGAAGGTTATGGAACATACGCACTTCATTTTGAACCAATTTCTCGAGCAGATGATGTCCGACGATTGTAAAGAGGAAGTAAAGGAAGAACATTCCGAGCGTTATCACCGTGGCACCTGCAAATGCATAACCTACTCCTTTCGAGGCGTAGGTGTAAACCTCCTTGGAACCCGACGAAGGCAGCAAAATGACGAGAGGTGTGGGGAAAATATTTCCTATGACGATACGATCAATGTCATGAATACCCGCGATTTACCCAACAACACGGCTTCGGAGTGTACAAAGGGCATGGCAGTACCAAGACCTTGGATGAAGAAGTGGATAAGAGAAGGAATTTCTGACATAGAGATAACCCACGTACTTTGAAACAAATATGAGGCCTGCAACGATGTAGAGTCGCCTCAAGGGCCATGCTGATAACAACGTAAACGTTGTGATGAGTGTATCAAACGCCACTGTTGAGAATCGTGAATATAGCGAACGATGCGATTCAGCCTTTTCGATCCATGAAAGCGTGATCTGCTATTTCACTATGTGTAGCGCGCGGTATCTGTAGACAACAAACGAAGAGAAATGACATCAAGTTCAACCAGGGCGAACCAAAAAAATTGACATTTCCAAAACCACTAGCACGAGCACAAATCTCCGACATCAGCGAAGCCCACATACAACCGAACATGCATAGCCGCCCGCGGTTAAACCGTCCCATATGAATGTTGTTGTATTAGCACAATAGGTTTGGACAATGCAGTACTCCCGTTGTCCTGACAGTGAACATTGACGTTTTTCGCATTGTAACACATAGGATTCTTCTTTTATTTCTGCTTGTTAAGTACTACCACTATTAGTATAAAAGTCCTACAGGGCTTGAGCCTCCTTCCACATTCTGTTCTCCAAGGCTGATTCACGAATTTCATTGTCATCTTCTTCTTTTCACTTTTTTTTAATCCCGTTTTGATTCTCCATATTTTCTTCCAACCATAAATTTGAAATGCATTTCCATCGTTTTACCATTTTCACCCTCGTCTTGCTCTGTTCCAATTTTGCATCAGGTAAGCTTCAAGTTTAGAATTAGCTGCAGTTTTTAATAATGACACTCCTTAGTTCTTTCTTCACCTGTCGCCGAGCGGCCCACTACTGATGCAAGTGCCACTGAGAATCAAGCAACAGACAAAGAGGTGAAATCCATTAATTCTCAACTTGCGATTTGTCTCCCTCCTTAACAATATTCTTACTTTCAGTTCCCCAATGCATCTGCAGTAACTAGTCCCGGCATTGTTTCTGCTGCCACATCTGGAATGCCTTTATCCAATCTGATTTTGACCGCCACCATTGGCACTAGCATTTTTTTTACCCTCTTCTGAAGCCCCACTTGTGTGGGCTTATCTTCAAGCATTTTACGGCCATTATGTGTTATCTGCAGATCTGAATCCATTACTAGCTCATTCTTATAACAACTGTAGCAACGCGACTTTCAATGAGTATTTTATTTTAAATGTATTTATATGTAATGTAATACCTTATTGTTATTCAAAACCACAAAGATTTGCCATTCAACCACCTTTATTATTCCAAGTACAAAAATAACCTATTGTACATGATTAGGTGTAAGTAGTCTACAAGATATGTCGTTAAATGCATTCTCCGCGCACAAACGAACAAAATTGGATAGGTAATCAGGCATTCTGACAATTTCGTCATGAAAACATCTACCAAGGAGGAGCACAAGTTGAACATGATCTAGTTTGCTTTTTTGGTGGAAAAGAGGCCCAAGAAATACACGGTCAATATGCGGTAGAATCCTGTAACCGCCAACGCGAAAGAGGACCCCACCACCAAAAGGACGATGGACGGATGACAGCCTCACGGCGTAGTGCGTTCGATTGTACTGAATCGTCGACAGGAGTCTCTCGACTTCGTGTTCTTCGATAACTCCTACGTTCAACCGAAGCATCCCTTTCTGGGTCGTCAGGAATATAGATATCGTCCCTGCCTTCACGACCATTCGTACCCGCATCGTAACTTTCCATCTCATATGTCGGGATCTGTCTTCCTCTCTCAGGGTGTCCAACTCTCCCTCTCCTCCAATTAAAACCCAAACCACCCCAACCCCATCCAAAAGTTCTTTCTTCACCATCCCATTCGCCTCTCCGCTCTCTGCCAAGGTCCCTAATTCTCTCTACCCTTTCCGCAGCCTGCAGCCTTGCAGCGTCGTTATGGGCCATCCTCAGGCAGTGATACCACCTGTAAACTATACCAGGTACTAGGCGAGGTCCAGCGGGCACACTGGATCGCGTCCTAGTATGAGTAGGCGATCGGTCATCGGAGTTGGACGTCAGGTTTGGTGCCGACGAGGAAAGAGTGAGCTCACTCGCTCGAGACGTAGCAGAAGCAGTGTGGGCGTTGGGACGTGATCTCCTTCTTTCTGTATCTTCACTGGAACTTTGATCTGAAGGTGAGCGGGAACGTGTTCGGTGACGTGTTCGATAACGACGTGAGATTGAATCGTCTCGATCTACATCCTCCAACGAACCAGCGGAGTCATTTCTTCGCCTTGTTCTTCGACTATGGGTCTGCGATAACCGGGCTGAAGTGGACATGCCCACCTCCGCAGGAGAAACTAATGAAGGCGGTATGAAAGCCCCAGCAACACCTTGCCACATCTTCTGCGCCCTCACTCTCCTTTCCTTGCGTTTCTGTTGCGCCTCCCTGTTGCGCCTCTCTCTTTTTACCTCTCTCCTCACTCTTTCCCCCTCGTCGTATTCTTCATCACTTGGTAGCCCACTCCCACTCCCAGCCCCAACCCACCACCACCATCCTAAGAAGCTCTGCCAAAGTAGCACAGCCCATACAAGAAGAGGGAGCCATAAAAATTCATCTTCCTTGTGTACATACAAAAAGTTGAGAGCCGTTCCGGC
>QDKV01005241.1_pt1 | contig 38369 bp, 42 predicted proteins | sample 1861101 | NCBI WGS metagenome assembly QDKV01 (sample SAMN04275158, study PRJNA302643) | Fungus metagenome, whole genome shotgun sequencing project. | isolation source: fruitbody | host: Mallocybe terrigena | place: Sweden | collected 2013 | reverse complement strand
CAAGTGTGAGAGGCTTCTCCTTCGTAATCGCTTTCTTCAGGTCGCCCACTGTGTCTGTGTCACCATTTACGATGTCGACAGGAAAAGGGCTTTCGCTATTGTCGATGACCCAGCAAAATAGTGTGAGAGTCGTAGATGTAGGCATCGAGGGCGATTTGTGGCGTGAGAATTTGGCAGCTGCCGCCGGGGTTTGAACTTTGCTGCGACTTTCGAGTGCTGCTCATAGTTTAAGATGGGGAGAAGGATGGATCTCACAGTGCCGGTATCCTTCCATTTATTATGATCTAGCACTCCGAGCACTCCGGAAGTTCAATTGGAAACCGTAGATTCCACCCAAAATATCATTATGCCAAATCGAGTAGTAGAACTCCAAAATCTATTACTTTAAACTTTGAGAAAACAACAAAACCCTTCCACAGGTTTGCAGACAATAACAACATTAGTCAATGGACAAATTTAAATGGGCACAGTGCCAATGTCAAACGGGTATACTGAGGTTACCCGACTCCGGGTGGTCTTGCCTTCATGGACGGATAGTTCTCCTCAAACCTCTCCATGTATGACGAGATCTATTGCGAACAAGCATATTCCGCAAGGACAATCTATTTGATACTTTCACCTCCATCATGTAGTGTTATGAAAATACGCCGCGCCGTTGACTACAACCGGTAGATCGCTTTCAAAGTGACAAATCTGCCCCGGCCCCGAAGTGTGCTTTCATTTTCCTTATGGATCCTGCTTGCACAACATGGCTGCAAAGCTTGAGCACGGGCCACCTGTTATACAGGTCCTGGTCGTTATCGACGTCACTTTCGAGCCGCTTCCTCTTGCCAATGGACATCACATTCAACATCGCTTCAGGTGTATAATTGGCCGATGGATTCAGGTCGAAATCGATATTCGGAAGTGGCACTTCTTGACTGTCCAAACTATCCATGATCCCGCCTCTGCTGCGAGACATTACGGGCAGGAATAGGTCGCGGCTTGGAGGAGCTGCCAAACATCCCATCCTCCCTCTTTCTTCGAGGAATATCAGCAGCATACTCTGGCTGTTCAGCCTCCGTCGATGGGAATGGCACAGCAGAAAGAATCAGCGTGTCCACAACGCATCGTCGTTCTACCTCGCTCTCGTTGCTACAGGCGCTGTGACCTGATTTTGGACAATCTGGAAACAGTATTAGACTTCATCATTTTGGGTTTCATCCTCCCTTTCAACCTCTTCAGAGGTATGGAGTCCTTTAACGGGGTGTCATGAGCGTTCGATTCTTCCTCCATGTCCAACTTGCGCTTCTTCCAATTTGTCTCGAGAATTTCTGCTATGCGCTCAGCAACAGATACTAGTGGACCATTGCCCGAAGCTTTATTCTCCTTGCCATCACTATTGAGACTCCCTCTCTTTGAAGGCGATTCACATAACTGAATCGCGGAAAGTGGCGCTCGTGGTGTGACAGCGGAAGACGATGACATTGACCTTCTCTGGCGTCTCAATGTGGGAGAAACAGGTGAAGAAGGTATGATGGAGACCTTTCTAGGCCTTGCGGGAGAAGGGATACGAGATAATCCTTCATGATTGAGCATAGCGGTAGGAATACAATGTGAGGTGGACACTGGTGTACGAGGCGACAAATTGATGTCAAAGGCAGGAGCAAGGGCGGCAACTGCAAGAATAGCAGACCAACAGAGCGAAGAGCATGGACAACTCCTTTCGGCCACCCAGTATGAGGAACAGACAGAGGCGCAACTGTAAGCCTCCAGAATTCCGTGAATGCCTCTGCAGCAAGACTGAGAACTAATCGCAGCGAGTGGTCCTGGTAAGGCTTGTATCGCGATAAGGACGGGCTGGTACAACGGAACCAACTAAGAGCGCAAGTATGAGTTGAATAAAAGATAAGAATACAGGAACGCATACATCATAATTCATCTCGTCCTCATCCCATGCACCTAGCCACAAACTTACACTTTCCTGAACTTCCTGCAAAACTTGTAGGCAGAATTCTGCTGGACACTTCTCAACCAAAGACCTTGCCAACCACCACATGGCAGGCTTGTTCTTCGGTTGCGTGGATAATCGGACTTCATGGCATCCGACACCAGATTAACTAGACTCTGAGGTACAGTGCGCATCTCCTGGGCATCCAGATGCGAGAGCAAAAGGTTGGCAAGTCGGGTTGAGAGATAAGACTGAGCACCTGGTAACTGAAAGACCGACAAACGAAGCAATGTTATCAACTGTGGAGGAATCGAGTCCATGATCCAGAATTTTGCTCGTCGTGTAGGCAAGAAAGTCCTCCCAGAGGTTGTAATCTTCACTCGTAAGATTCCACGTATGCCGATTTGTAAAAGGAACCAAGCAGGATAACGCCTCCCTCATCGTCTTTCCACTTATCAACACCAACCCCAAGTGCCATCAACCTTTTTCCTTTTTCACTGGGGCTCCTTCCTCACATCCCCAGAACACCCTCATCGCATCCACTTCGCATATTTTCAGAACATCTACAGATAGCTTGACCCAAGAATTCCTAAACTGCCAGATTAGGGAGGTCGACTCAATCGGATTTTATTGTCTTGATTTTGTTCAGCCGCTTTGAGGCCCTTTCAGTGTACAAATTAATGACTCGTCCTTACCATAGTTAACAATCGAACCTTGGTCACGGTTGGAATTTGTGCCCAATCATGGACCATTTTGAACGTTCACTGCATGTCGAGAATGTGTGGGAATTATATAAAGAACTTGAAAGGAATTCAAAGAATGCCTTTCCTATGGTAACCCGTCTCCTGCATTTACCTGCGTGAAAGATTTACATTAATTACGTTGGAATAAGAAAAGATCTCAAAATATCATACCTTCGGTGCCAGTTCTAATCATTTATTTCTCGGCACACGACCGCTGTCAGTCTGTCATAGTTTACTCCGACACCATCATCACTGGTAATGGCACCCATTTTGTCTGAGAGTTTCACTTCCCCTGCACCGTCTCTATTGCCCTCTCCTTACTCTAGAGAAATGTCCAGTAGTTCTGTACAGAGTCTCGTTGATGTACTTATCACTTCATCAACCTCTTGTTTATCATCCCCCACACATCAGGATGTCGTCAGAGAAGAGGGTTTACTCCACGCAAAGATAAGGTTGGATGCAAGGTGAGATCCTTTTACACATTAAGACTCAACAACAAAGGAGAGATTAAGGTATGCTGAATGTTGCCATGGTCTGAATTTCGTTGACAACAAAAATTCACTGCGGAATGCTGACTTGCCTTTTTTTTCAGGCATTACAAGAAGCTAACATTTGCTTCCCAACTTCTTGAGATCCTGCGCAAGTTACATGTCCGCGTCTGGTGCACAGCGCAAATCTCTCCGAAAGAAGTGGACATCCGCAGAGTCTCTGGAGCATTAACAAATGCTGTCTTTTTCGTATCATGCCATTCCCTTCCATCTGCCCAAACTCTCTTGCTTCGAGTGTATGGTCCTTCTTCAGGGTCCCTTATTTCTCGCACCCGTGAACTCCATGTCTTGCATATGCTTTCTTCGAGATACCAGATCGGCCCACAAGTATATGGCACCTTTGAGAACGGACGAATCGAAGAGTATTTTGACGCTGTGACACTGACACCGTCCGATATTCGCGATCCTCAAATAAGCCAATGGATAGGGGCAAGGATGGCAGAGTTGCATTCTGTTAATATAGCTGATGTAGACGACACTGCAGAAGATGTAGACGAAGATACTTATAACTTTGGGATCGCTGCGAATGTCAAGGCGTGGCTTGGTCCCGCCAAAGAGGTTCTCGACCTACCTGGTATTTCTGATACCCTCAGGAACGAGCTTGATTTGCCCAGATTCACAGAAGAATGGCAAAGGTATCTGGTCTGGGCGATTGAAAGGCAACGTACCTTCGGCACCAGAAGAGTTTTTGCTCACAACGACGCCCAATACGGGAATATCTTGAGATCGAATGATGGCTCCGAGGGTGTTGATGAGCATCGACAGGTTAGTAATCCACTTTTTCTCTCACTACATTTTTATTTGGGCAATTGCAAATTCAATAATTTATTTCAGATCATTGTTGTTGATTTCGAATACGCATCACCGAACCCAGCGGCTTATGATATTGCTAATCATTTTCACGAATGGACTGCGAACTATCACAGCCCAACGCCTCATGTTCTAACGCCTTCCAGGTATCCCTCTCCAATAGAACGGAGAAACTTTTATGCTTCTTACCTCCGCCATGCTGCCATGCTGGCAGACGATCCCTATTTGAACGAAACCGCTCACACTACTTTGATGGAAGAACTGGATTCCGATGTCGAAGTGTGGGGAGCCGCATCTCAAGCTGGCTGGGCTATTTGGGGTATTATTCAAGCAAGAGAAACCGTGGAGGGAAGTGTAGATGAACCTGAATTTGACTATATTGGTTACGCAGCAGGACGAATGGCCGTGTTCCGGGAGGCATTGCAGACATTTGGTATTGCCTTGTAGTTTTTCCTCCTTCATCTTGTAATGTTTTGGCTTTACCCTACTTCTTATGCCAACTAATGGAGTAAATAACAATATGTTTCTTTCTACCGTTCGAGTCATGAATGTACATGTCGTGGTGATATTTGAATCGGTGAAGTGAAATAAAACATGGTGATGCAGACAGGGTGACACAGGTAAAAAGAATGTGGGAGGCAGAAAGTCTTAAAAGGAATAAGGTATGGGAAAGGCTAGTTACTGGCTTAGATATTCGTCTTATCACAAAAATAGCACATGTTGTCATGGTGGGGAGTCGTTTCCTTATGAAAGAGAGAGAGAGAAACACGTAAGGAAGGGAGTAATAAATGATGGATCATCGGTGATAGGGAAAAAAAAAGATGAAGTGTATGCAAATTGGTCCATAAGTAGCACAAGTTTTCCACAGGCCAGGACGTATAACACAATTTATAAAAAATGCGAAAGCTGCATAGGACTGTCCTGGGCAATAAGAAAGAGATCAGAAAAATGAGGGGACTTCTTTTTTTGGTGATCGAGGGACAAACATTAAAAAGGAAAGAAAAAAAAACAGCAAATCAGAGCAACAATTAAGCCCAGGCCTTCTCATTCAAGAGCGAGGAACCAACAGCTAGTTCCGTAGTCGACCACGGAGAGTTCGTTATGATTTCACCAGCCGAGCTAGTACCATGTTGGAAGCTAGATGTCGAAAGGTGACTGCGGGAGAAGGAAGCCCAGTTCCCCGCGCTACCACCACGGACGTGTCCGTTGACTCTGGTCGGCATCGGCTGGGCAGGTGTATCCGAGCCAGTAGACACTGAATATGCGTGCCCGGAGGCAGGAGGTGATGGGCTGAAACTGAGGTCAACTTCAGAGCCACTAAACGAGTGGCGAGGATTTGATGATGCTGTGCTACCCTTTCGTCGATGCTGACAGGAATGAAAAAAATGGTCAGTGATAAGGAGGCATTCAAGACCGCTGACACCCTACCGTAGGATAACCAACGATCTCCATCCTAGCCAAGTTGTGCCTGCCAAGATCAGGTCCTGCAGTGACAGGTGCTGGTGATTTCACTGTAACCTGCTCCTGCGCAGGGAGAAGAATGCCATTGCTTGCGAATGTTGGATATGCAGACTTGTTTTGTTTTACGGAAGGTTCGACATTAGTGGTATCGACTCGCAGCGATCCAGTCGGCGGTCTCGTGAGAGGGAAAGCAGAAGTGGGGGTGGGATTAATGGGGGTAGCAGTCGCGGTGGTGTTAGGCGAACCATCTTGTTGCGAACGCTGGGAGATGCGAGAGAGGAGAGACACCGACGAGGACATATCGGGATCACTGTTAGAACGCTCCCTACTGTGTGTAGAAGATTGCGAAGGCGGGTTCTCGCCGTTCGCAGGAGATTGCACTGACGACAATTCAGTGTGAATGAAACAACACCTCTTGCCGTAAGGGCACGAGCCAGAAACCCAAAATGTCTGGATAAGAAACACGCTCAGTATCATTGGTCATTCAACAACTTATTTGGAGTCGACTTACCTTGCAAATTTCTGTCTTGTACTATGAAAACAATAAAGAACATTAATAACACGATGGCGGTACGTAAGGAAATGAAAAGTCACCTTGGGATGCCTAGATACATTTCGGAGCTCCTCCTCTCCATGAGCGAACTGACACTTGGAACCATATCTGCAGGTGCCTTTTTCTTCCCAGCTTCGACACAACTCGGTTTTATAAAGACCCAACTTCCTGTTATTGGCACTTGGTCCTTGCATACAAACGGACTCCGGAGGACTCGGAACAGGATTTTCGATAGGAAGGCCAGGTGAGGCGGCACCTGCGGCGAGTCCATAGGGTCCAGTGTATTGCAAACGAGCTGCCATTTGTTGCTGAATGGCTAAATCTGGTGTGCCATAGTACTGATTATACAGCAGCGCAGGAGGAGGCATACCAGGCTGGAACATGCCCGAACCAAAATTTTGCATGTTATTGGTGAGCAGAGCGAGAGTGGTGGCATCGCGGATCGCAGAGGGTTCAGATGAGGAGTGGTGATGGCCTCCACGAAAAACGTTGTGTTGCTGAGCACGCGTAACAAGAGAGTGGCTGTCATGGGGCCCATGAGTCGGAAGCATCATCTCGTAAAGTTGTTGCGTATTTCCAAGGGACAGATGTGACGTATGATTATTGCCATAACTGAGTGGGCTCGGCCCTTGAAGTGCAAAGTTCCGAGGCGTTCGATTGTAATTCAATGCTGGTTCAGGTCTTGCCTGAACGAACTGAGATCGAGGGGAAGTAAGCAAGGCGTTCTGGTTCGAAATGATATGTGGCGGGACAGAACCAAATGACCGCTGCTGGAAATATTCTAGTTGACGATCGTCACTGTCGACATCGTTAAATTGCTGGGTGTTATTAGGAAAACTAAACTGCTGAGGTAGAGGCCGATGAATTTGATTAGTAAGGGACGGATACGACAGCTGATCAGCATTAGATTGGACCCATTGTTGCTGTTGCTGCAGAGGTCGATCATCGGAGTCCCCAACTTGTTGCAGTCGGCGCAGTTCAGCGGTGGAAAGTCCCCCGCTGAAAGAATGGGGTCGTTCCTTTGCCTCGGCAGTGTTTTTAAGAGGGTGTACGACGTGCGAGTTTCCGGAAGCTTGCTGGTGTGAATTGGAATCGGTCGAAGCGCCCCTCGAATGGGCGATTTGCTGGTCAGGAGTGTGTGGAGAAGAGCTGTTTGACGAGGACGAATCCAAAGGACTGTTGTCGGAGATCTGCGCCACGGCAGCTGCAGATAACTTAGGAGGGGTGCGAACGGGAAGTCGGGCGTTCTCAGTATCGGAAGCAACATCGGCAATTTTTAAGCGTCCTATCTCGTCGGAAAGGCCCCAAGTAGGATCTGCCTCCGCGTCTACAAACCGGCCACTGCCATTAACAACCCAACGACGGCCATTGATGATGTTCCGGTCATTTCTTTCAGCAGTACGAGCTGGCATATTAGAGGAGTGGGGATTCTCGGTGGTCGAAGACAAAGAATAGCTCGAGGTATTGAGTTGAGTAATGGTATCTCGTGTCGGAAAACTGGTTTTCTGTGAAAGACTTTAGTCATTGGACAACACGTGGCGAAAAAGGCAGATAGTCGTCTGTCAGATTCTTACCTTCAAGGTACGCTGAATAGTACAATCTATGGGATGAAATCAACCGAGTGAGTCCTTAACGGCAGCAGGGCGGTTTACAGAAGTGATATGAAGTAGTCGATCTCTGGAGGTCACGATGGTGGAGCTTGTTGAAAATTCCGAGTTCACGGCTCTATTGTCATGGAACTAGGTCAGAGTCGAGGCCAGAGGCGATAAGAAAAAGGAAAAAGCAATCGATACTGACGAGTTAATTAGAAAAAGAAACAGAAGGGCTTGATGAGTAGGAGATAAAAAGCGAAGAATGGGACGTTGTTAGATATAGATGGAATAGGTATAAAAAAGCAGAGCTTCGTGACTGTATCGTTAGAAAGAACGAGGAGGACGACCTGCAAGTCTTTAAAGGAGAAGAAGATTGTGGATGTGGTTGGATAATAAGGAGAAGAACGTGAGGCAACGGGCAGGCTTATTCTTTTTGATAGCCTTTGCAACGTGCCCTTGACCTTCCCCAATTATCATCGTTGTTAATCATTTTATCAATTCTTTCTCCGTTTTTCTCTTTTCTTCAACATATCCCTGCTAATTTACTATCCAGAGCCATCTCAGCTACAACCCAGTCTCTTAGTGTAACTGTACTTATCTTTCTTGCCTCCAACAATCTCTTTCAAACTCCGAGCATTCATCCTATCACACAACTCATTCCGTTTGAGTCGCCGCAACCTGCTTGGTCCCGTAAAATTAATTGTTCAGATATTTCGAAGGCCATTATTGTAACCTGGGCAGTGCTACGTAAAAATAATTTTGGAATTGTCCTTTTTTTTCCGAAAGCCACTTACGGGTCCCTTCATATTTGTGAGCATGCTATCCATCGATATGATGTGGCGAACCCCCACACAGTCACAGCCGGAACACAATAACCCAATAACGAGACGTTGGGCCCTGCATTTTTCACCAACAATATGAACAACGGCTAGGAGACCATTGTTTGCTGTGTTAACCGCAAAACTGGCATAAAACCGACAATCACTGACGCAATTGCCCAGGTTACGGTATGCAATTCAATTCTTCTAGCGCCCGCAAAGGAGTAGATTTATCGTCTGTGATTTCTAATAGGAAAACCTCGAGGCGAGGAATCAGCAAGAGTCAGAATGAGGCACCCGACTAACGGGAATCTCAAAGGTGTCAATAGTTTAACGGACGTAATGTTCTGGTCAGGCAAGCAAACTACCAAGTCCGGTTCCTCCCTTTGTGAAATGTGTGCGGTCAAAAAGAACGTTCTGGCAAGCGCCACATCGGACATTGCATTCTAAATACGACTACGCCTTTTATTTTTTAAATTTCTGAAAGTCCTCAAGAGACACTCTGACAAACCAACGGTAATCCAGACCTTGTATGCACCTTTAGAATGTAGTCTCACTTTTCAATCTATTTGGACATTTGATTTGATATACACGAGAGGACTTATATCTACCCTTTTCCCCTAAGGCAACCTTTCTGTGAAAAGCAGAAATCAAGAACAGCATAACCGGAAAATTGGCTAGATCGATGAAATATAAGCAACTGTCGATACCGTGACAGTATTATGTCTTATGCATCTAATATGACGGTATCAGGAGGGGTATTATAGAGTACATGGGCCCAGACTCACAGTATGACGTCCCCACGAGCATAGTTGACAGGCTCTGTAATTGGTCTTCATTGAACATGAGCTGGTCTTTATGCCAGGTATCCTGAAGAAAGAGCGTATGCAGATTGCTAAGACAGAATATCAACGAGATTGTAATTCTTACCTGGTGTGTCTAAAAAGGACAACATGTATCAGTAAGGGTTGTGCCTAAGAATTCTTACAAGTCTCACCTTTTTGAATTCTGAGGCACATTTACGAATGGTGGTGGAAATGGGAGGAGGATCAGTTGCATGGGGAGCGAGAACTGGTGGGAGAGAGGAGAATAAATCAGAAGTCAACAATGAAGGGAATAATAAAAGATAAGAATACCTTCTGTGAGTGGGGGCAGCCAAGGCTCGACTGAGTATGGTGTTGTTTCCATAAGCGCACAAAGTCCTAAAATTGCAGAATGGAGCTTTCTCAAAGACTCAGCATAAGAAGGATCGCGTCGTGAAGGAAGAGATATCTTTCGTGCTTGAGCGATGAATCGATCCTGCCAAAAGAAGCAACGTATGTCAGTGACACCTCAACCCAGTAAATCGACCGCAGCAATCCTATACCCTGAGGGGGATAACACTCTGCCGTTGGGCACATCTAACGACCCCGGAAATGGCTTTCGATGCCATTTCTCTAACTTCAACATTCTCATGAGACAAGCAGTCGAGTAAAATGTCCATCACTCTCAAAATACCGTCCTGTGAAACTGACAAGAGATTCTGGTGGAAGAAAGCAACCAAAGCGGGTAATGAATGAAGTCGGATCCTCCATGACTGGGAATAGGTATCAGATTGATCATGTACGGGGATAGATTTTTGAACTGACCGTGGATGACTTGACCGCTTCAGCGAACTGATTGAGAAATATCTCGATATCCTCTGTGGGTGGAGTAAACGCCGATATGGTGTGAAGGAAGGCCGAGCTATAACGTTGCAATTCAGAGTTATCGTTGAGCTCTGACATATGAAGGATCTCGGGTCTAATAACGTTCAGTTACAAATCGGACCGAAATTCGAAATCTCTGCTGCGTACATCAGAGCGACTGCGTAAGGGAACATCAAGTACGCAGTGGAACCATGAGAAGTGACCCACAGCCACTGAAGGACTTTTTTTTTAAAAAAAAAGTCAGATAGCAATCAATTCTCGGGGGTACATTACTTACGTGTTAGCCCAACTTTGTCATACTGAAACGAAAGGTTTAATTCTGAGGTAGCCCTTTTGAAAAAAATACCCCTTACCTCCGATTGGGTTACACGGGGCGGACGCAGCCGTTCACCCCTCCATTTGGGAAGATTTTCTACGACTGGTAGTAGATAAGGCATATACGAAGCACGGCTGACAAACGTATGAGTAGTTGAGGGTGCCGTGGCGAAAGTGACATACCGTATCAGTAGAGGATCATTTTCTTTAATGCAAGCGTGTAGAAAAGCTTGGGTCGAGGGATACCACGGCCGCCATTGATGATTTAAGATGACAAAGAGATTCCGACAGATGTGTTGGCGTATCTTACATTAGGATAAGTTGTAAGTGGTTGGTAAAAACATACATGCAAACGTACTTCAGCATAACCCGAGTTGGTGTTTTGAAAAAATAATTTGACATAGGGCTCCGCCCTGGGATTGAAAAAGACACCCAACGCTCCGACAGTGATCTCGAACAGAGTCAAAGCTTTTGTCACTATAGGGACAATGTAAGTAGGATGTTTAGTTTGAAGGTAGTTACATACTTTCAAAGGCAGAGTCACCATTAAATTCGAGTGGCTTAGAAAGAATCCAACTGATAAGCGGGTTATTTCTACGCGGATCGCGTTTAGTCAGTTGATACTAATATGAGATCAGTACTCAGACACAATTCCATGCAGATATTTCAAAGCTTGCCTGGAAGACCTCTTCCCAAAGGAGTATTGTTTCAGGCTTAATTTGAGCAAAAATACGGTCGAGACGGTTTGTTGTCCATTGCCATAACTTCTTTGACGGTGTCGGAGCCCAGTGTTTAGAACCTGGAACGGCTCAGCGGCAGCAAAAAACGATAAGACCTAAGCAGTTACCGCGCAAGAGGCCGACCAGAATTTCAGCCCCGGCCCTTTGTTTGTACTTATCTGTGTCAAGGATGAGAGGTTCAACAACTTCTAATGTTCCGTCTAAAATGTCTTCTCCAAAGAATTTCGCTACAACAAACGATCAACATTGCTGAAATATTCGAAAGAGGAAAAATCACCAAGATATTTGATGAATGATATATTCTCGAAACGAATGTCCAATGTTCCTTTCAATTCTTGACTCCAGAGGCTTGATAGCTTTTGGAAAAATGTCTTGTCTTTCAACGACGACAAAATAACGTGTAACGTTGCTAGAGACCCTTCATCCCACACAAAAGGTTTTTCGCCATCGAGGACAGGTCTGTATCCTTTAATGACCTTTAACCAAGAGATAAATCCAGTTTGAATTGAGTCCAAATAACACCTCAAATAAGTCCATCAGCCAAAACATCAGAAAAAATACGAGAAAAATGCACCCTTGCGATCCTAAACCGCGTTGTAGGCTCCGAAGAAAATCTGTAGGATTCCCAATGATAACTTGACGGGATAAAGGACTCTTCCATTCATGTAGCCACAGCTCTTCCTCTGACTGGGAGAAACTTCGAATCTTGACAAACGCTAAGAGTTTGACAATAGCTCTGAATTATCGAATTTCGTAAACAGATAGTTTCGATTTAGGTGAGACACGGGACATCATACCGTTGAGACGTATTGCGGATGGGAGACTGTGGACTAAGTGTCTGGTCCAAAAGAAATTTTGCCAATTCTGGCGGCGGACTGACATCCCTGCGTAACAAATAGAACAGGAATTTATTTGCCATTTGAACATATCGCCACTTTGATTGAAGAACATCAGCACGAGAGAACAATATTGCACCAAAGAATTCTTACATGCGTAGTAGGTCTCATCGCAAAGTTCAGGATCGAAGAAACCTTGCCATATCTTTAAGTCAGGGAAATTAAGGTGCAAATAAATAGAGACTGACTGTGTCGCGAGAGATTGCCTCGCGTCGCGCAACGCGGATAGTCGCCTTTCGCAGGCATTCTTCCAGAAGTTGTTGATTCACACCACCAGATGCCTCGCTCTCGAGAGCTCTTAGTGCTTCATCTAGACGAGGTGTAGACAAAGTATAGGCTTGAGTTGGTGTGGCTTCTTCATTAAGATATGTAACGGAATCTTGCGCAATGCCGGCAATGAGCTTTTGTATAGATGGCTGGAAACGGTCTGAGGCCAAGCATGTTGCCGGAACGATGAAAGCTCACCTTCTCCTCATGTTGACATTCAAGTACAGATAGGAGATACTCCTTGTGAGCAGAATGATCTAGGAACGCTTCAGCAACTTCAGATATTGAGATGTTGTATACTGACCCCCCAGAGCATAAGCAGCTGAAACAGAAGAAGTAAGGTCCAGACAACACAAGTTTGACGGGTCAACGCACCGATGGCCTTGTTCCCTAGAACATACAGAGCTCCTTTCATTCTGTCAGGATCGGCACCCTTCTCAAGGGCTTTAAACAAGGACGGAAGTATATATCTTGTCGAGCGAATGTAATACTTATTCAAAAATTCCGGTTAGCACATGTGCATCTAAACTAGGACTATCAACGACTCACGGACGTCACGTTAAGGAGTACTCCTTGCGCCTGCCTTGAGGAAAATTGTATCTCAATCTCAAAACTTGATTAATAAAAAGCTTCATACCTTCTGACTCTCGTGTATTGCGAAAGAGAAAGCTCTACCAGCTCGTTTATTAGCTTGTCATCGAGTTCAGATCGTAGTCGATACAAAGAATTCAAATAAAGGCGGCCGGTATGATAGACTTGTGCACGCCTCAAAAATATCAACCGAGAATTTTCCTTCTGTCGCAGCCATGATCTGCTTAGACTATGATGCACAAAGTTAATGCGGCGTGAGGGATGAATTTTGAAACGATGTTCTTACTCTCGGGCTTGAGCATAACTCTTCTGCAAAGAGTCAAATTCCCCTCGAGTCACAGCAAACGAAAACAGGTAGACGTCCATGGCTTTGGTCACGCCAATAACGGCATCGGTGTGATCCTCTCCTCCCGTCAAACGTCTGAGAGAAGCCGCTGCAGCAAGAACTACATGACCAAATTCCTCTCGCCAGCTCAGTGTTTTCTGATAGCGTGGATCCTTTGGATCGGACAAAGCAAACCCAGCAGCAACATCCAGATGATTCACAATCAGCGCAGTGATTTCATGTTCTTCGTTTATACATGGATTGACGACGTTTTTAGTTCCTTCTTTAAGAAAAGTTGGCAACCCAAGCAATATTGAGCGGCAAACGACAAGATATCTGAAAATCATAAATCACTTTATAAAATCACTGAAGGCGGAAAGCATAGTGACCTGCAGAAATCATTTCGAGATACGGTGTCCCAATTTCCACTAACTTCAACCAAGGAGTTGACTAATTGTAGAGCAGGTCGGCCGATGTTGTCGATTATCTCCAAGACAAACGCAATCTCTTCTTCGCTCGGAACTTCACAAACACATTCAAGCATTTTTTAATTCAATCTGAATATCTACTCACCATGCCACTCAATCACGACATCTTGTGCTTTGTACAGGTGACCCCAATAAAGGGGATGGTTCTGGGTAAAATCTAGAAAATAAGTTAGCTTGAAGACTACGAAGGGTTAGGATAAGTCCTACTAGGATTGTTCCATTCATCGGTGTTCATGAAGCGCGAATTCATGGGGTAGACGGTACTGATAGTATTCAAAACTCGGGTAATCAACCGACCAGTGCTGGAATAACCACGTTCACACTTCGTCTTCTCAACCAAGAGTCTCATCAATCGGATGATTTGAACCTTGTGTTTCAACAACTATAGAATGCAGTGATATTCTGGCTTTCATGGCTATCTCGATTTACTTACTGTAGATCCACCATATCCCAGACACCCGTAAAGAATAGCCAGATCTAAGTATATAAGTAAACGCGGTGGAAGACTGCGAGGAGTTTAGAAGACATACTCCAATGCAGTGTTGTGTCGGAAGGCACTGCTGCATGAGACGACGTAGTGCGAATACTTGAGGCACCATGTTTTAATTCCTCTTCAATCTGAGCGATGCAATGGGGCAAGAACTTCGCAATGGTTTTTTCAGCATTGGCGCGTGCCAAACAAGCTACCAACTGGCCAAAGGCACGAACTGAATTCGACTTTGCGTTCGTGGTAGCATGGTCGTACACCAACTTGAGGACGAGGTCGAATAACTGGTCGGATAAGTGGAGGCATATGATGTCCAGCATACCTTTGACTGACTTCAGTACGCCTTCTTCCTGTTTTCCGCCTGTGGTGTTCTTTTTGCCGCCTTCTTCCGGAAGATTCTCGTAAAGAGCAAGAACACGGCGAAACAAGGAAATGACCCAATCTTGAAGGAATTCAGATCTGTATTGATGATCGACCAGAAATACTCACCTACGAAGCTCGCGGTACTGTCGCGCACCAACGACCGTTCCTCGGATCTACTTAGACGAGGAATGTCACCAGGCTCTGTTCCCTCTGGCAGACGATCGTCATCGACATCCATAGCGTTGAATCCGGAGTCGTCCCCAGAGAATGAGACTCCCGCCTGAGAAAGGTCGCCAATCTTGATATGTTGTACCACAGAGACGATGAACATCGTCGCACAGACAGTCTTGGCTGGGTCATTCTGAAGAAGCAGTATGACAATTTAGTCACAACAATAAACATCAAAACTTACGACGTCAATGCCGGGAATACAAAGTTCCAGGAGAGGCACCACATGTTTCTGTCCGCCAAGCCAGATGCTTTCAGTGACTAAAGGTCGAGCAATACCAGATAGAGTGCTTAGGACAGCAGTTGTCCTGTGAGTTTCGTTGACAACTTCCAAACCTCCGTACGCTCGTTGAATAAGTTCTGGCATAATCAATTGCGGTTCGAGCATAGCCAGAGCGCGAAGAGCTCCTTGAGCAAAGCTTGTAGATACTGGATCTTTAGCAAACATTGCCAGAAGTGCCGGTGTCTTTAGGATATTGACGAAAGCACGTCGGATTGAAGGGTTCAACCTATGGATCTGGAAGCAGCATTGAATTCACTACCCTTGAAGTAGATATAAACAACACACCACAGGTGTTTTGCACGCTTCCTGGTGTTCTTCCTTCCAGCGTTTGGTAAATTCAGATGCAAGCCGTTGAATAAAGGTTGCCAACTTTAGCTTTGTCAATTAACCTGACTTGTTCAGAAGGAAATGTGAGAGACGAACGAAAATTGTCCATGTCCCTGCATTGGTGGGGTGGAAGAATGATTCGACGCTAGTGAGCATGCGATGTAAAGCGTCGACCGCGTTTGAACCAGCAATAAAACCGGGTTGTTTTGTCACTTCGGCATCAGATACACTGTGATCAGCAGATGGCAGCTCGCGGACCTCGCCATCAACACTCATAGCATAAACCAATATTTTGGCAAGAGAACCTGCAACGGAATGTCACAAAAATGGTTCAGATGTGACAAAGATGGGACGCAACCAATCTTGTTGATGTTTTTCTTTATCTTACCCCCACTTTTGTCTATGAGATCGGCATAAGTTGCCGTACTTGACAAACCCTGGCAAAAAGCTGGATTAGAAATTTATATAATGCTGTCACTCTACGTGGACGCACAGATCCCGTTTGAACACCTTGAAAAGTTGAGATTTATCATGAGAACAACACAAGCAGAGTCGCTTACTCAGAGATGTAAGACCCTTTCGAACAAGAATATTCCATTGAGCTTGGGTCCAAATGCCGACGTTCTTCCAAACTCCTCCACCTTCTTCGCTTCCAAGTCCAACGGATCCAGAGACAATTTCCTCAGAGAGATCTCCACACATTTCCATAAACCTATCATCAATCACGGTTGAGTTGAAACTCTTCCATATTGCGAAACAGGCCGGGAGATATAGGTGTGTGTGCACAGGAGGCAAAAAGGATGTTAAAACGGGGACCATTGTCAAAATTGTCTAAGGAATGGCATGGATTAGCTGTTATATATTTGTAATTGATGATCCTGACATCTTGGGTTAAGAGAGGAAGAAAGGCATCAAGCATTGCGGAAATTTCGGACGGTGGATAGTAGCGTTTGCACTGCTCGGCCACAAACAATAATATGTTGACGACATTTCGTCTGATCGAGGATAAGGTTAGGTTGTCATAATATCTGATCTTGCGGAACTTACGAAGAATCGTCCAAACTATCTTTGGACCATAATTCCTTTTGTAAAACACGCCAAAGAGGCAACCAAGGTAATTCGAGATCCGTGGTTTCTAGTTTTCTCTGAAGACCTGGTTTATTACAAAGCAGACGTGAAAGCATATCGGCCCAGCTGCGGATGACGCGGGGCTCGATTCCAGGAACAAGACACAACTCATAGTAGAATCGCACAAGTGTAGCGCGAGTTTTGGTCTGCACGGGATATCGCATCAACAACCAACTATATTCAATTAAATCAGTTGAAGTGTGTTGGATTGAGTGAAGTCTAACTACCACTGAAGGATGCCATCCCAAGTAGTAAGGACGGTCCAATTCTTTGATTTCGCACAGATAAATAGTTTTTCTATGATCTCTTCGAGTTTAACCTGCATATACTCCACTGGTTCGCACTTGTAAGGCAAGGCATTGAGATAGGTTTGCAAAGAAGCAAGTTGCTTTTCGTAAGCATTCGGATCTGTTGCCTCCGCAGGGGTATCAGCTATAGAGAGATCGTCGTCCTCAATAAAGCCTGATTGGCTTGACTTCAGTAAAGACTCGATAAGAGACTGTGTAAGTTGGAGTCCATCTTTGACCGAAATCAATTCAGAAATTGACATATAGGCTTGGTGAGAGTGTCGTGTGTAGAAAGAATGGATTTGGCTTATGGCGCACCCGCACGCTATTTATGTACTTGTCGCAGGTGACGCGCAAGCAATGAAGACGACGCGTAAGTCCCCCACACGTGAACATGGCCAACTGAGTCTGCGCCGCACATTCACGGACAAATGTCCTTCTTCGTCAGACTAACCCGTCCATTTCGGCCACCAACAATCTATCGTTTTGCGTCAGCCGTAGCTATCCAAGCAACGCGTCATCACTGTGCGTTAGCATTTGCAACCTCAGTCATAGGGGTCACCACATATCTTGCGATCACACCCAACCAAATCCACCTTGATAGTCAGCTCCAGCCACAGACAAAGCAGGTGCAAGATGTAGAGGAAGAAACCGTAGGCACGTAACATTTGCCTTTGATTTTCTTTTCTTGCTGAGGCAATACGCTTAGTGGATCCGGCCACTTCGATCACCTTTCCTAAAACGATGCGTATCCCTTCCAATATAGGGATTCCTCCACTGACCCTTGTCGGTGTTGGAGTTCGTACTGTCTCGTTTTTAGGTATCAAAGTATATTCTGTTGGATTTTATGTCGACTTGAACAACCGGAATCTCGAAGTTAGTCCATCATTTCTCACCACGTATATTGTATCTTATGGTAATTTAGGTTCCACTCGATATGCCTCCCGAGCAAAAGATTGAATACATCATTAGGAATACTTGCTGTGTTATTCGAATAGGTATGGAGCTTTACCAAGTCCCAGTTCAAAGTGACTTTGATCTTTTCAGTGCCTACTCGATCGACGTCCTTTACACACGCTTTTCTACGAGCTCTGCAATCTCGTCTTTCAACTGCCATTAAAACAGGATTGGTTACAGAGGACGTTGCTCTAGCTGCGTCATCATCAATGCGGAAACTAAAAGGCTTATTTCCGAATTCATCCATGGCAAAACACTCTTCGCTAGATATTTTCTTGTCGGCCCCGACGCTGAGTCGAAAAAGAGCTCTAGTATTAAGAGATCTGGGTTCTATTGAGGATGACTGGATACCAACTGAATTTGTGTTACATTACTTTGAAGGAGCAGGTCCCAGTCCTCCTGTATGTTTTCAACTTTTCTAGCTGGCCCAGCTCACTAACGAAACACATACAGTTGAAAGCTTCCGTCATGGAAAATTTGAAATTATACTCTAGATGATACAGATCTAGATAGAAGTGTGACTTGAAAGTATGCAATTGACTCGACATTCATTTTAGGGTCTGGTTGGATACATTTAGTACCGGAGAGATTCAAAAGATTGTGAAAGAAATTCATTGCACACCTGAAATTTCAACCAGAATTCGTCTCAAGTAACACTAGCAAGCCTCAAGGCCCTCTTGTGGTTAAACCCAACTTAGTAATACTTTTAACCCCTATAATATAGTTCGTTTAAAGTCACGTGCCAAACGCGCAGACGCGACGTTGATTCTCGTTGATTTTGATTTGTAGGTTCAGGGATTTATCCTGATCTGACTCTCCAACCTTTAAAAGCCGGAGATCGTCGAATTTCAAACATCTCCATCTTCTCCTTCCTCCACCACAACATCGCTCAACATCGTCCAGCTCGTACTCGATGGCCCGCACCAAGCAAACTGCCCGCAAATCTACCGGAGGTATGTACGCTCGCGTTGTCCATAATCTCCGACCATCACCTTCGACATATCACAGGCAAGGCCCCTCGTAAGCAACTCGCATCTAAGTCTGCTGCTCGCAAGACCGCTTCCGTAATTATCTTCATCCATTTGTGTAGCTTCCACAATTCTCATGTCGAGTCATAGACCGCTGCTGGTGGTGTGAAGAAACCCCATCGCTTCCGGCCTGGTACCGTCGCCCTCCGTGAAATTAGACGCTACCAAAAGTCCACCGAGCTTCTCATTCGTAAGCTCCCCTTCCAACGTCTCGTTCGCGAGATTGCCCAAGACTTCAAGGTACGTTTACTGGTTCAAGTCTGTAAACTGATGTCTAAAATATTTGCTTTTGGAAAGACCGACCTGCGTTTCCAATCATCCGCTGTTATGGCTCTTCAAGAAGCAGCCGAGGCTTACCTCGTTTCGCTCTTCGAAGACACGAATTTAGCTGCTATTCACGCCAAGCGTGTCACCATCCAACCTAAGGATCTCGCATTGGCAAGGAGGTTGAGAGGTGAACGCTCATAAATATATGTCCCCGTTTCTCTTTGTGTTTGTGGGTGTACTTCTAGATTGTAATGTCATATTATGCATATTTGTTTTCTTGTTCATCGGTCCAACCTGAGTGGATTTTTGAGAGTAAAGACTTGGTAAATGTGAGTTGGGATTGTGATATTTGCTTTCACTTGTTGCTTGAGACCGTTATCAACTTCGGGAATCGGCAAGCTGAGTGTGGGGAACTTCCGAGTCGCGACGTAAACACGTTCAACAACGGTTTCTGTTTTTGCAATCCGGCTACTCATGATGAGCGTCAACGGATTACGACCTCTGGCGCGAACTCGATGTACCATTTCTCAACTTCGTGTATTGCGGAGTCCGGGTCGCAATGTATGCATTCGACATTCTAGATCGTCGCGAAATTACGCAACGCACAGCTCGTTTAATATGGATTTCGGGAGTACAGATTCTTCGTTATTAAAGAAGGCAACAAGTGCGAGGCAAACCTCCGAACCCAAGCATGACCATGTTGGTCCTTTTCAACTTGGTCTTTCTCCTGCGTCTCTACGACAGGGAGAGAAAATTCCGAAATGGTCGGAATTGAGTACAAGTGGAAAAGGTATCTCAAACTCCATTCCTTTCTCCAAAATCTGATTATGACTACCTTCCAAAGTCATGCGCACGACGGCTCGAACAACAAATTTAGGTGTCATACTTCTCGGCGCCGGTCTTTCTGTCCTTCTTATCTACTCACTTACCTCCGAACTTTTCTCCAAAAACTCACCTACTGTTATCTATGGGGATGCTTGCGAACGGATACGACAGTCGAAACGCGTGTGTCAATTTTTTTTCCCTCTTACTCCCACAAATTCAACGTTTTCCACTGCAGCTGGCAAAGTATTTGAATGCTCCCTTGACATTTTACAACAACCCCGTTTCTTCCGTTCGTCCACGGCATCGCAACAGGCATGTAAATTCACGAGTCATGGTTGATCAGTACGGCCAGGAGCATATGATCATGACATTCTATGTCCAAGGACAACTAGAGGGAGAGGCAGTGCCTTTGCCATCTGAGGCCTCTTACCTTGAATCTGCTACCACATGGGTGCAGAGTAGGGCGGCTATATTATCAGATTGTTCTTTAGATGATGCAGTAGAATGGTCAAATGATTCGGCCAGGTCTGCATGGAACAGGTCGAAACAGGCTTTCAAATATCTATCTGGAAACCCGTTACCTTCACCACCTCTTCCCTCAGCCCCTCCGGTCGAGAAAGAGAGCAAAAGTAAAGAAGGAAGCAATGCATGGAGTTTTGCTGGTATCTTTTCTTCGCTCAGAACCCCGAAGAATTCGCCATCTACAAAGTCATCACCAAAATCATCAGAAAGGGGGTTTACAGAAGGAGAGGTACATGCCGACCTAATCAAGGTAACATTTTGTTATGTTAGGCGCTTCGTTCCTCCTGAATGTGCTTTGCGCAGAATAAAGACGGTTACTTCATCTTCAGATACCTGGTGGTAGATATTCCCAGTACGTTGATGTTCGTTCGCTCTCAATTTACCGCCTCACATTGATTGTCTTGTCCCTAGATTCAAAACACCTCAATCCGACTCGGATTTTTGTAGAACGCGAACCCGGAGTAAGGGAAACGGAACCCGTCATGCGATGGGCAGTATCATGATTACATATAACAATACATATTATGCGTATCAACAATTTGAATTATTAGCATAAGTTGAGGTGTAATACAATAATATAAGGCATGCAGTATCACTCTCCAGACAACTTCTGTACGCGTTTTAGTATCGAGTCCTTGGAAGGATCTGCAAGAAGGTATGAGTTATTTACAGACGATTGGGGGAATCGTACCGTATGGGTGGTCTTTCGAGGGAATTTCAAGTACTGCTGGAAATGCTTGGTGATACTTGTCCACAGTGGGTCGGATCTTCTCAGCGATCTGTTGAAGCGAGGATCAGTAAATAACTCGTAATGGAAACCCTCGGTTCACACATGCTGGTTAATGAGAAGGATGGCAATATCTTTGCGTTCTATAAACTCCTGGAAAGCGCCCTCGATGGTCGCAATCTGCGTTTCTAAAATAATAAAAAGACCCTGTTTTAAGAAATCTGAACACTACTGCAACGCAACTAACATACTTGCGTCTACAACGAGGAAATTCTTCTTCTGTTGTTCATTAACATGACCAATGCCTGCCAACAACAGACCTGTGATGGAGTCCTATTTGGAGTCCTAGATAAATATTTCTGCCCTAATAAGTACTTACCTCGTCTCCAATGACTGCGATTAGATTCCGGTCTTTGAAAGAGGTCGCCATGTCCTCAGCGTCCTGCAGCAGAAATCTCTTCTCCAAATCGAAATTATCAAATGTGTTGGCTTATTTATATCCTTACGGGCCGTTCCAGGATCATTTCCTCTTCTAAGGTGCTATCTCCAACTCCCATTTTCATTCGAAATGGACATCTTCAACCGCCCACCTTCAATTGCGGAAGACACTGTACAGTATGCGGTCTACCCACCTGAGATCATGTCAGATAAAACCCTTGCAATGACTCTGGCCGCATGCATCACAAGTTTCGTTGACACTACGCTTTCTGATTTTATCTGGCATCGCGATGCTTTCGAAGTAAAAGTTGTACCCAACCATAACACCGCAGGATCATGGATTTTAGAAGGCATGATGCGAGTTGGCGATTGCATAGACGATGAATGGTGTACAGTATGGTTGTTGAAAGAAATAAGCTCGAAATGGGACGTTGTCATCAGGTTTGCGTGCTTTACTTAGTCTATCAGTGTGCTGACCAACTCTACTCAAGAGTATATGACTCGGATGGGGAGTTCCTCCTGATTGAAGCGGCTGAGGCGCTGCCTCCATGGGTCACGCCAACCAACTCCGAGAACAGGGTGCGCCATTTCCCCCGTCTTTGGTTTGCAACTTTCGATTTTTACTAAGCAGTGTCTTTAGGTTTGGATCTATAACTCCCGCTTGCATCTTGTACCTCTTACATACATTTCTCCAAGTTACAGAGAGCGCCGCCGCAAGTCACTCGACAGTGATGATGAAAAAATTGGAGTTGTTGAAGACGATGAATTTATTGCTGCTGCTGATGGCATAAGGGTCGTCAGGGACCCTCTTATCGACACCTTCGCTCCAGGAGCAGTAGAAAAAACGGTCTGGCGGCGCATTTCTGGGTCAGTATGCAGGTTACATCGGCATCATTGCTCTTCTTTAATATCCTTGACAGTTATCCCGCTGCTCTTAAGAGTCATGTACATAAAACAAAAGCTTTCATTTCTCGAGATATTATCAAGGCCTTAACAATGTACCCTACACTTGTACAACGGGCGGTCGAAACCTTTTACACAAGAGACTCGATTCAACTTAGGGTAAAGAATCCAAATTTCTATAATCCAGAAGGGATCCAAATATTTATTGTATACAGGTGGCGCATCGCATGTTTCGTTTCCCCCCAAATTCATTCGTCTTGGCAACCGTGAAAATGACAAGAACTGCATATGCTCAACTCTCAGGACAAAAATTCTTTCCGCCAAAAGTTTTTGGCCAATGGAAAGAACCTGAAGGAAGTGATACTTGGAGAAGGAAGGATATGGGCATGAAGATTGTCTGTCATTCTATAATCTTCTCAGTTGTGAGAGACCGACTTATCTCTGCTTTCAGTCAGTCGGCTTTGAAATGCTCTACCAAGAAAGTAAAAGTAGGCAAAGCATGAAAAATATGTCTCCTGACGGTATCGTCTCATCGGTTTGTATTCTGTCCACTGATTATTTTCAATCATCTAATGATGTACAAGGCGGAGGCGACGAAGGACGTACTGCAAGGGAGCCCTGAATATCAAAAATACATCGAGAACTTAGTTTCTGCCAACTATTTCAAAGGCGAGCTTAGGGGTTCAGCAACCTGGCAAATATTAGAAAGTAAAGCGGCAGCTACTTTTGTAGAGATTAGACGGGCCGAGTAAGCTCATTATTTGTAGGTCTATGTCACCTCTGAAATAGTAATTTGCAGCGATATTTCACGTCCTTCCTTCGCTTCACAAGTAGATGCGGCTGTTACCGGTACAAAAGAGCTGCCTGAACCCCTCGATCAAGGAGAGGATTCTGAAGATTGGCTGACCATTGACGCCGACAACTTCGACAAAATGTTGGAAGAGACACTTGGCAAAAAGAAATTGAACATCCAGCTAGATACAAGTGCAGTGAATGTGGAAAGCACAGAATCGGCTGAAGATAAACTCGTCTCTGAACAAGCTAAGCAATTCAAAGATCTCGCAAATAAAGTGGAGAGCTTCGTTGAAGGTGAAGGTGACATAGAGGGTGCTAGATTTGAGGAGTGTGTACATCCGTTATCACATTTGATTCGTCTTGGACTGACACATTTTCAGCGAAGAATTTTCTGACGAGTTATTCAGTGAAGATGACGCTTCCGAAGCAGAATCTGATGAAATATCACCCGTCCCGAGTGAAAGACGGAGCGTTGAACAGCAGGTGGCCATGGATAGCCTGGTTCCTGCGCTAGATCCATCAGAATATGGCAAGATGCCACCTAGCTATCACAGTAATTCACAACGAGTTGCTCCTGCGACGCTTTTAACGGATGTCGAGGAAACACCCAGCAAGGAAAATACAGCATCAGGAATTAAGACGGATACGGATATACGAGTCAAACACATCCGATCACCAATTATTCCTCGAGACAGATATGATGGCGTTGACTCCGATGACGAGACGGATATCGAGGACGAAGAGTCGGACGAAGAACGTCCTGAGGTTGTTGGTGATGTTGAAATCGATATGAAGGATGAAGAAGAAGAGTTCCTTGAATTTTCAAGACAAGCATTGGGAATCAGCGACGAACATTGGGCTTCGATTATAGAGGACAGGAAAAAGAGGGGGGGTAAGTCTGTTTTATTTTTTAAAATTAATATTTTGACAACCCGATCTAGCCTTCCTTCCGTCTAGCATCACTCAACCGTCAAAGTCTCTCAAGAAATCGTCAACTGAAATGCAAACTACAAAAGCACATGAAGCATCGAATGCTCCTAGTTTGCCGCAGCAACGACCGAATGCCAACCGTGAACTCAATTCGTTTGAAGCGGTGATGAAAGCATTGGATGATGTACTTGCTCAAAACCAGTCGTCGAGTAAAGCTTCCGACACTTCACAAAAGCTGGACGCCAAGGGCAAGACAAAGGCGACTATCGAGGATGAAATGGCGATAGAGGAAGATCTTGATTTTGACATCGAGGCCGCCATGGAGGCAGAATTGAATCAAACACTCAAGAAGGATGATGCCGATTTCGACGAGTCGTTGAATTACAATCTGATAAAGAACTTTTTGGAAAGTTTCAAGAGTCAAGCTGGTTTATCTGGTCCTGTGAGCAATCTTGCTGGGAGATTAGCTCCTGATATGAGATTCCCCCGAGATGCTTCTTGAACTTCATGTACGAAAAGTATTAAGTACTGCTACTTTATGTCCACAGTACTTTTAATTGTGAACACGTGAGGAATTATATCCAGTGTCGACTTGAGAACGCAGTCTGTCAGACCCTGATCTGGATTATGACCTGAGCCTATTGGCCAACGTTTGTTTCCCTATTCACGACAGGAGTTTTGAATCCTACTAATTCTGAATGATTCACGCCGTTCTCATTTGTTGAGTGCAATCCCTTGCATACGGACCCTCTGAGAACCAATTAATCTTTCTCCTAGTCAATACATCGGGAGTCTCGCGTTTCACGAAATTCTTTACTCCCCTGCACCAATCCACGCAATCAATAGTACAGAAAACCTTCTCCCTAGTGAGCGTTCGACCACCTGGACTATGTAACTTCCTCGATGCACCAGAGCTCGAGGAATTTCTTGGCTTCAAGGGGAATGCAGACGAACGCTGGAGAGTCGTCTACCGATGCTATGCTACGCTTTATTTTGTTTTCGTCGTGGACGGAGCAGAGAGTGAGCTGGGAATCCTTGATCTGATACAGGCGAGTTATTAATGATCTCCTAATGAATTATTTTCTAAAGTCTGACTGGGGGGGGAATTCACAGGTTTTCGTAGAATCACTAGATCGAGCCTTTGAAAATGTTTGTGAACTAGACCTTGTTTTTCACTTTGACGAGGTAAAACGAACATCTTTGGCCTATTTCCGTCGTTTTATGACGCGTCCCGCGTTACAGGTCCATCATATTCTTGCCGAAATAATCCAAGGTGGACTCGTCTTGGAAACGAATGTTGACGAAATTGATCAAGCTGGTGCGGTTCTTGTTCGTTCATGTATCGCCATGCAGGGAGAACTGAAACTCGCCTGTTTTTTTTCTCCAGTTCAAGAAGCGGCTCGCGCTCGGAAAGATTCGTTTACATCGTCAAATCCTCTTTCTTTGGGAGGGGGTGGACTCACACCTCGTGGGGCAAACATGAAGACGCCTCTAGGTTGGATAACGGGGAAATTGACAGGAGTTGGAGCTAGATAACCATTTTGTATTCAGTGTCTATGTGAAATATACACATTTCAATGCCATCGATAACGTTTCCGTATCGATAAAGCCATTGTGCGAGGATAACACGCGTTCTCCAATTGATTTTGGTCGAACTCTCACTAGATCCCGCCTGACACAAGTGAACGCCACGACTTCACAGTAGAAAGACCCAGCAAATTTAGACTTAGATGTCATATAGTTTAATTGAAATAAGATCTATGAGCTCAGTAACGCCGAGATTTGTAGGGAGAAACAGAATTTCCTTGACTCGCAAAACTAGTATACTTAGGATGGAGGTGGTGCCAACGAGGCTCCTAAATGAATTAAGACCGGTCAGTCACTTTCTATTCCAAAAAAACGAACCAACCAACGTTTTTTCTTCTTCCTCCCTCCACCTCCGGCACCGGAAGGACCTTTCGTACCTTCTTGTGACGACTCCTGCAGAATGCCTGTCGTCTGGGGACCACTGGGAGCAGGTGTTGCACTCGATCGCAAAATAGCTGTCACAGGCGTTCCACTATCCTGACGATCTGTCGTTTCTCTTGTAGTTTGCTGACTTTGGATTTGTGTGAATGATATTTTGGAGTGAATCGCTGTCGTCTTCATGGCGTTCATGAGCAGCATCGTGTTTTTTTGTCTCTTTGGGCTGGTCCCTACTCCTCTTCTATCGTCTGGCACGGACATGGGGTCAGAAATGTCATCTCGATCTAGAACACCCTGATCTTGGTGTTGAGTTGGTCCCTCTGATTCTCGTGTTTTATCAACCTCGTTGTCTATTGTAAGAGATGAATCCGTGATAGGCCAGACAAAACCTGTTCGAGGTGTGTAATCCGGTCGATGTTTTCGCAAGATATCCAAGGATGCTTGCAGAGCACACACAGACGTGAGCTGCGAATGATGATTTCGCAGTTAGAATAAGAAAATGACGGGGGGAACCCACTAGTCGATTAGAAACAACAGCGTAAATATCAGGAGATTGGTAGATCCGATTATTCATAATGAAATACGCAGCCAAAGGCCGTACTGGAACGCAAAGCACGTTTGTGTCAATTTGGTATGAACAATCGGGAATGCTAGCAGGTCAGCACCTTCATCAGGCGACAGCCTTTCACGCCTTTGAATAACAAAGAAAGTAGGTGGTTGCGCATGGACGACGGCAAACTCAATCCCAGTGAAACGCCTACAGAAGGTGAAGAAAACCAATGATCAGATTCGAGAGGCGTATTGGCCTGTCAATCGCAAACAATCACCTTAATTCAGCAGCCTCATCCTTTATAGGTACACCGATATGCATCGTCTGCATGCGTAAGACTTGATTATTACTTTGTTTATCATAGAACATGGACGTTGCAAAGTAGTCAAAGACATTCTCTGCAGTAAGGGGTCCATTGGCCTAGAACAGACAAGACTCAATATCAGCGGATTGTAGAGACATCTTCTAAACCTGTATCCATTCGTGCCAGATAAAAAAACGATGGGAGTAATCGTCTGGAGGATGAAGATCGTTTATGTCCATAGAACTATGAGGGGTAAGTACACCTGTCACGTGATTTTTATGCAAAGTTAAGGTACAATTCTGGTGGCGGTGCTTTAGAAAATTGTAATGACTGCGGTAATTTGATTGCAAATTTGTTTTGTATCCAGTGCTCTTATGTAAATTTGCGACTTCGTTATGATTTGCGTTGTGCCGACTTGACACCGTTAATTCATCGACAGGACATACAGATTTTAAACAGTAGATAATAGTAGTAAGACAACGATAACTATAGGAGGAAAGAAGGCGTATTCAACTCGAGTCCACGATAGATGATAGGATATAGAACAAGATGACTTATAACTAGCAAGTGTCAATAAACACGGACGACATGTTAACGAGCAGTGGTTAACATAGGAAGACATAATTCATATCGGATCACGTTCGTCGCGGGGCCAGATGCAAAAGCACTGACGGTACGATACGTGATACACGAATGACGCAGGACGCGCCAGCCAATTTGTTCGCGAATAGAGACGAACGAACAAATCTCATGTATAAAAAGAAAACAACGCAAGTGCGTGCAAAGGAGGGGTTGGCAAACGAATGCCTAACAAACACGATCAACATAGAAAAAGGACAAGAGTAAGGTTGGCTTACACAAGGAATATCATAGCAAGGTAAAATTTATCAAGTGTTTACTTGATATCAGAGCAGTGGCAGCCGGCATTACGACCAATATAGCCTTTGCCACAGATCTCGCACCAGCTGCGAGAACCACTCTCAACTCCAATGGATTTCTTAATCCCAGGTAAAAGGGATGAACTGACAGTCTCGTCACGATGAATGCTGATGAGGTGGCGACCGAGATCGTGCTTGCGACTAAACGAGCGCCCGCAGGATCGTTGGGGACAAATGTAGGGTTTAAGCCTGTTTGGGTCATGAGTGGCCATATGAGTCTTTAAATTGTATGCTCTCGCAAAGGCTGTTCATGGGAGAGAAGGTAAACAACTATTGAAAGTATTGAAAAAGTAGTAGTACCTCGTGGGCAAGCTGTGCATTTATATTTCTTGCGAGGATCCCTAGCTTCTTCAAGAGGTGGTATTGGTGTAATAGTCGGCAGCGGATTAGATATATGACAAGGCGACACTGTAGGGTGGCCATGAGATGAAGTGTAAAGGATGGAGGGATAGTAATCGGATGATGTCGTCATAGACCTTCGGCGGGGAGCACCACAGTCAGAATAACTATTCCGATGGGTGTAGGGTTTTTCGAACGCCTTGGGAATGTTCATCGCGGTCGGGGGACTAGTAGGTGGAGTTGGAGGGAGTGTGCCAAAAGAAGTAGGGTCTGTGGCGTCGTCCATGATGTTCATGCTTGCATAATCGGAGCCAACACCAACTCGCTGGAAATCCATACCGAGTTCGTTGAAATCGAAAAGACAATTATCGGAATCGTTCAATTTGGAAGTAACTGGCTCGTTGTAAAAGGACTCTGAGTGAGAGGACAGAGTGTCGTAGGAATCAGAAGAAACGGTGATGGTGGAAAGTGGACCCTGCCACTCGGGCTTTTCAGTTCTGAAGAAATTATAGGCGTCGTTTGAATCGACGGTGAGGAGCTGCAGGTGATCGGTGAAAGCAGCCAAGTTGGAGTCGATATCCGACTCGAAGAGATCCGGGTGAGGTGCAACGATGTCAGTAGGAGAGAGGAAAGAGAAGAAGTCAAAATTCTGCTGCTTGAGGAACTCGGTGTTGTTGTAGGGGTCAACAGCCTGCGTGTGTGTGGCTAACGTGCCAGACATTGTAAATGAAGATGCTGCGCACGAGGAGTCAATGAGAGGTTGGTGGTCAAGAAGAAACCAAAACGATACACAACTGGCTCGGTTTTACACTTGCTGCGGAATTCGAAAAAGGAAGCTGCCAATATTCAATTTGATATATATCCTGATGTGTTTCAACGGCATAGAATTTTAAATCACATTCTGACCTGCATACGTGTTCTCATTGTATACTTACTCATCACAGTTAATTTAAAGGTCCGCACTCGACGGTATTCACAGCCTCGACCCGATTTGTCACATTTGACCAATGTCACATGAGTCATCGGATCCAACAGACCGAACCGAGACTGGTTCACCTGATTTGAAAAAAAATATCCAAGTAGCCCACCGCGAGGATCGAACTCGCAACCTTCAGATGTCACCCGGACCTCCGTAAAAGTCTGACGCTCTATCCAGTTGAGCTAGGCGGGCAATAACTGAGTTCAATTAAAATTATACAGAACATACAGAACAAATGTTCTTTCAAATCGAGGTTTCTGTATCTCTGAGGGTTTTGGGAAACTCAAAACCCTGGAAACCGAATACAATGTTGCACTGTTCCATCATGGTTTCCAGGACCCGTTTATGCACATTACAGAGCGGACCTCGAATTTCAACCCCAATGAGAAAATTACACATTACATAATAATTACTTGCATATCTTCAACTCCCTTTTTTTATGGCCTGAATTCAGCTGTAAACCCTTTTCGTTATTGCAAGCTATGTTGGCTAATTGGAAGAATTAACAGGGTGACCCAAGCGGTTTAACGTATTGAAGTTGGGAAGGACTACTCTGGGCAGCACAGCTACATCTGGAGAATACACAAAGCTGTCGGCTACATCCCCGGCCAACTTGCTAAAGACGAACACCGTATGGCACTATACTTGGAGATCAATCCGTTAGGCCAAGACCTTTCATGAGTATGCTAGTTACACGCTCAGTCCCCAGCTTTTCACTTAAGAACAAAAGGACAAGTACTCCAAGGACAAGATCCTCCGAACCCAGGCCAACAGCTGTACAATGAACAGGCTTACCATCGTTTTCCATCAAAGGCTCCATGGTGGCCAGTTCCTTGATCCCATATCCCGCCGCTTCGTTCGCCAGGAGTTTTCCCTGTCTCTCGAACCAGAGTTGCAGGCTTTGACCACCGCGCTTGGAAGCCGAGTTCACATCATCGCAGACGACATGGCCGTTATTCAGGGCGTTCTCGATATGGGCGGCGGGCATTTCGTCAGCTGAGAGGCTCAATGTTTTGACATTGGGAGCCAACTCCTCGTCGCTGAAAAGGGGGGTACCGGCACTGGTCGCCGCGATGACGAAGTCGGCGTTTGGCAGCAGCGTGCGGTCGGTGACCGGGTTGAGGTCGAAAGGTATCGATCCGAGCTTCTTTACCAGTTTGCTGCTGGACGGTTCGGTGCCGTCGTCTGGTTTGGTGCTGCACACTATGATGCTGGATATCTTGGCAGCATGCCGCTCAGCCAGGAGGCGGATATTCCATTCAACTACCGGTCCTGAGCCGAAAATAAAGATGACGATTTTCCGGTTCCCGGTAAAACACAGCTCCATCATTCTCAAAGCGGGAAACGCGGTTCTGGCATTCGAGATGTCTGTAGACTCAACCCTGCCGAGGAGATCGCCCGTGTAGTTGTTCCTGATCGTAAGTGTAGAATTCTGTCGTGGTCGGCCAAGATCGAGGTTGACTGTGTTAGAATGGACCTCTTTTACGCCAGCAAGTCCGAAAGTCGTCCAGGTTTCAATCACGTTATACCTCCACTCGATTGGTTTTCCGGCGTATTTCTCCTTGAATGGCGCGTAGTCTGGATGTTTCCAGAGCTCTTCTGGATTGAAATAGTGATAGCATTTATTGCTGCTGACTTGTCTCTTTGCCTTTAGTGCGAAGAAGATGTTGTAGGCTTTGAGGACCATTTTGGGATTGATGTCAGCATTATGTGTCCGCAAATTCTCGGAAGAGAAATCTCCCAGGTAGAATTCGCGAGACATGACTGTAGCGGCTGATTGGGATTGGTAATGGCAAGGTAACGACAGTGAACAAGGGAGTTGAAGATGGAACGGATGGTTTTCAATTCTGAAGTGAAAGTCATTGACGTACTGCCATGGGGCGTGGTTACCTTGCTTGCAAGGTGTGTTGCTACTTATCTGTATGGAACCGTTGTGCATAATTATAACGCACCTTTTTTGGGCCAGTTTTGATTTCCCTTCGCGGTGATTGCCATAAAAAAAACAAGGTGTAACCACTTCAAACGGTTGCCACCATACAGATACAGTATCTACTACAATATACGGACTGAATTGACCAATTCCAATAAAAATTATTTGCCGCAAGCAGACCCCACAGGGGCTCAGACACCTACTCTATGCACAACTTTTTTCTACCAAATGGGTTAATTCTTCAGAGGTCATTAACGCTGTTTGATGAGAACATACCTGACCAGAGAAGCGAATGACTTCTCTCTTTTCCAGAATAAATAACGTCCTCTCTAATGCATGACTTGAATAACCCTGCTGCGTAACAAATTCCCTAACAAGACTCTGGTAGCTCGTGCTCCAGCCAACAGGAAGTCGTCTCCTCAGTTCCCGTTCAATCCTGGTCATCTCTTCGTTAAGCTCTCCTCGTGAAAGACCGTCAGCAGAACCAGCAGAGACAGCGTCCATAGTCGAGAATTTGAACAAGCGAATGGCCTCCTCCACATGGTGGTTTTGAACAACGGGGGTTAAAGTTATTTTAGCCAGAGACTCCGAAATTCGGATGATGGCTTCAAGTTGCCTGTGAAAAATAGTTTGTATTAGACGAATCAAAACAACCGGGAAGGTCTAACCGAATGGTAATGGGAATCGAACTTCGCTCGTCATTGTCCTGTTCGACTTGCTGAACTTGCTTGCGCAAGCTGACGAAGTGACTACTCAGCATTTCCTGTGCCTCGGAGGATAGACGAGGGGCGCATTTGCTGTTCACCAGAATAAGTCCGATTTTTTTAAAAAGATTTGTAGTTCGAAATACCTCCGACAGTATGCAATGTAAGATTTCATCTTATCTAGATCGATTTCTCCTACTGCGTTACCATCTTCATCATTATTGACATTAGGCCTGTTCATGTGAATATTTAGAACGTGTTTTGCAATTGTCTGCAGAAATGGTCAGTCGACGTCTGTGAAATGAAGGAAACTGACTTTGTCTCTTGTCTCATTGTGTTCGTCTCGGACAATGAAAATCATGTCGAAACGAGACAAAATCGTCGTTTGGAAATCGATGTTCTGGAAGTATGACTGTCAGTAGCAAATATCGTGCAAAGTTACTTTAGCTACCTCTCCCGGACTCCTTCCTTCGTCGTACCTTCCAAATACAGGGTTCGCAGCTGCGAGAACACTCGTTCTCGAGTTAAGCACTGTAGTTATACCAGCCTTAGCAATGGAGATAGTCTGTTGCTCCATTGCCTCGTGAATGGCGACACGATCCTCATCTCGCATTTTGTCGAACTCGTCAATGCAAACAACACCATTGTCGGCGAGAACCATAGCGCCTCCTTCTAAGTAAAATTCGCGCTATTCGAAATACATAAGAAAGTGTAGAAAGAAGCGAAATTCAAATATACCAACCGAAATAGAGTCTCGTTGCACAGATGCCGTTAGACCAGCAGCACTGGATCCCTTTCCGGATGTATAGACGGCAACGGGTGCAACCTAAAAAAAAGTTAATGACCGAGTGAATCTTGAATCAAATAAAAACAATGTACTTTTTCCACAAATTTAAGTAGCTGACTCTTTGCCGTACCAGGATCACCCAGCAATAGAACGTTGATATCTCCTCTTAGACGCATACCATCCGGGAGGACTTTCTTTGATCCTCCAAAGAGTAGACATGTGATAGCCTTTTTTATATCTATCGAATATCAACAAAAGTGTCCAAACATTATTGGTGATGAACGCACCTAAACTGCCATATATACTAGGCGCAATGCTCTTTGCAAACCGCTCGTAAAAACCGTCAGTCCTAGCCATTTGATCGAATTCTTCCTCTTGCTCAGGAGTGAATTGAGCACCGAAGTGTGTCGCCCCTCCAGTCCCAGCAGGAGACATTAATTCTAAATGAACTAACCGAAGATAGGGCTGTCGCAATGCAGCCGTTCCAGCGCTTTTTTGCTTAGCTGACTGGAATTGTGAATAAATCCCAGACGCAATCACTCGCGAACCAGGGACAACGTTGCCCGTCAAATGTCTATCGGCACTGAGTAGCATATGTCGAGGTAACTCCCCAACAGGTACCATATCGGGCGCCTCTTGGAGTTTTAGTGTTTGTTGGTCAGCAAACGTTGACTTTGAATGAATGATGATGTATGGATCAAGAGGGCACTTTTTTTGGTTGGTGGGATCCTCAGCATCGCAATAACGGGGTAAACCTCTGTCGGAACCGCTTCCCATACCGCCAAGACCCCCTTGTGGGTAAATGATTTTCACTGATGAACATCCACGACACTGAAGATGCAGCCTCGTTGCACGCGCAGAAAGGACCGAGGCTGAAATGACGATTCCCGGGATGCGAACAAGTTTACTCATTGTATTGGCAGTAAGTTCACGAACTTGAAGGAGATTGAGGCCCGATTTTATGGTCACTTGGATTTTAGGAATAGCTTCGCTGGCTTTCTCAGTTCCTTCCTCAGAATTCCCTGCCAGAGGAAAGAGAATATGTCGAGCAACTTTTGTAGCTGCATTTTCAAACTATATCGTGCTTCGTCAGTCGCCTAACGCTGCAGTATATTTTATAAGAGGACCACGCACCAGTGGCAACACGTCTGCTGGTCTATCTTGGATTGCATGGGCAAGCTCATCATTAAAAAGAACAACATGGCGGAGGTCAACTTGCAGCAAATGTTGTTTCAACAAAATATTGCCGCGAAGATTATCACTGTTACACGATAAGCACAATAGAAAGTAAACGAACGCGTATGTTCTCACCGATAGATGTATTCTTCTCCGAGACGAAAGGCTTGAATAAACTCCACAAGTAATTTCTCGGTTTCTGCCGGAGAGTCTGGGGCACTGGCAGCAGGTGGTTCGTGCACAGCGACAGAATAGATCCGATTCGGCTCAAACCCAGACATATTGGTGTAGGGCTATTAAGAACTGCAGACTTTGAATGGAAGAAACGAGCTTTAGGGCAGGCATAAGCGCGTCAGTATGGTGACCTACATCCTAAAGAAAAAGTTGAACCCAGAAACTTACATGTCCAGTGCATATGACTTGCGCATCGTCACACGTTAGCGCGTTCACAATCAAGTATATGACACTTAGCGGGCTGACAGGATGGGGGTCCATTGCGAAATATCAGAGTTGGGTGAATATCACATGTACGTCACACATCTGAACTTAACATGCACCTGTGGGTTTTCAATTGTTCACCCAGATTTTTCTTCTTACACTCTGTGACAGGATTACCGTTCGCCAAACAGTTGATCCCTACGTCGACGATATTCAATATATTGCATCGCGTGAGGTCCCCCTTGAACGCGATGGTAGTCTCTCTATGAGTAAAATCGGTTTGGGAATGCCTGGAGACAAATTCATTGTGCGTCGTAAATTCTATCTTGGACATATGTGTTTAGCTATTGAGTGCCTGCAGATCATATCGCGTGAAGCTGAAATACCGATTGAACTTGAATCGCCAGTGATTTCCATAGTTTGCCCGATCTCCGACATTGTTGAACCATATTTCGTCCATACGATGGCGTCCCGCAAGGATGGCCCACATCCAATCTTGACCGTAGTTGGTAAGACCCGTTCATCTCCACATTCTCTGAAATCCTTTCGATTCTTTTGTGCAGAGAGTCGTGATAACGACTCTGGGTCTAAGCGCCATCAGAGGAGGATCGACGCCAGGGATCGTGATGAGCAGCTCGCATATCTGAAAGGATTAGTGACCCATGCATGGAATTGGGTGGCACCAGTCTTTCCCTCAGTACCCTTCGGTCAAGTAACATCCATGGGGTCTCAACGTCAACGTCTAGACTCCATTTCCACCATACCCGAAGACCTTCAACCTGGGAATGCGGGTTCAGTCTCTACATGCGTCGCAGACAGAGGAAACACTTCTAGATTGGTGCATCGGCATCAAACAGCTTCAGACAACGATTCAGATCTCCCACCTATATGAGAACACAAAAGCTCCCCTGACTCTCACACTCACGTCTCAAGTCACTCTTGCTGTTCTGCGGCAACACAGAAGACCCCAAGACGGCGCCAGAGTTAAAGTAGCGGATTAGGGTTCGTGGACGAGGTAAATCGGGGAGAGTGTTTTGTGACGAAATAGGCGACACCTATTTGTTAGCAGCTTTCTGATATACTAGTGCCTCTTCTTATGCGAAACCTACGCTATCAATGTTCGCCCCGTCTCAGGCACTTAATACATCTACTATGGTTCTGACGCCGCATTAATCAACATCAATTTTGGTCCCCACGACAGACAAATGCATGAACTGTCCGATGTGAACGTTACCGCCGATTCGTCCTGCTCGACATGTAGTTCTATCGGCTACGTCCAAAACGAGACCACTGCGCAACGGATTGAATTATGATGAGCTTGGAAAGTGCATCCCCCTTTGACTTATCGGATACTTATCTCCTCTTCTGCTGTTTGAATCTCGATGTCTGGGTGACCCAGCGTGTGCACGTACGGTTGTGATAAGTAAGTAGCAATTTGGGATCTCATCCCCAATGCTTGTCCAGGGGTGAACCGAGTCATACAGGAATTCTCAGTGTAGTCCATGAAGTTGTCTATTGTGAAGAATAAATGGAATGACGAGAGTAAAATAAAGAATGACATGGGGTCCTTGCGGCCATTGCTCACCAGGGCATGTATCGCGTCCCGTTGGACAACCCCTCGCTGGGCTTGCCTCTGCTGGGGTATCGATCACAGACTTTGCAGCCTTCTTGGAAGGTGTGGAAGAGACCGACCCAGTGTCCTACTTCGTGGGTCAAGATCTGTGGAGGGCAAATAAGTGAAACTCGAGTCACAAAGAAACCAAAAGGCCGTCGTTTGGAATGCATTCCACACAACCCAGGTCTAGCGCGTACTGGCGTTTCCCGCGTTGAGTGAGAGCATCGAGAAGGAGCTTGCCCCCTCGCTTGAACTGACGGATAAGACACGGGATACAAGTTGACAACCCATTGTAGACTTTCAAGTGGTTGCGACTACCCCAGTCGCCGCCTTCGTCAGTAAAACACAACTCAAATGGAAGGAGGGTACTTTTCAGCTTTCGAGATGTTTGTCGTCACGATTTTCGTATCATTGAAGAACAAACCAATGCGTACCAGGGTGAGAACGATGTCAATCCTTGAACCGAGGCCAGGGGTTTTCTCGAGAGCAAGTTTCTGGGCTTCGATAGATCGCTCCTGTGGTATAACGATAAGTAAAGGTATAAGGAAAATAGAATAGCCGACCTTGTCCCCGATCCTAGTTAGCCTTAAGCGCGTCTGAGATTTCGGATTCGCCTTCTGTCTTTTCTGCGTCTGCTAATATCTCATCCAACCGTTTTAATTCATCTGCGTTGGATTTCTCCATTTTCTCTAACGATTCCTGATCCTGCGGCAAGAAAAAAGAGTATGGAGCCAATTTCTGTGTGTAGATGTTGACTGATCAAAAGCTGGCTGACGTACAGCCTCGAGTCCTTCGAGCAGTTGATTCAGCGCATTTCGGTTTTCATTTGCATCCGAGACACCAGCTGTGCTAGCAACCCACGACTCGAGGAGAACAATTTGAAATGAGATCTAGCAATTGTAAGACCGCCAGTTTTTTTAGAAAATTTCAGAATTCGATATCGACTTGTAAAGGCCATCAGAAAACGAGCGTCTGTACTTGCAAAGCATCACTGCGACCGTGAAAGGCGACGTTAGCACGGCATGCAGCCAAGAAAACCAATCGTGCTGTCTTATCACGTACTAGAGATCACCACTGGGTTTTATCTTCTATCATGTCCAAGGTCTTTCTTCGCCGCTAACTTTGTAGTCATCATCTTATCACGCGTGACCACGTTCAGCTTCAAGTTATGGTTTTGGTTTCGGCGTTCTTGCTTGCTCATTCCTACCACCTGCTACCTTGCCATCCAGCTGTCTCCTGCCTTGATCTCCTTGGATTCTGCTAGAATGAAAATCGGATGGTCAGTAGCGTCATTTTGGCATCAATGTAAGCCTTTTGTGCTCGAGCAAATTGTGGTAATCACCGACAAAACATATACTGGTTTTCAGCACTTATTGAGCTCAGAATCAAAGAGATTTCTTCGGTAAGGCTGAAGAATGACTGTATGACTCGTGAAGCTGCTGAAAAGGCAAAGATTGAGCTGTCACTAACGATGCAGACAGAGACTTACTTGCCGTTCATTACTGGAGGTACAGCAGGGCCTATGCACATCACCCGTTCTCAATTGGAGTCTCTATTTGATCCTCTTGTTAAGCGCACCGTTGAGCCTTGCAAGAAAGCTCTTAACAACGATGCCAGTGAAGGTTAGTGAAGTAAGGGATAATCCATTGGTGAAACGGTCTGCGGCTGCAGCACGAGCTGTGGTTTTATCAATAGACGAAGAAAGGACTCCTGAAAGTTGTGCACCTGTTAAACATATAGGATTATTCCTTTGAAAAAATTTGGGCAGTATTTGAGGAATATATTCGTTATTATTTCTGCTCAAACGCTTTAAGATTACATCTCCTCTTAAAGTAACATGTCCTTCTTAGCTCAGTTGGTAGAGCGCGTCACTAGTACTAGTAACACAATGACGAGGTCAGTCGTTCAAGTCGGCTAGGAGGAATACTTTTTCCCTCCCTTTGTGGGGAATCCGACTCGGACGTTTTTTTACCTTCATCTGGTACAAATTCAAGAAAATAGGGGCGGTATAAATCATACAAGTATTCAGAAATAAACAATCATGTATTATGTCATGGACTTTTTTTCGGATTGCAAGCCATCCCTGTTTGTCATCTCCTGTTAATTTTCATTTCTCATGTTGCCTTTGACTGTTATTCATGACGATCTCTTTGTCATGCACCCTCTGTATCCCTGTCCGGTATTATTCATTATGGAGTGCGAGACCCGAGCTGTCAAGATTAACTACACTACCGGTTGTCCAAACTGCCATCAAACAAGGGTTCAAGAGATGGGACATCATTGGCAGAGTCATAGGCATCCAAGTATTCGTCAAGTAAACCAGGTGGTAAAGGTTCCGATTGGAGGGAGAGGTGGTCACCAATAAATGACTGCCAGAAAGCAGG
>QDKV01005242.1_pt1 | contig 38556 bp, 38 predicted proteins | sample 1861101 | NCBI WGS metagenome assembly QDKV01 (sample SAMN04275158, study PRJNA302643) | Fungus metagenome, whole genome shotgun sequencing project. | isolation source: fruitbody | host: Mallocybe terrigena | place: Sweden | collected 2013 | reverse complement strand
ATAAAAAATGTAGTTAGCAGAATTATTTACAAACTATTTTTCTACTTTGTGCAGAGTATTGAGCTTTGCCCCTTGTGCAGTGTGGCAGTTGCACATTGCGTGTCATGTGACTACCAAATATTCTATGAGGTACCCCAAAAACAGCACCACCACACCTGGAGATCCAAATTTAATTCCTTGAATAATAATTAATATATACAATGCTACGAAAACTATTTGTGGCCAGAAATACTAGAACAGGTTGGAAAGTTAGTATGGATTCTGTGACCAGTGACCAGTGACCAATGATACAGTACGGATGACACCGGGCCGCGCCACCGTGCCTCAGTTGAAAACCGTCTACCTGTAACTTATTCAACCGAAGGTTACATAGAAAAAATGCCTGCCCGTCTCGCTCGTACGGCCTGCACCTCCGCTGCTCGCCGTGGTTTCCTGGCTGGCTCTTCTTCGGCGTCGAGGATGTCATGGAGGAGGATGGCATCGACGTCATCACATGAGCCCACTAAATCGAGCGATACACCTTGGATTGTGAGTTCTGCATTTTGTTTCGCGAACGCTGACCATCGCCTACGTGTTTTCGAATGCGCGTAATAGATTGGCTCGTTGTTGATCTTTGGTCCTGCTGTGAGTTTTCAAATTTCAGAGTGATGCTACGTCACTGACTCTCCGGTTTGGTCCGTACAACTCTAGTTCCTCTATCTCGTCTCTCCTTCTGCAAGGAAGAGTCATCATTCCGAGCATAAGGATAAGCATGATTTCCCTGCGCTCCTACAAGATGACCATGCAAAGGTCTTGAAGGACGCTCATGTACCTGAACCCGCAACGGATGTTGAAAAGCCTGAACCCGAGTTGATGAAAGATGATGAAGGTGCTGTTGCAGACGTTGCATCTTCAATAGCCCTTGCAGAAGTGTGTAGTTCATTTAGATGTTTTTGTGGCCTTTCCTCATTGATCACCATTAATCAAGTCTAGTGACGTGCCCAACGATGCTCAATCCGTAGGTCCCATGCTTGAAACTTTGAAGTCAAATCAATCAGGTTTGAACCCGTAATGATATAGCCTGAAAATCTTGCTGCCTTCAAATCAGCGGCAGAAAGTGATTCCTCCAAGGTTTGTCGAAATTTCAATTCAATACGATAGTTGGATTCATATCTTCGTTTATAGGTGGAAGAGAAAATATCATCTCCAGACCCTGAAGCAGCCGATCGTGGTGAGGACTCTGCGTCATCTGGAGGTCCCCAAACCCCAACCTTCACCGATGGGGCTAACAAAGCCGCTGTAGTCAGTCACTTTTGATTGTCATGGCAGAATTCACTGTTAATAATCTTCAGGAACATGTAACACCCAAAGAAGGTTCCGAACGCAGAGATTGATCTGAGCCCTGCTCCTTCCAATCAAAATAGATCTTTTAAGGTTGTCTCACTCCCTATTCCTCGTATAAGAGGCCAATTTACTTCTAAAATAAAGACAACAATTTTATGAAGAACTCTCATTGCATAGGAGAATGCTCGTTGCGGAGGGATAGTTGGAATCGGTCGACTACAATCTTGATGATGTCTTTCCACTCGGCCATTGCACCTACGCCTATAGAATTTATATAATCAGTCGGACTTATTCACAGTATGCATGCCATTTTCGGCCTACCAACATCTCCGCACGCAAGGTGTTTCCCAATGGGTCCAACGACATTGTATCGAATGATTTCCTTGACTATTCGCAAGTGTTCGGCTGTAAGCGGGTGTTCGTACATGAAGGTGTTCATGGCAGGGAAAATATATGTTGGGGTTTTGGGTGATAGGGCCCTCATGAGGGATGTCTGTCAAAAGAGTTAGCTCCAGCATATTTGAGACGGTGAAAGTTGGAGCTTACAGCCAGGTTGTCGCACAATCCGTGAGCAATCTTTGAGAGCATGTTTGCTGAGCATGGAGCGACAAGAACAATGTCTGCCCAGCGTCGTAACTCAATATGGAGAATGGGGTCGCCAACTTTGTAGTTCCCCTGACATAGAGTTGTACAATTCGCACCGCATGGGAAAAGACTGGCTTACCGTCCACTCATCTTCATCAGTCCAAACTCTGCCTCCTGCTTGTCCTACATCTTCCTTTGTGTAAAATGCAAGAGAAGATTTCGTAGCAACGACTTCGACGAGCACGTTGTTGTACTATGTCAAAGATCGTAAATGAATAAATGAGTAAGCGAAATTAAGGGCAAAGGGCTGGATCGCACGCGGGACAGTTCCTTGATGATTAATGGCGTCTTGACCGATGCAACACTGCCTGTTGTAACGAGTAGAACATGTGTATGGTTTGCTTCTCGTTCAGCATCGGCGCTGAACGCCATAGATTTGAATAAATCAAAACGCCGTGAACAACGGCGATCTAGTCCAAATTTGGAAACCACTGCTGATCTCACACATCAGCTGCTTGCTCAATGCTAAATTTCAACAGATTTCAGTTTCTTTTCCTAAAGAAAAAATTTTTCACTACCTTGCACGTTCCATTTGCGTGGGTCAAATTTTGCTCAATTGACAGCCTTTGACAGCATTTGACAGCCGCAACCCTCCAGATGTGGAGTTTCAACATGTTACGTGACTCCATGAGAATCGAGATGTTGTTGTGATTTAGTATATATATCGAACAACATCAGATTCACATCATCTCTCACTCCCCATTTCTCCCGGCAAGCTTTCAGCTCTGTGACTAGAAAATCGTTGAAAGTCGGTCGACCATACTTGGATTCCTGAAGGAATCACTAAACACGTTGATACAGAAATGCATTCTATGACGCGTTTTGTTGGAATTATCGCCGTGGCCTTCACTCTCTTCTCGGTTGTTTCTGGTGTGCAATACAATGTCACAGTCGGGCAGGGAAACGAAAATGTGTATGACCCCCCTTCGTAAGTGGTCGTGGATCTCTTTCAAAAGTCTTTTTCAATAACTGATGTGTCGCTGGTTGCAAACAGTATTAGCAACGTGAATACTGGTGATGTCATCCGTTTCCAATTGTACGTTCGTTTTGTACCAAATGTCTTCTGTCATCTCACATTTGCTGTTTTAGCGCTACGCGTTCCCATGTACGATAACGTATTTTATCTTATTTTCGTATCTAACACCCAGAATAGAGCGTCACTGAGTCCAGCTTCGAACGGCCTTGTACCCCCAGGTAAAGATCCATACTAATGTCCGAACCGTTTTTTTCTTACTCGTTCTCGTTCGCAGGAGCCCAGGAAGAGACTCTGGTGTTGTCGCAAGCACTTCAGCTACCCCTTATTTTTCGATCACCATTGACAATGGCACCGCTTCGGACTGGTTTTACTGTGTCGTTGGGACGTAAGTCTTTCATTCTTGATATTTTTACGGAAACTTATTCCCTTATCTTTACTGCAGCCATTGCTCAGGCTCTGGAATGGTCTTTGCCATCAATCCAACCTCTGGGCAGACCTACGACGCCTACAAAGCCAGGGCTATGGGGAAGACCATCACTTCCGCTGGCAGTTCGGCGACAGGAACATCCTATAGTGCCGGCGTACAGCTCTCCGTTCAGAGAACTTTAACTGCAGCCATGCTCTTTTCAATTGGAGCGCTGTTGTGGATCTGAATAGCAACAACCCAATTTCGTCTCGAAAGCAATGCGTTTTTGCTACTTGTGCTGTTGAAGCTTTCTTGTCAAATATACAACGATTACTATTAAATATAAGAGACGTTTCGCACATTTACACATCGAATCGTAATTGATGTTTGAGTGTTGATGCCTCTTAACCAACCACAAGTATACTTACCTTGCTCGAAATTAGCTTACGTACTTACCTGCTGCACACAGAACCTCGAATCTTACCCCTTGCATGGCACGCTCATTCATGGTAGAAATTAATGTTTAGTGATGTACTCCAGATCTCATTGTGATATATCGGAACATATTCCAAGTGTTTTTATCTACGAGACAACTCAATGTTCTCTAATTTTGTCACGAATTGTCATTGACAGAGTTGCCGATGGTGATGCAGATCAACCCCACATCTCCATGAAATGTATAGCAATCCCCATTACTCCTTCCAGATCCTGAAAACTGGACCCCCGTTCCTATGCCGCCGTGCAACAGAAGGCCATCCGCTCGTATATCAGGTCTTTGGCTTTCCTGACTGAAGGTCTGAATGTTGATCCAAACTTAAGCGGTTAACTAGGCAGGAACGTGCATGGCAAATGTTACGTCGAAGCGTTCTAGCAATGTCGTAGCAGAGCCTTTCGTTTCCCGAGAACTTCTGCAGCGACGTGCGTCATTCAAGTTATTGGTTCAAACAATACGCCGGAAGATTTAGCGCGCACGCTGGATATTCCTCTGATCAAGAATATTCACAAAGCTATTTGCACTTAAGGTCGGTTTATATCCTTGGCTGATCAAGATCGGGGGAGGGGTGTGCATGAAATGCAACAATTAAAATTACTCTGTATTCACATCGTTGCCCCCGTGGCAGCACAACTTAATGGATCAATAGCCTAGGATCAATCCATTTACTCGTTTCAAAGTTTCTATCTGATTGATCTGAACACTAAAAATATCTATTCGCAAGCGGGGATCTCGCTTCGAATCACAACTGGGATTACTAAATTGTCGGAGTTAAAACTACAAAACATTTTTTCCACAATTTATTGATGTTGGTGTAGATGTCTGATGCAGCGCAGGCCCCAGGTCGAAAGCCAGAATCTCACCGGAAGCCACCTCGCAAGCTGCCTGAAATGCGATACCACTCTGGCGTGTGCTCGCAGTCTCAATACTTCAATGCACAAGATTAAAGTCACACTAGTTGGTATACATTATAGTTGTTGTTGAAGACGAGATGAGGATGACTGACAACCACCCCAGCGTCTATATTCTCTTCCCGCACGATCAATAAGTGGGGGTGATGAGGTGGGATCGTTGCTCAGGTCCGAATGAATGTGTACGACGACCGGCAAACTCATGGCGGGCACGAAGGAGAGAAGTTTGGTTTCGTAATTAACCTTGCGGTGTCGTACATTAAACCGAACGTCAAAACACGCTCATAATTTAAGAAATTCGGTTATATGACATCGCTGGCTTATCACGTCTTATATACGGAACCAAAGGCTTGCATCTTTGGGAGTTCAGGTTGGTCTTCAATAGTCCCCGTGAGTCAGCGCGCGGAAATTCTTTTAAATCGCCCCACTTGCCCCAGTCGCCTTCTGATCACGATGAGCTTGGAAAGCGTCAAGGTAGCGGTCGTCAACTATCCCAGCGCAAGACCTCAAGATGGAGCTACCAACTATTCCTTCGTGTATGGTCTTTCCTGTGACTGATACCTACTAAATCGCACAGCTTATTGGATTCCTATACGATGAACAAGTTCCGAGTGGAAGATTCCAACCGTGCGTGCCCTCGCAATGTTTGCCCTCGCGAGCCTCTTAAGTGAAGTCTCGCATTGCCTTGCGCATCATGATTGGCACAACGATGGATAAATGATTTGTCACGAGCATAAGCAAGGTCGCGCCGGCATGATCCGAAGCATTAGATGAATCCGATAAAGTATCATAAAGAGGGTCAACAGCATTGATGACCAGATAAGTCAGTGGATAAAGTTCGGATAATAGAGTGCGCTTTGCAGCTCAATACGTGGTGTTCGCGCCTAGCGTGACTCGCACATGCCCCAAATAAAGATGTCTTACCCACATCCATGTTACGACATCAAATATATCTTTTGTCATGGTAGAGTGGCACAAAAATTCATTTTTAATCAAAAGGCCACGGTTTACTCTGGTCTCTGGACAACCTTGTGCTTCCTCATGGAGTGCAGACAAAATTTGGCAATAATGCCAAACTCAAGTCAGCCTCCACTGAAGAACCCGGTTGCCCAAGGCCACCAAACAGTGCCTCTGGCCACTCCAACCTGGCTTCATTGTGGTACGGGGGCCTCACCTATGCTTCTTCATCATGGAAAGTGAACAGAACTGGGCAATGGAAATTTTCCCATTCAGCTGAATCAAGCTCCAACAATGGCATGGTTGGGCCCCAGCTGATACGGTGAAGCACTGGCACAGACAAAATAAAATAAGTGGCATGGAATCCCTGCCGTCAGCAGAGTCATCGAATTCTGCTCGGTACGCTGAGGACAACAAGCAGCTATCTTTGGGCGAAGGCGCCCTGCTCTTTCACTTGTTCGGTCCTTCACTCTTTTATACCTTTTCAGCGGACAAGTTCGCCCATTGTCAATGCGTCTCATCATCGATTTAATTTTCGTTTTGAGGTTTATCAAGCGAGATAATGAATGTCCGTATCAGCAATTATTTGCCTTGTGGCATTGTCCAATCGCCTGTGCAAACGAGGCACACTTAAACCTCACAAATTGATCACCTTGGAATTCAAGGCAACTCTTCCCTCGGCAAGCTCTTACAAAGTTTGCATACTGGCTCACTTGTAAGTTCAGCCTTTAGATCATTTAGTCTTGACCGATATCTCTGCTCAGACGTTGAGCACCCTCGTCTGTTCCCGGATCGATGCCATTACATCACCAGCCCATATCTGGGCTTGTTTACCCATTATGGTATTCTTCGCTTTGACTTTGTCGCACACATTGTCGCAGACTTCATATTTCAAATTACCAACTGAGTGGCACCTTAGGCCACAGACCGACTCGTCCTGTATATTGAAATTTGACCTAATAAGACGTTGTCAACATTTTGCCAACAGAGTAGGTCAAGAACTGGGAGAAGACAGTGTGCCACAGTGCCACTCCGGTTCCGATTGTCACAGAGTGCACGGTTTTTTATTGATTATGCGATACGTTTTGGTCCGTACGCCTTTTGCTTAGAAATGGTTCTACTGCGACATAGTACTAGAACAGCCAAAGCGTTGTACAGAGTTAATCACATTGATCTTAGTTCACCGGTCTTACTATGTTACCTTCTTGCCCTTCTCATTCACGAGAGAATAAATAACGTGGCAGGTTCGGACGTCGCAACTTAGTAGTGACCAAGTGAAAAATATTTGAATCAAATGATTAATGTGCCACAAGTAAACTAGGCTAATGGTATAATATGCTAGTGCTTTGGCTGAGCTTGTATGTATAGCCGAATTAATGCTTTGAAAGTGTAAATATGGTTTGTGAGGTGAACGTTGGCTGATGTGGATTACGAGTGGGGTCCGCTTGTTCCTCAAGTGTCCCATGGGATGATTTTCCCAGTTCCACAGAACAGAGAGTAAACTGTCCATGATTTCCTATGCTCACGAACTTCTATGGCTTCTCTTTCATAGTCCATCTATGAAACCCTTCCGCCCATAACTGATAACAATCGACAATTATATATTATGCCGCCCATAGCCGAAGTTCGCTTTGAATGCATCAATTTAATTATTGAATCAGTCCGGACTCGGAGACTTGAAAGTTGACCACTGTGGCGATTTAGTTTAACGATCACATTTAATCTACCTACTTCAAATTATAGCACGCCACAACATTGACTCTCAAGCGCTGAGGTGCAGATTTTTGTACAGGCCAAGATAACTGTCCTATCAAGGGTATATTAACAGTCTTTATTAGATTGTTGCTGTGATAATTAGATACAATATTAATGTACCCTTTTGTACATTTGGTTGCTATTTAGACCTTGAAGGCTTGAAATGAGCACGATCAGGCGTGTACTCAAGTGATTTCGCCTTTTCACAGGTAAAATTTAAATTAAGGATGCAACTTGAGGCATAAATTGAACATACTTTGGTTTACATAATATCTATAAGCCTGTGCTGTACTACCAGTATGCAGGGCGACGCTCCTCCCATGAAACGCGTCCGCCGTGGTTCATCGCCGATGCCCGACGGCTCAAACGGTCATATACAGAACTCTGCATCGTCCAGTCAGCTTCCAGCACTCTCGCTCTCCATCCTGGGCGTCGAACCACTTGACGAATTCATCAAGGAAATTGCAGACTTCGTGCACCACATGATTGTTACCTGCCCCAAGGACATACCCAACGCCAAGGTGGAGGTTGAAGCTAAGATTGGCGTTCTGCGCGAGCGATTGTCTGGAAGGAGGTTAGCATTACCGGTTCTCGTCGAGACAAGTACATTTCTGCTTCTTAAGGCTGAATGAAGCTCATGGACGGCTTACTTCACTTGTGATTCAGTTCTTTCACAAGATTTCCCGGATGTTCGTTTCGAATCCAATATGTCAGTGGTATGTTCTTCTTTGTCTCTGACTTCATTAGGACATGCCACTTCTTTGGCCCCTCTGTTCTCGTTAGCACCAGCACAAGCACTTCAACACCCTTCTCAATAGCCTGAAAACATCACCTCCACAGAACTCCAGCCCCTTGGACTACAACCATCTCTTTCTTGTCGATACATTTTACCCCACAGAAAACAATGAAAAGATTCGCGTTACTCGCGATGAAAAGACGGGGACAGTGCTTGAAACAATGAAGAAGATTCGCTTGGGAGATTTGAACATCTGTAGTCCAAAGAGGGAAGCAGATTGGAGGGTCAGCGTCAATTTAGAGCTTCCAGGTGCGTATCAAGTTTGTTCTAGTCTGTCATTTAACGGACAGAACGTTTAGTACCGCATCCAATCGGCGCGATATCTCATTCAAGAAGAAAAGACAGGTTGAGCTACTCGCACGAAGAGTTTAAGATTGACCTGACGCAGGTTACCTCGACGACATCCCCAAACTCACCCGTATGAGTGTTATCTCTGGTTCATCTTATTAATTCAAACTTTTCCCCCAAAGCCTCAAATTCTACACGAGCTAGAAATCGAAATCGCCCGCCCCGAACTCATCCTGGCTACCGCTATGAGGAGAAACGATCCCAATGCATCAGAACATGAACGGAGTGCCTTCGACGAGCTCATTCGTGCTTTTGTCAACAACGCACGGATATTGGTTAGAAATGCGAATGATGGATGGCAATAGGTACATATTCATTCATTCATTTCGTGATTCGACGTAAATATTTTTTTGCATTTATGTATTGTAGACTTCGTTGTTTCCATCACTAATAATTAATCAATTCCGTTAGAAGCTGAGGAATCTTACGGTGTCGATGCTGTAGAATATCAATTAAGCGTTGTCCCACTGGTCCCTGTATCTTCATAGCCCAACAACTTCCACCATGTCACCGTCCTCCAAATCCGCATCACCAATTACCGCGTTATTATCCTGCTTCTCACCATCGATGCACAGTTGAGGATTCTTGCCAGATGCACGACCAGAAGTACCAGCTTGAGTTCTGCCGCTGCTTTTTCTCCCCTTCCTGCTGTTCCCAGTATTTGATCCACTATTTTCAAATAGCTCGGGGTATACCTCCTCCAAACCGGCTTTCTTTAAAAATGCTTTCACAATTGCACCGCACTTCGTTGTTCGCCGCACGACGAGATTGATAGTGTTCGCACCTGTCACAGCTGAGCGGAGGACAACTTTGAATTTTTCGCCGAGTTCGACTTCTGAATCGGCATCAGATTCTTGGGTTTGGGTTTGGGAATTGGTTTGGTAAGATGAATTGCCCAGGTTGAGGTTTGAACTACCAACAACATTGTCGTCATCAGAGTCAATACCGATAGTCTCAGGTGAAATCCCTCCCAGAGGAACGGGGTCCACATGCTCTTGAGAAAAGGAGGGCTTCATATGATGCTTCTGGATATACTCATATGCTGTTTTCTCATATGCATCTGAAAAAACAGATATCACACAGTATCCATACAAAAAAACAAAGATCGATACTCACTAAACTCGGCTGTATCAGCCCAAATCTTCAATGTATGAGGTGTTATAGACGGGAAGAATCGATTGCCTTGATATGTCAAGATGACGTTGGCGGAAGGAACTGCTGCATCTTCCGCCACTGCTTCGAATAGATCACGGAAGTTATCAGCCTGGAAGACACATTCAGATCTGAAAAGAAATACAAGTCTTTGGAAAGCTATTTACCTTGTCGACTTTATATTGCCATTCCTCGTCCTTTCCGTTCGGCATTAAGGGATGAAGGTGCCATTTGACAGTTAAGACAAGCTCTTCCCCTGCTACTGGACCCGAAACGATACTGTTTTCGCTTTGTGATTCATTACGTATTCGCCGAGCGAGTTCCATGAATTCGGGTTGAAGATTAATAGTATCTATAGGATCGTCGTCGAGGTCGATTACTATTGTCGGTGCAGGACGTACTGCTGCTTCTAATGTTTCTCTAAATGATAGGAAGACTGATGAGAATGCGAGGTCACAGAAAAGAAGGGGGAAAAGGCGCACCGTACAATTCTCTTTGCGTTCTGGATTTGATATGCTGAGAGAACAGGGGGCGGCGTTATGGACCGTGAACGGCTGCGCGGACGCTTGCGTTTTGCATTTCGGAGTCCGGTTGGCGTTGAATCGTCGCCAGTAATTTCAAAATGATCATTATCAGAAGTATCAGAGACTTCCTGTGAGAGCACACTATCACTCGGATGATAGGATCTAGGACAGTAGGTATAATAAAATAACAACTTACCGAGCAAATGCTTGGTTCTTCTGCCAAGTAGGTATACTGTCTTTCTTCTTTGGCTTGTACCTTTTACGAGGGTTAAGATCTTCGTCTTCATCTTGGCTTGCATCAGAATCCTCCCCCTTTTCTTCCTCCTCCGCCTCTAAACAGAAGTGGATCAGAAATATCACTTATACCAAACTGTAAAATCTCACTCTTGTTAATTTTCTCAAGCTTCTGCCACGTCTTCGACGATCTATTTCTATTGCGCATGAACATCTCGTCCGTGTCTTCCACCACAATCACGCGTTTTGCGCCTGTAGGACTTGAAAGCGGAACCGCTGTGGATTTCGAGCATGACCCTTGTTCTGAAGACAGTGATCTTGATGACAGGCCTGCTGCGACATTGGAAGATGAGCTGACTGCTTTCTGGACTGCACGGGGACGAGGACGCGGAGCCATGCAGAGTATATCCGTGGGAATATCTAGATTTCTACTGAGTCACGCGTTTTTCACGTGAAGGCCGCTTCCTTCACTGGGACCAGCAAAACGCTGAATGGACTCGCCGCCTGTGATATTCAAGCGCAAGGGGGCAGCAAGCAAGCCAGCCCAGCGAGCAAGAGAAATTTCTCAAGACAGTGACGTAGATTCGGAGTCAAACGTGCCGGAAACAGCAACAGAATCTCTGAGTACGCTCGCAATCAGATTGAAGAAGAAGAACCAGAAATCCAAGCCCAAATCACGGTTGAGTTTTGGTGGTGACGAGGTACATGTCCAGTATTTTTGGGTCTCTAATTGCTGAATTTTAACGGTAGGAAGGTGCTGGAGAGGTGTTCCAGGTGAAAAAGTCAAAATTAAGTCAGAAAGTCTCCTTGGGCACCCACCCAGCGTAAGTTCTTATTCAATACAATGGTTCCAGTCATGTACTCAGGTAGTTATCAGTGTCGTTGCGCCGGTACTCGAACATACTAGAACTTCGACTGACGGCCCAAAATATGACGCAGCGTATCTCAAAGAATTGAAAGCAAACACTCCTAGCAGTCGACCGCGGTTTTCCAACGAGGACCTTTACGATGCTGATATGCTTGTGGATATTGGGGAAGCGTCTATTGTGGGCATTGATATGGAAGTTGGTGCGTGACAACCTTCGCATTGGATTTATCATCCGTTCAATTCATATTCGTAGAAGAAATCTCTACTCACATTCCATCCGAGTCAACAGTCAAAGTCGCAAAGGAGAAAAGAGATAGATTGCGTAAAGCGCATATTATAGGGGAGGAAGACTTTATTTCTTTATCTGTCACCAGAAGAGAAGACGTTCCTCAAGGGCCCCATCCGGAAAGTCGATTAATGCGTGAGGAAGACGAACTTGGTGAAGGTGAAGACGGTGAGTAATTAGCACTCCGTGCAGACTCTGCGAATTGATTCCACTATAGAGTTTGCGGAGTATACAAGTGCGCAGGAACGCATAGCATTGGGTAAGAAATCACGGAAGTTGGAAACAAGCAAACGGAGGAACGAAATGAAGGAACTCATTGATGACGCGTATGTTCAATCTTAACCATTGGCAATGGAGGTTAAATTATCCATAGTGAAGATGACGAGGAAACAGCTGAATGGATGGAAGAGCAGCTGCGTCGTGGCGGACCCCAAATAACAGAACCTTCTTCCAAAGCGAAAGTGAAGCCAGTTTACAGAGCAGCGCCAAGTACGTTGTTATCCGTATTATACCCCACCCCTTTCTGAAATTTCAAAATAAAGTTCCCCCAGCTACGCCCGTACCGTCATTAGCCCCAGCTATCTCTCGCCTATCGGGGCAACTTGAATTGCTGACTACTTCTCATGCTAAAAATTCCGCTACCCTCAGTTCACTGGCCCATGAACGATTGGAAGTTGACGAAAGGGAAAAGGAATTGAGAGAAATGGTCGAGAAAACAGAGGAAAAGAGGGCATGGTTTAGCAGCTTTAGAGAGTGGATCGAGGGTGTAGCTGGCTTTCTTGATGAAAAGGTGAAATGTATCTTTTCATATGCCAGCCATATGTCTGACATCTATTTCTAGTATCCTATGCTAGAAAAACTTGAGAAAGAGCACATTTCTCTTCTCAGAGAGCGTGCCGACATGATCACGAAACGAAGGCGTAAAGATGACGAGGATGATTTGTCCACATTCCTCGGGCCTCTTCCGAGTCCCCGTTCAACGGAGATAGATGAACTTGATGAACTTGGTCGCACGGTACCACAACCCGACCCAGCGAAGGAACAGAGAGATCGGCGCGTCGCACGTGCTGAACGACGACAGCGCCGCTCCTCGCGCCGATCGAGAACTGCAGGAGAAGAAGAGGATGGATACTCTACTGATTCGTCCCTTGCACCAGCCGACTTTGACGCCTATATTACTGCGTTGCAATCTCTTACGTCTCACAAAAAGGAAGTTTTGGCAGACGTTCGAGCTGAAGAATTCCGTGACCCTGGAAAGGGGAAGTGGCGTATCTGGAGGGAAAAGTACCCTGATAGTTACGTAGGAGCTTGGGGCGGATTGGGTGTTGTGAGTATTTGGGAGTTTTGGATGAGGTTGGAAAGTGTCGGATGGGATTGTATCGAGGTTTGTCCACTTTTTCGCTGATTAGCTGAGAAACTGAAGATGATTTCAGGACAATCGAAGTCTACATAGCTTCAAATGGTATAAAGGATTGTACGAGTATTCCAGGCCAGGAAAGGAAGGTTCCACGGTTGAAGAGCGAGAATTGGGACCCGATGGTGACTTGGTTGCCTCAATGATTTCGACAGCAGTTATCCCGATAATATGCAAGATCCTGGAGGGAGGTGCTCTGGACGTGTATTCCCTTGAACACACCCGGAGAGTTATCGATCTGTGCGAAGAGATCGAAGCCAGTCTAGAAGAGGGAAACATAAAGTTCCAAGTATGAATTTCTTTTCCCTCTTATGCCACAAGGACGGAGGAATAATCAATCTCTCCTTAGATTCTCCTCAAATCTGTTGTGGACGTGTTTCAGATAGCCATTCACGACACAGAAACCTGTCTCGCTAAATTTAAAGGATCTCATGACGTGCTTCCAGGATTCAATCCAGACTCCATCCCTGCCAGAGTACGGTTTCTAATTCGACGAGTGAAGCTCCTGAAGAATTTACTCCTTTGGAGAAAGTATAAAGATCGATATGGAATAGATGTATTGGTGGGAAGACTTGTTGATGTTTGTATCATAGAAGTGGCTCAGGGTGGATGGACCGTTGGTGGACAGGATGTAGTACGCCAAGTGTGTCACTCTATTCGCCTTGTACTCCGTACTATCGTTCTCATGACTCATTCTGTAGATTTCCAAGCTATTGCCCAGCGAATTAATACCGCTTTCCCTGAAGACCCTTCTATGAGCTGGTTAGTTGTCTTTTTACATATACCAATGGGATAATTGTCTGGGTTTCCCCTGCTTTTCTTGTGCTTTTGATTAGCGGTGTCCACGAGTGGCTACAGAATTACTTAATAGGGCCAATAGCTTGGGCATCGCCCGTCTTTACCGCATTTGGACCCATTTAAGCCCTCGAAGATTAATTCGAAACCTTAATGACCCTCATGGACCGTAACTTTGGTTATACTCCCACCATGAGTGGCTCGTTCCGTTGTCGAACATTCAAATGGTATGTCACCTTATACCATGTCGTAAGTTTCCAATTTCATAGATGCGAAAATCTGTATTTGAAATATTAATAGCGTACACTTGCTTCGTATGGGAACTCAACCTTCCCTGGGATGTCGTGGCAGACTGGCAGTGAAGTCATTGTGCCTTGTATACCCACGGAGCTGCTCAAAGTACCAAAATAATACGGAAGTCATGAGCAAAAAGGGAAACTCTGATCTCTTTGAGATAATGACTTGGATAAAGCATAAACGACATGGCGAACTATTGACCTAAACGTGCCCGGTGTAATGTAAGTTGTCGGTTGGCGATTGTTCGGCATGCGGTCGATTGCCAATTATTGGTCGTGAAAAGTTGATGAATTCACTGAAGTCGTTCCATGAGAGCGATTCGGATAGTGTTCATCTTCGCTTTGCCAAAATATGGAAATCCACATTGTCATTTCTGCGCCATCAGAGTACTTCTGGACATTTAGCCGTAACGAATCTGTAAGTAGCTGCGTGACATGTCGATGTGGAAATCTGCACGTCGCCCAAATTCACAGCAGAGCTACACAAATTTTCCGTGATTTCTCAGCCTTCAAAGATATAGATATATCAATACATATCAAATCTGTACCTCCTGTCAATTAGAACCATATTACAATTTTGTTCGCAATAAAGGTTGAAAGTTACCAGGCACATAAGCAAAATTTTAAAGTAAACGATCATATTGGCAGCAATGAACCATTTCTCGTTGGACTGGTCGACTACGTCGGGCGCTTGTAACTCTTCTGCATGTTTGCACCTCACTTCAAATCAACCACTTGTCTTGCAGATCTCTCTTACTTGCTAGCCTCGAGCTCACCGTCTGTCCTGTTGCGCTTAGATATCTCAGGTTTAAAATATTTTGGTGTGGACACCAAGTGACGGGTCATCGAGAGTTGCGGAATCCTGATGAGTCTTTGACATTTCATGTTTCGAGTCGCGCTTGCTCACCCTTATCCACTATCCTCACGTTTGAATCGTCGGACATAGACTGGAAACAACCCAGAAATCTACTTCATTTCAAAACTCCGAGACGTACAAAGTACAAATTTATGAATGTTGATGCCAATCTGTGTAAAATTCATTCAGAAAGCTGGGAGGTCCGAGTGGCCGCTGTCGGTGTTCGTCTTCCGAAGGTATACTACCAGTTCAAATTGGACTTAAGAGATCCGCACCAGGTCTCTGGAATCTAAGTCAGAAAGAGAGAGCGTGTCAGACAGACAAAGAACTATATAAGAGCAAGTATAAAAAACCTTTTGTTGATTATACTGTCCTCTCCAGTGTATAGGAATACATCATAGATAGCCGCTCCAAATAATGCGCCAAGTATGGGGCCAAAGATAGGACACCAAATCCAGTAAGCACTTTCCAATTTTGCATCAGGGTTGATGATTATATATAGAAATGGTTCACGCACTTCCTATAGGTAAATACTTCTTTTCCATAACCGACCATTGCCGTTAAGACTCGAGGACCAAAATCACGCGCAGGGTTGATTGCGAATCCTACACATTGGACTTCAGAGGGCAAGAAGTACAATCTCAGCGTAAAAGAATTTACCTGTCTGCATTCCAAGTCAAGCGCCAATGCCCAGCAAAACTAAGAAAAGAGCAAGAGGAGCTAGGCCATTCGGTATTGGCATATTTTCCTTGTCGTTTATGGCAAAAATGGCAAGGACAAGTAGGGCTGTACCCAAAAATTCATCAAAGAAAGCCGAACCGTTGGTCATGTAGTCCAACTATAGAAAGGGTCACTAAATTTCTGGCAAAAGAATATATGATAAATACTCACAGAGAAGGTCGAGAAAAGCCCGGCAGTCTTAAGTGTCCGAACTCCAGGACCTTCGAAAAGATCGATGGTGTGGAAGTAGTTGACATATACTATTGCCGCACCGACAATGCCTCCCAGAGTCTGAGCAAGAATGAAGATCTGGTATTAAAAAGCTCAGATAAATTGATGCAAAAATTAAGAGAGCTTTATCTCGTACTGGAACTTTCCTCCATGGAAATCCTCTAAAGACCGCCATGGTCAATGTAACCTAATATAATGTTTTTAGATTCCTCATAGGTCCAGGTTTTCAAAAACCTACAGCTGGATTGATATGCCCGCCTGAGATCCCACCAGCTACCCAAGCACCCATGGCGATGCCAACTGCCCAACCAAAATTAATAGACAAGATCCTTCACTATATTCAGTAATCAAAATTTAAAACGAAATGATGAAGAAACATACTCCTCTTTGTGTTGAAACTACATTTGGGTTGCTAGACAAGACGACTTGACAATTGACACCAGCACCGAAGATTATGAGGATACACATTCCAAGAAATTCTGCAAATGGCTCTTTGATATATTCCCTACAAGGTTTGTGTAAATGATATAACAAGGAACAGCAAGGAGAGGACCTACCTAAATTTCGACCATTTGTTTGGGTAGACGAGTACACCTGGACTGCTGACCCCAGGGTAGACATGCGCAAAATCCGTTTTCGAATCCATAATCGAAGAGTTACGACACTTGAACAATCAAAATGTCTGAGGGCCTTTGCCAATTGGAAGTCGAGAGGGCGAATATCAAGTCCTCGCTGGCAGGAATTTCAGCTTTTTAAAGAATCCCAGTTTCCCATTGCAAAGCTCGTGGACCATCTAAAATGTAGATCGGGACGTAAATTCGATACGTCAAATATCATCAGTGTAGCGGCCTGCGATACACCAATAAAGTGTCAATGGAGACTGAAAACTTCCGTATGCTATTTGAGTGGGACTTACAATGCTATCTTGCTGATGGACACAATTCCTGTCATAAGAGATCGAAAATCGACAACGGTTAAGTGGGGAATTGAGATCACTTGAAGCATTTCTGGTTAGGGGCGCAGGCTGGCCAGTGTTTACACTTGCGAGGAGATGCCTATCCGAACCACCGTCTTCATGATTCTTGTATTACCCGCAATGGTGGTTGGTCTAATCCCACCATTTGTCAGCTGTACGGTAGCATTTTTCGGCGGCAAGGGACGGAAAGATTGGGATGTTTCATCATGGTGAGTTGTTCCCGTCTGCCATTTCACTGGGTACATACTAAGGACTTCGAAACGAGAGTCTATGGTGCGGCAGACTTAGTCACCGCTACTTTTCAAGTTGTACAGCAGCCAAATTGGCCCTGGAAAAAAAAAGGGGTACAACAGATATTTTGGGCCATAGGGCCACACAAAATGATTTTGGACCCCTAATTTAGGGCCAAAAGGTACATATTGGCCGTCTATTTGACTATTTCTCTCAAGGCGGACGTCCAACTGACCCTAAGTTAAGCTGTCCCATTTGGGCCTCGAGCAGTTTGATCGATTAGATGAGCATTATCTTATCTTATCTTAGCCATATATAGGTAAATTGCATAAGGCGGCCAAATTGGTTCCGTTGAAATATTTTCTCTCCGCCAGTTTTGCAGTAAATAAAAATCCGTCTGGTAGATTTCATCAGCTCACTAAAAGGAGCACTTTTACCAGACTGATAAGGAAAGGAGGTATTTTTCGGACTAGTAGCGGTGACTCTGCCGCACCATAGAAGTCCAGAATGGATTTCGAGACCCCGCATTGCACATGTCATAGCTCATCCCACAGAACCGTTTTTCCTAGAGTTTAGGTCCATGCGGCACTCGTAATTGTTTCAAGATCAGGCCTGTCGAAACAGTGAAACAAATTTCTCATACGACCGACTACATTTCTAACATTGATTTTTACTCCGATCCTACTAGTGGAAAGACTTGAAGAACACATTCATTGTGTTGCGAGGCAACAATTTGTCCACATTCCTGGCCTCCTGAGACCTCCACCTTGGTCGCACGGCGTCAGCGTCGTGCGTGATGAACGACAGCAACGCTGCTTCTCACTTCGATTACATCAGAAATGTAGGAGAAGAGGAAGGTAGTCTTCTGATCGTATGTTGCGATCTTTGGGTCTCGAAAAGAAAAAGATGTTCTAGCAAGTTCAAAATGGTAGGGAAAGCCATCTCGGAGGGAAAGGTACTGTGGAGCTTGAGATGCACGGTGTGGTAAGGGTTTGGGAGTTTTGATGAATGTTGGCTGGGGTTTGGCCACGTTTCTCGCCGATTGACTGAGAAACCGAAGAGGTACTCAGGACAATCGGAAGCTACGTGGCTTTAAGTGGTATGCGAGTATCTGAAGACGGGAAGTGAAGGAACTAGAACGGAAGAACAATTGGGTTCCGATGGTGACTTGGCTTGGTCGCGCTTCAACGATTTTGAATGCCGTTATGTCGTTGATATGCAAAATCCTGAAAGGAGGTGCTCTGGGTGTTTATTACCTTAACATTCCCAGAGAGTAATCGATTTAAACGGAGGACTCAAAGCCAATCTGCAAGAGGGTCACATCATGATGTACGACTGTTGCCCACTCCCTCCGCACAAAAAATAATTAATACTAAATGTCTTTTCCTCAGTTCATCAAATCTTTTAATCCGAATAATTCGACGAGGGGATTTTTGAAATTTTAATCTCTTGGGAAAAGTACAACAAATCGAATTGGAATAGATGTGTTGGTGAGAAGAGTTGCTGATGTTCGCATGGAAGTGGCTCATAGAGAACGTTAGGGAGTACTTTGGCACTTCATTCACCTTGTCCTCCGTACTACCGTTCTCATGACGTGTTCTGCAGGTTGCCAAGCTATTGCCCGACGAACTGATACCCTCTTTCCTGAAGTGCTAACCCTGAAGTGTCCGCGAGTTGGTCAACAGCTAGGGCGCCTGTCTTTACCCCATTTTTGGACCCATACAAACCTATTTGAGACCTTGATGGCCCACATGGTCCTAGGCTCTGGTTCTACCCCACTATGAGCGGATCGTTCCGAAAATTGGTGCGGTAAGTCGCTTAACCGTAACTCGCCGGTATCATAGGTACCGTTATTTCAATATTGATTCACCCGGCCATGCATCTGACCCAGAGGCGACTCCAGAATGTTTATCCCCACGGAGTTAAGAACCGGTAATGATGTGAGGAGGTCAGAAAAACTTCAATCCGTTTTGAATTAAATAATGACTTAGAAACGACAGGGTGAATTATTGGCTTAAACACGTTCAGTGCAACTTGAATGGTCCAGATAAACAGAAACGACGTTGTGGATTTCTAAGGACGGAACTTTTTCGCCCTTACATCGCTTCTAAGCAGCTCCCATGACCAGTTTTTAAAAAATTCGACTGGGGTCATCACGATAATGAGCGAGCTTCTGAGTGGAAAACACCGGAAGCTGAAGAATACTTCCCTCTTCCCTACATCCTAAGCTAGGCTAGAACCGGGATTCTTCTAAAAGTCGTCATTCTCCAGACTTGATATTTACCCTTCAACTTCGATTGTCGTAGGATTGAAAAAGACATCCAGATCAATTTTGGCTCTTCGTAACCCAGGAGCTCTTTGTATTGTGTCGATATGGATTCGACGTCGACAGCGAACCTCTCGCATCTTTACCCCGAGGTCAAGGGTCATGATTTAGATGACCGTGACCGAGTGTATAGTAGTTACCCAAACAAATGGTCGAGATTTAGGTCCGCCCTTTCTTTGCGTTTCCTTGACTTTTCTGTGACACGTTTACTCAAATGTAGAGAGTATTTTAAAGAACCATTCGCAGAATTTCTTGGAATTTTCATTTTCATGACCTTCGGTCTCAGTGTCAATTGCCAAGTTGGCTTGTCTGGCCATTCAGAGGTAGCTTCGACACCGCAAGGAGTATGTTTTTACATCGACTGTTCTCGAAATGCGATTACTGAGTCCATCAAAAGGATTCCTTGTCTATTAGCTTTGGGTGGGCGGTTGGCGTCGCTATTGCTGTTTGGGTCGCCGGTGGAATCTCAGGCGCTCATATCAATCCAGCTGTAGGCTTTTCGCATACCCCGAACTTATGAGGAATATAAATGTCACTACAGGTTACATTGACTTTGGCGGTCTTCAGGGGATTTCCCTGGAGGAAAGTGCCTGTGAGACATGAAGCTTCTTTTTCTTCTGGGATAATAAACCTGACCCATCTTAAGATCTTCATTTTTTCTCAAGTTCTAGGAGCATTTTTTGCCGCGGCAATAGTATATGTCAACTACGTCCATGCTATCGACCTTGTCGAAGGTACTGGAGTTCGGACACTCAAGACTGCTGCGCTATTCTCATCTTCCGCTGTGAGTTCCTCCAACTTTTAGTTCAGAAGATTTATGAACCTTGCTATAGATGGAATACGTGCCCAACTCTTCAGCTTTCTTTGACGAATTTTTGGGCACAGTGGTACTTGTCATTGGCCTTTTGGCCATACTCGACAAGAAAAATATGGGAGCGCCGAATGGCTTGGCTCCTGTTGCTCTTTTCATACTCGTGGTGGGCATTGGTACTGGTCTTGGAATGCAAACAGGTGATTTATCCGTGCCGAGATCGTATTCTTGCTCTAAACTCGTGTCAACCTTGTAGGATTTGCACTCAACCCGGCTCACGATCTTGGTCCACGAATCTTCATGGCATTGGCCGGCTATGGAAAGCAAGTATTCATCTATAGAAAGTGCGTGAATCGTGTCAGAATCTGAAAGCCGTCAGTCCTGATACGAAATTGGAAAGCTACTATTGGATGTGGTGTGCCATGTTAGGCCCCATACTTGGTGCACTTTCTGGAGCGGCTATCTATGACGCACTCATATACACAGGAGAAGACAGCATTTTCAACAAAAGGTTATTATGTTCTTTCTGTCATACTCTTCCATTGACTGATATTCTTTCTTCCTGGATTTGACACAGATGTTCAAATCCACCCTTAACAAACCAAGTCTGAATTTCAGCAATGGCTAATTGCCTTAATGGATTTTATAGTTGCGGCATGTACTTGACGGTTTCAAAATTTTTAGTTCAAAAGGGTGCAGAAAATAAAGATAAAAATGAAGAACTTCTTTTACTTTGTGTAGAATATTTGTCTCTGTAATACCTTCCAGAATCATTGCATGATTCAAGTTTTGACAGTTCTATATCTATGCCTTCTGCTGTTCGATTTTGGTGGGACGGTTCGTCCAGCATTATAACTCACAAGCAAATATTAAGTAAAATGGTGCAGCGCGTCTATGGTTTGATATTGGGATCTGGGACATGCGACCAAATTTTTACTGTGACATGTGGTGAATTGAATGTGATTAGATCATTCATGTCGTGGAGATTGGTCACCTCTCGGGTTCCCTCCAGATTCATATCCATAAACACTTGCGTGGACAACATGGCTCAAAGAATACGTTACATGAATGGAGATGTACGGTCCCTTCTATATCGCGTCACAAACTCGTGTCTAAGGCAAAATTAGGAACTCGCTGAACTGATGAAGAGCAACAAAGAATCCAAAAAAGCCTTCGTCGTAGTAGACGTGCGGGATGATGATTTTGCTGGAGGAAATATCAAAGGGGCTATTAACGAACCTTCAAACGGGTTCTTGATGAATGTGGACGGTTTGGTAAAACAGACTAAAGCTGTTCCTTTGATTATCTTTCATTGCGCTTTATCTCAAGTTCGGTAAGGTTTACATGGTCATTTGGTCTGCGACTATTTGGTAACCTCGATCACAGTGGACCCAAAGCCGCTGGAGTAAGCTTATTGCGTGCATCACATTGCATTGATCATTCATAAGGGCTGCAGATATACGCTGATACGAGACGCAACATCCTACAGGGTAACGATATCGATCATGAAATTGCGATTCTCCGTGACGGATTCACCGATTTTCAGCTAAAATACGCGGTGAGTATTTGCCTACTCCCGTTCGGTGAAGCCAACTGAAGCCACTTAGAATGACCCCGACCTCGTAGAGAATTGGGATAAGGATGTTTGGGATCCCGACTGCAGCCATTACACAAGATAGACCATGGAATATGCAGAATACCTATAGATAGATAGATGGCGTAGTCATGATGAACTTGGATTCTGAATGGAGCTTGAATGGCCACCGTCTTTGGGCGTTCGTTTGGGCAGGGTAGCTTCGAAAACCTGAGCAAATTTCTTGCGTTCGTCGGCAAACTGTTTTTGACAAATATGCCTTCATAGATTTTATTAAGTAAGTTCAGATGGTATGGAGCGGGGTGCATTACCAGGAGCCCAATGAAATAAGGGTGAATGTTGCAATGGCCCAATGTCCTGCCATCATCGGTCCTTGAGAATCAAAAGTTTAAGCAGGGCAATGAAAAATGGTCGATTCGTACACACCTGCAGACAAACCACGGATAACACCCATGCCGGCCCCACTAGCGATGCCAGCTAGCAGGGCATTTCGAGCACAAGGGAGTTCAGAAACATGTTTCGCGCTCTACATTTTCTACGCGTCAAATCAACATTTTTATAAGGAGTTTGGAAGAAAATTTATACTTCAACGGAGTCGCGTAGTAAATTCCCTGTTGATGGAGGTAAATTCGAGGGCAAATCTGTGGTTTGAGACAGTGAATCCTTGGTCGCCATCTCGGTTTGTACAGAGGTAGAAGGCAAATATCATGGGTCACGTGACTTTATGAGTCGGAGGCAATTACCCATTGTTCAAACAATGAACATATTTTACAGCAATGCACAATGGTAGTAAAGTATGTGAGTTCACAATGAAATATCAATGGCATTATGCTCATACTTTGGTATGAGAATGCCATCTTTTTTTATAAATATGGCCGTTTCTCCACCTTAGCCGGTCAACAAGTTCTCCCTGAACTTACAGTCATCCACGGGGCTTTCAATTCGATTCTTTAATATTTCAAGTTTCTCTTAGGTGAGTCCTCATGCCTATTTCTTTGTCATTAAGTGTTCTGATTGATTCCTTTAGACGACTTAATTCATTTTCAAGCACTTTTGCATTCGCTGGTCGATTCCTCTGTTATATTCATTGAATTTATTTTTCATTTTGCAATTTATTTTTCACGACTACAATGGTTTCCACCTCCGTTTCTGCCAGTGTTACTCATGCAATCAACTTTTTGACTCTGCCTCTAATTCTTACGCAGACCGCTGATTTGGTCACGTCTCTTCAATCGATTCTTCGTGGTACCCTCCCGGCTGCCCTGGCAACCTGCGGAGGCCAAGGCACTCTTTCGTTCTCGCCAACCTCGATGCCCCCTCGCCCTATTCTCGCAGCGTGCATTGCCTGCGATTTTCTTTGGGCTGACTGGATGACCCTCTTGGGAAATCGCGATTTCGACCTCACTATTGAGGTTCATGTTGTTCTCGTCACGTACTTTGACCTCTCCCGGCCCTACACCATTACTATCTGGTCCGAACCAACCACTAGCTCGATCACACGCCCACTGCTCGCGAGGCTTAGCCGTTCCGATGAACCCCAAATTCCTATCAGTAAACTTGGACAAAAGAGTCGGAGACACGTTTCTCGCAAGGCAACCGTGAACAATACCCTCTCCTATTCAAAAACTCGTACGCTTGCTCAGCAGCTTCTCGAGGAGAATTACAAGCAAGAGGCCGATGAGATCTTTGATATGATCTCCAAGACTTCGATAATGTCCCCTACTCCAACCAGCCAAGAATTTCCTATTCTCCGGCTCCCCTCACTCACCACGGTTCCTATTATTCAGTCCCCTCTGTTCTCTCCAGAGATGATTTCTCCAATAGAGAGCTCCCGCCCAAGCTCACGATCTTCGACATTCTCAAGCTTCTTTTCTGACGATGAGGAAAGTATTACGTCCGGATCTTCGACAACATCTCTCGACTCGTTCGCTTCTGTCCTTAAAAGGCCCCAACCAAAACCTCTTAATAAACGATCTCCTGCCTTCGTTCCTCGTCGCTTCAAATCTCCAACCCAAGGGCAAGGACAACAAGAACAACAGGAATCCCCCGAGGTCATTGTCGACGCGAACAAGAAGGATAAGACTAAATACCTCTACCAGGGTGGGTCCACCACCGTTGTTACTGGCGGTGTTATGCTTGGCAGCGTCTCGACTGCTGCCCAGATAAAAGCCGAAGTTGCAGCTCCCAAGTACCATGCTTGGGTTGGAAACAGGAACAGATTCCCTGCACCTTCGATCCCTACCATGAAAAATACCAACGGTTTTAACTGGAGACGTGCTGCAACTACTCGAGTCTGATGAACATTGGACGCGTTCCCTACACAATTGGTAATGATATATTACGCCCTACAAGATGGTTTCATAACATGATCGGACTCCTTAGCATGTTTCTAACATGCGAACTTTATTGTATTTGTATTCTAATCTTGTACTACTCTGCTTATGAACTACAGTCTTTTTGTCGTCATTATGTTCCTTATTCGCTCATCACTGTATTTCCTTCTCTCCGGAATCTCATGATCTTGGTTGATTCCGTTACCTTCGGTATATGAATTTTGTGAACCTCAGTCTATATCGTAAAGTCTTCATAAATGCTGAACATATGATGTTGAATAACCGATCGTTGAATACGCCGAATTAGAAAGTTGAATCGAATATGCAAATAGAAGGAATATCTACGCTACTAATTATACAGTACATGAACAGAGATTAGATAGAACTGGGTATGAAATCTGTATTCCTTGATCCTGAACTCAATTCAGGGTTTGGAAGTTTATGACGATCTACATAGTCGAACAACAAATCGCGGTTTTTTCTTCACCTTTGCTTGTACCATTTGTCAGTCCTTCATCATTGGTATCTCCGGTTCTTGGCGAAGGGCTAGTTTCCTCCTGCCGCCTAAGAATACCCACGAGGCTTCCATGGGCGATACTTGATCCGGTGTTTTCCACAGATATGGACGCCGATGAACGTTCAGGCCCAGGGCCGACAGGTGAGTGATCATTGACGGATGGTGATGCTCCCAAAGAATGGGAAATGAGTTCTGCCTCATGGGGGTGTTCGATATATCGCCCTTGATGAACTGAGTTCTCTCTCGCCGAATCGGGACTGAACGTGTTCGTCCCGCGATTGTTTGTTTGGAAGTTAAGCGCGTTCGACCCACTGGAATCTGATTCTTCGTCCGAGTCATCTGTGGAGCTCGAGTCTCTGTCTGATTCACCAGATGAGGAGGAGGCCTGCGCATCGTGGACCATCAGATCCTACAACTAGTCCATAAGTAAAACGCAGACCGTGGAATGAACAATGGAGCAACGAGGTGACTACCAGTATGTCGCTCAACACATCTTTTATTGTTCCTTGAAGTTCTGCGTTATCTAGCCGAGCAAGATCTACGCCGTGGTCAATTACCCTTCTCTCCAATTCTTCCAAGATTTCTCGAAGTGCAATTTCCTGATTCGAGAGTTCTGGATATTCTACCAGGTAATGCTCGCTGATCGTGACAGTCGCCAGTCGTCTCCAGTTCAGACCCGTCGCACTGTTCCTATTTTAAAAGTCTTGTCAGAAGGGGATTTCGCGAAATTCTGACGAATGGACTCACGAGACTAGAGCAGAATCAATTACTGCTTGTGTGGCAGCTTCCAATCGCCGTTTTTTGCGTGGAGAGAGGTCCCGGACAACCCTACTTTGTGCTTCCATTTCACCAGCGAGTCGAGCAGGACGTAATAAGCCGAACTGAGAAGAGGGGGAAAAGGCCTAATCTGCGAGAATACGATGGAAAAAGTGTTGCAGGGTTGCACCTGACCCATCTTTATAGTAGCGTGGCTGAGATCAGTGGCATCCTCGTTTGCATGGTACCGCAAAACTTCGGCAGCTAATAGCGAGGCGACTTAGGGAGGAAGAGTGACGAAGACAGGCTGAATGGCACATGGGATCCCCTTTCAGAACGACGTATGTATAACATACCCCAAAACCCTAACGGGACTGATCCTTTGCAATATAATAAATAGACGTGCGTCCGATGATCAACCCGATTCAAAACTGCTGTGTATAGATTGAGGGTGAAATGGGGTCACTCAATATCTTCGTGAGAAGACACCCCCAACGGCGTAGCGGGGTATTCATTCAAAACCCTTTCCGATTCAGTCATCAACGCAGAGTCCGGAACTGCACGACCGCCAGCGGCATCAGTATTTGGATACTCAACTGTTAACCGGGGAAGAGTGCCACCTTGACGCTTAATCCCGTAAAGGGGACCCTTTTATTCGCTTATTAGGGACCTTTGAAAAGAAGGGGACACACCGTTACGTATTCACAAAATCCGTCGGACGATCCGGCGATGAATGAGCGTCTGGGCGCGTACAGAAACCAGATATCAACGCTTGTGATTTTCAACTTCTAGTGGTCCCCAAATTCTAATAAGATTATAAACAGAATGGAAACTTTCAATTCACTTCCGGCGAGCAAAGACATGGACGTGGGCGAGGCCTGGGATGCTTTGGAGCCTCTGCAACAGATCTGACGTTTCAAAAGGACCCTTTACATTTATAAATTATCCAGGGTGACTCACCGGTGGGTTAACGAACCACGCGGTTTCCCATTCCGTCTCCGACCACCTGTTTCTCACATACCTCTGTACTTCACTGCTCGCTTTTTCAACGAGCGCCGCTTCTTCTAGAGTAGGCGGTGTTGATCTAACTAGCATGTGCATTGTTGTGCCCCACTCTGAGAGAGACGGGAGGCAAGCCGGAAGGTTTGAGGGGGAAGGCGGGGGGGAGTTGTTGCCTGTGAAGCCCCAAATACCGTCTTGGTCTATACGTGCTTTAATGGATTCGTGAACCAGGTCTGGGTGGTATATAGGTACCTTTGTCCAGATTACGGTGTGCTCTACGTCCATAGGAACTGAAAGGCAAATGTTGGGATTAGAAATAGACGAAAGATGACAACACCCCACCTGAATAAGGCCAATCATTCTGAATGATACTGAGATATCTTGCGGGAGTTTCCCAAGAGAAGTAACGGGGGGGATCGCCTTCCACTGAATTAACATGGTCGGTAAATTTGGCGTCCTCGATTGTGGAGGTGAAGCGTGACAGTGTATCTGGCTTTCCCCACTGTAAACGGTGATTCAATAGATAATTGACTATCGACATATATATATGAAACGAGTTTCTGCATTTCAAATAAGAAACTCACCCAAAGAACCATGTTGTTGGATGATTCCCTGAGCCCAGTCGTCATATCTCCTTTGTAATTTTTTGTCACGTTTCAAAAGGCCTAGATCCCTGAAAACCCAGAATATACCGGCCTCCTGTCAGTTTACATTACGGACACAACATCCAAGTAAGCACACCCAGAGTTGACAAAGGTTTTCAACTGGTGCCAAGTGAATTTAGGGGGATAATGAACAAGCAGCTCTCCCTTTGTCGGAGGTCCTGTGTGTAATGGAGCGAGACTGCGAGCGCTGAGATCTGTCTCTGCAAAGCCGTTCATATTGAAGAAATCCTTTTCACTGGTGGGTTGTTTCCAACCCAATGTCATCGGGCCTGTATGCCGGGGCTAACTAACTCCGTGATTTATTGCATGGATTGCAACAGCAACCTCCCCAGACAGGGTACCGCTTGGCGCGGACGTGGTTATGGACGGGGTAGATTGAGTGCACCACCTGCATCTAGATCTGTGGAGGAAGATAGGAAGCACAACGCACCCCAAACCAAAAACCCAATGTTTCTAATCAATTCCGTGGCAGGCCCGAATCGAAGACCGATGAACTTGATAGCGTCTGTGAGCCGGAGCAGTGGGTTAGAGAAGGACGGGGACGAGTAAGTTTCGGGTTTCTGCAGTGTGAGCTTTGTTCGTATTCAAAAAAGTCCGCAGTTTGAAGAAGTGTGAAGTTCAGGAGGAGTATAGAAAGTTCATCCAAGAAAGGGTAACCCTTTGTCAACGACTTGGACTGTAATCTCCTCTTACGCCATGTCCCCAGGTAGACAGCGTGCTAAAGTGTTATGACAAACGCTTTTCTGAAACGGAGAGGGAGCGGAAATCACGACTTGAGAACCAGGAGAACGTCCTGATTCTTTTCCGTATGTCCCTCTGGTATATGTCTTGTCACCGCTGAGTCCTCTATAGGAAAGCTAAGGGAAGGTATAGCTTCATCGGGAAGAAATGACGATTTCGCAATGGAGGGTGGGTTGTCCTCGAAATATTCAACTTTATGTAACATAGCTAACATATATCGTTGAACTATTTAGTCTACGAAACCTCGCTTTATCTTTCCATAATCTTTGAATCGCCGAAGCAAACCGCGTCAATAATACCTCATCTCTTCCCACCAAAATTAAGCCCAAAGTCCTCTTCTACCACCAGACCGCAACCCGCCATATACAGCGTCTTGTGCACTCTCCTTCACCATCTTGTTGCATTTTATCCCTCACAGGGCCAGTATCATCAACACCTTTGTTCAATCGATCACATTTCGCTTCGAAAGTGCTCAGAGACCTCTAGCTGGTTTTCCTCTGTGACAAGGAGCCTCCGTATGCGAAACTATGCCAGGCTGGCTTGTTTAACAAAGAAATCGGCTTTTTTGTATGCCATCTCCCAGGCACAACAAAAGAGGTGTTCTTCTGTTGATACCGAACCATTAAGCAGGCTTCATCCATTTCTAACGCAGATTCTAAATTGGCTTTAGATGCCGTCCTCTGTCTATTGGACAACCTCAGGCAGAAGGCTGCCGAGACAACCTGGACTATCATCCGATCTGCCTACAGGGAATTCTCAACGGGTGAAGGGGCGGAAGGGACCAAGTTATGGCTCTCGCGCTCTCTATCACTGAACTCAGTTTACCATGGTGAGCAGAGCATAAGTGCAGTAGATTGGATAGAACACAAAGTCTCTCTGGGAAATGTAAGGAAGAAGGAAGGCTGTGATGGACGATGGATTGTTTGTAAAACGCGGTGAAGATTTCAAATTCAATTGTGTCATTGTGGTCACTAAAGCCAGTGAATATTGTCGGTGGTATGTGCTGGTCGTAAAGTTATGGGAAAGAAGTATATACAAACATTATCCTATATCCAAAACGTAATCTTCTAGTGGTCTCATGCTTTGATTTCAACCTTGCCGAGCAAATCTGTCAGCTCGTCCGTAAGGTCCTTGATTTTTTGTCCTTCAGGCGCGTGGACTTCTTTGATTTGCTCTTCTACCTTTTCTTTGCGCTCTTCCACTTCCAATTCCTCCTCTTCGTCTTCATCGAGGGTATATAACTTTCCTCCCCTCTGTTTCAGGGCCAAAGAGATATTCTCCAAGTTCTCATCATCCTCTTCCACATCGTTCCACTGCAGCTCTAGTGCGATCACGCTCGATAGACCCTGGGAGATTGCACCAGCCAGAACACCGAATGATGCTGCCTCTAAATTATTATTCTGTAGCTGAAGTGTGTGGAGTTTGGGACTTGACCCTTTTGCCAAGGCCTCAATAAGGATGGGCACCTCTCCTTCCGCAGAAAGCCTACAATCCGAGAGGTTAAGTGTATGCAAATTCGGCCAAGATTGAAGCGCCTTCGTCCACGTCTGCACGCCAAGTAACTCTCCACCGACGACGAAAGTATTGTCCTGCATGTCCACATGCTCCAGGTTTGGACATTGCGCAAGTCCATTGGCAAGCGCCGTGATACCCTCCATTCGGATGCCATTCTGTATCATCCGCACCTCGACAAGCGTCCCGTGCGCAGCAAAGGCTTCAGCCCAAAATGGTGCAGATCCATTTTCGAGTCTGTTGCGACCACAGATGACAACTTTGAGATTGCTCTTCTTTCCTTCTGCCTTGCTTAGTTTCGCGCTCTCCAAGAGGGCCTCTGCGATGACTTTCCCACCAGCAGGTCCAAGTCCATTGTTGTTCAGGCGCAGGATCTGGAAGCTTCTGTTATTGGTAAGGAAAGGAACCATCGGGTCCACTGATCGACCTCCGAATGCGTTATCGCTTAGGTTGATCTCAACTAGAGACGTTTTATCCTTGAGCGCATCGCATATCGCAGAAAGCGCTTGGGGTATTTCTGAGATCAAACGACCGGTGAAGATGTCTGCAAAGTTGGCCACCTAGCAACTTTAGAATTTAAAAAACCAGACGTATTATTTCCTTTTAAAAAGATAATCTCCCACATACCTTGAGAACTTGCGTCTTCTGCAAAAACTCTGCCAAAGCTAAAGACGCGTCCACTCCTATCGTGTTACCCCCAAAATGAATTTCCTCAAGCGTGGTAGGGTCAACATTTGCCACGTAGGGCTCGATGTCGGCTCTGGTGTCGAGCTTAAGTCCTTTGTCAAGTAACGAAAGAATATTAGGTGCTGTAACCATGACTGTAGACAGATAAAATGCAGTTTATCAGATCGCGGTCAAATGATATTACCGGTCCGGATTCCCGCCCTCTGAGGTAGATATAGTTTTTCATACATAGAATTGGAACACTATAAGTACATGATTCATAGATATATTTTGATGCACGAAATCACGAAATATCATGACTGCAGAGATGTGATCTAGAGGTATTCATGATGGTTATCAGGTATGTTCGCGTCCAGAAGTCACTTAACCTTCCAGAATTCCTTTCTCCTTCCACCTTTCCCAAAGTAAACCCACACCTACAGGCGCACTAGCTTCTCCCCTGATGTCTCTCACGTCCAGCAATTCATACTCCCGACCAAATGCCAAGAAGTGGGCAAAGAGAGAATTAAAATGAGGCTCCGAGCGAAGGTGCAAGATTTGAGGGTAATGGGCGTGGTACATGTGTGCAAAGATGCGAAGAAGCTGGCGATAAATAGTGCGAATGGTTGCGGGAAAGGAGGGGTGGAAGGTGTGATCTGTCAAAAGATTGGATGAGAGTTTTTATCGGTGAGAGAAAAACAGAAGCGTACTGGACTTTGTGGGGAAGACGTTCTCATCTTCGACGAGGTTTTGAATCGAGGTCATAACATAGTCGATGTAAGTGGGTGCTGGGAGGATGGCTTGCTTGCCGCCTGAATGCGTCCAGACATAATTTAGGCTATGCGAGGCGGTTCAACAATGTTCCATTGTGCGGAAGGTAACGCACCTGTGCCCAGCTGACATAGTCGGACACGTATGATGGGTGCAGTGTTCTGCAATCACACCATAAAACTCGTTAAGGTTGGTATAAAAGTCATAAACTGTGAAATGCAATGTCAAGATTAGCCCCCCTTGTCCATGCATCTCTTTTCGTTGTATAACTCACTATTTACTGCCACCCATTCCATGATATCAACATACTTGGGCAAGATGACAATCGTCTTGAAATTCCCTTTCACGAGTGCTGCATCGGCAAAGGGAGAACAGAGATATAAAGGCTTGCCGTTGGGCGTCTGCGCGTTGGGTGATGGCGGTCGCGAGGAACCGTTGCGAAGAATAGGAGAGTGAGGTGCACTCGGGGTGGGTGATGGCCGTTGCCGCGGATTGCGGGTGCGATTGGAGAACATTTCGGAGGGGGTATAGGAGGTGGGTGGAGGGTGAAAAGAACTTGTTCAGAGTAAAAATTGATGCCGGCGTTAGTGTATCTATGACAGATTTGGATTAGTTCTGTCAAAGCCGGACCTAGACCCATTCCTGGAACATGGCAACTAGCTTTATATCTCTCCAAATTCCAAGGGAGCATACCAGTTGTTTTTACAGGGAAATTCTACATATACTCACAGTAAAGTGATCACCACAATAAATATCGAAACACCGTCGCAATAAGTTATCAACCCTCAAGGATCCCCATCTCTTTCCATTTTTCCCAAAGCTGACCAACGCCCGCAGGTGACGATGGAATCCCTTGGACGTCCTTGACGTCCAAAAGCTCATACTCCCTCCCAAACGACAAAAAGTGCGCAAACAACGAATTAAAATGTGGTTCTGACCTCAAGTGTAAAATCTGGTGGAAGTGAGCATGATAAATGTGCGCAAAAACCCGGAGCAGTTGGCGGTACATGTGTTTTACGGTGGATGGGAAGGAAGGCGGGAATTCGTTCCCTGACTTGGTGGGGAATGTCTTCTCATCGTTGAGGAGATTCTGGCACCAAGTCATTACGTAGTCAATGTACGTTGGTGCTGGCAAGTGTGTACTTTTGCGGTCTTGATTTATCCATGTATAGCTCAACCTGTTTCAGGACTGTTACATAACTGGGAAGGATCAGTTGGACGTAAAAACGTACGTCTGTCCAGCAGACATTGTAGGGCAAGCTTGTTGGGTACAACATTCTGTTATTACACCGTAAAACTCATTGAGGTTGGTATAAAAGTCGAAGACTAAGGATTCCATCAGCAAGACGATGAAGATGGTCCATGTATACGCACTATTCACAGCAACCCACTCCATAACATCAACATACTTGGGAAGCATAACAATGGTCTTGAAATTTCCTTTCACCAACGCCGCCTCCACGAACGGGCGGCACAAATACAATGGGAGTCGTTTAGTAGGTGTTGCGGGTGCGGATAACGTCGGGCCGGACGAGATGCTGGTCGCCAAAGGCGACGGAGGGGGCATTCCTGTTGTTGGTGAAAACGTTGTGGAGGTTGGCGTCGTAGGACCCCTTTGTTTAGCTGACCCTCGTTGAGCTGAACGTGTCATCGTTCGACTGTAGTGAGGCAACTGAGTTAGAATAATATTAGGAAAGTATTACGAAGTATGGAAAGTGGAATGGCTTGCGCTTCAGAGAAAAACGGACCTGATAGAATTGAAAAAAGACATTTTCTGTTGCACCTAGGCGTCGGCTCGTATAATAAGTAGATCCAGAATTCTAGGGGTATGAGAGGCAGTAGAAATTATAATCTGGTTGACCTCAGACCATCAACCTTGTTTCTACCCAGTCACGTGTTATGTTCGTTGTGGCCGCGGGCGCTGGGATTTCTGGTTCATGCTCATGTTGTTCATGCCGCAGTAAGTTTCAGGCCATTTCTACTCACAACCACCATGTCACCACACACTGCGTCTCAGGAACCCCCCACTTCCTGTTAAAATTCTCAGAGAAACCGTGAAACTACTTTTCCTGAAGAACGACGAACCTTTTCTAGCATCCCAGTCTTCTCGAAAGCTTGCCCTTGAATTCGTTTTTGGACGCTTGCAGTACACAAGTTTTGATTTATCGTCTAAGATACGCGACGTTCACCAGGAAAGAAAAGATGTAAAAGATGTCATCAAGTTCGCCTGCCTTTTGGATGATCCATTATGTTCCTACTGTAGGAAACAGCCGAAGTCTAGGGCTATGACTATCCGAGAGGGATGCGATAGCAATGTCCTCTTTCAATTCCTGGAAGGCCTTCCAAATTTACATTCTTTGCAATTAGGACACTTTATTCGACCAGTAGAGTTCTCTCAAGCATGCTCCCCTTCGTGATTTCCATGAACCAGTGGAAGGACCATCTACCGCCGGCCTTTCTGGCCTTGAGAACCTTGCTATCAGCTGGTATCTGGACAACAATTCCAACGCGCCGGGTAGCCCTTGTACCCATTCGTTCAACCGTCGCTTACCACACTAGTTGAGCTCAGGATCGAATACACGCCATATCCTAATTTTGACCTACGACTATTGAAATCTACCGGACATACTCTGCGAGTGTTCGAGTATAATCTGCAAAATAAAGATGAAACTATCCTCCATACCATCAGAGATATTCCCGCATCTCACCAAGCTCACCACTGTTTGGGAAAATCTTTTCATTGATCACTCGATTTCATGGAAGGTAATTTATCCATCCTGCATTTAAAATTTTGGATACTGATATATTTTTGGCAGGACACCCATATCAACTTACAGGACCCCTGACAATACCAGAAAAGGCCACATACTGATTTGAGATTTTTGTCCGGACAGCCAACTGAAAATTTGTCCGGATTTTATATGGCCTAACCCCAAAAAAATCTGATTTTGGGTAGTATCAATTTATTTTCGTTCCAAATTTGGACCGCCCTCCTTCCAAATCTGGACCAATCTCTGAAAAAAATTTCGAAACGAGCCATCTTGTCCGGATTGGTATATGGCCCTCCTGGGAAAATGACCCCAAATGTCCGGATTTGTATGTGGCCTTTTTCAAAAAATTTCCAAAATCCGTCCGGATTCGTATGTGGCCTCCTCTGCTATTGTCAGGGGTCCTCAACTTACCCTCCAAAAATGAGAACCTGACATTGTCCTCAGACTTCGAAGAGAGTGTCGACGGCTCCGTCAGCTGATAGAGATTATGCTTGGTATATTCGTTGCTACGGACGACGCCTCACGACCATGCAGGACGTTGTCTCCGCCTGCACACAACTTGAACGCCGGTTAAGAATCGATGGTGCACCCATTTATAGTCGAAGAGCGAATAGTAGACGGCAATGTAGCTCGTATCGTGCGAGGCATTAAACAAAATAGATGGGTCGCGATCAGCGTGATTGGCGCACAAAAGCAACTATGAAGTGCTGGGTGGAATGGAGAAATTGTCGGAGAGAATTGACTCTGAATGAGGGCATGGATGGGTGTGAAGCAATTCCCGCAGTTACAGCTAAAGGTCCAATGTTCAATACCCTCTGTAACTACAAGACATATACCAACGGTGATCTTGTAAATAAAGACGGCGAATACAAAGTTCAGTCATTGACTCATCCCAGAATTATAACATCACTATTTGATTTCGATGTCGTGAAGAGACACTAATCTCGCTCGCTCGACCTTTGGGTCCTGATTTTCCACGAAACCTGGCTTGGTAATTTAAATTTGTGACCCTTATGAGCATGCGAAATCTGGAACAGAAGAATAAGTTAGCCACTTAGCATTACAGCATTACCTAGAAGGAACACGAACCGCATCGAGCCAAGAAAAAATATATTGCGACTTCTCGATCCGGCTATACTTCCAACGACAAGTCAAACATTGCAGTAAAATATCTTTCTCATCCATCTCATCCACCGTAACAACGCTATAGTCCATCGTACAATCGATCACCTGCAGTATGTCGATCGCAGCTTGTTGGTCCTGTTTTCGAAACGTAATTTGTTGATTAACATTCCAACTAGTCGCACCCTTCCCCGAATCTACGAGCATGCAAAGCGTGCGGAATCGATTCAACTCGTCCGGATCAAAAGCGCATGGATGGACGCAGACTTCAGGATAAGACAGAAATTTGTGACATGCGTTGCAGAAAAATATGGTCGTCGCAAGGTGTAGATTTTGTGGTTTGATAGTTGGATTTCTAAGACTGTCCCGCATCAATTGCAGAACCTTTATACGGGTTGCTTCTTCCCAATTCTTCAAGGCGTCATGCAGATCCTTCCTGGTAAATAAGTTGAAGAAAGTGTCTTTCGTCAAAGGCAAAGGCAAAGGTGCAAGAAGGATGTTCCTCAAAGGCCCAACAGAAGCAATCTCAATATGGTCGGGAAATCCAGCCCGCTCTGTGAACCTGAAACCATGCGATTCAAACACAGACCCGAAGACCAAAAGACCGTGTTCCAGCAATCGCTCGGCCCTCGCATTTTCCAAAAGCGATATTGCAGGAGACTTGAGCATGTTCCACGCTACAGTCATGGAAGTCAGATAAAAGTAAGGAGTTGACGTCGGATGACCTACCTCGATCCAGGTCACAAGCATCTACTTTGTCAATCATGCTTTGAAGTTGATTCTCTCGTTCAAAATCCAATGTCTGTAATTCTTGGCCAAAGCCACACGTTTTTAGATTTGAAAACACGCTAATGGTAGATGAATCAAATGCCAATCGTCTTCAAGAAAAAAGAAATTAACTGAGACCCCAACTCTGAGTTCGTACTCAGTTGTTTCAGGCGCAACCACTTGTTGAATTGGGCGGTGTGCTTTTGAAATGAAATTGGGCGCGTTTCTGTATGATAACATCATTCAATACTCACTGCTTTAATAGTGTGAACCCAATCATAAATCTTCTGTGTCCATGCGCTCTTCTCCAACTTATTTGATAGCTCTTTATATTGCTTTTCCCATTGTATGCTGAGACGCTGGGGATATTTATCGAATCCTCTTTCCGGAGAAACAGTATAAGAAAAAGAGAGCACTCCAATTATTGACCAAGGAAGCACGATAGAGACACGATGATATTTCCGTTCACATTCGCTCACGTATCTAACATGCATGGATTCAGTCGACAACTCAAAAAGGGTGTCACATACCCGTATAATTTTTTTTGGCAATGAAAACAGGCTGAAAGTTTGTCAAGCCAAAATATGTATAAATCATTTGACGGCAATTCCGAGTCGCAGATCTAACGGAACATAAGTAATGTCAACAAGCTACCTGGATACAGGCTTACATCGCAAGTGGATTCAAAGGTAAGATGAGCGTACAATGGCTCTGATATGCCCTCAGGGGGATCAATCATCGAAAGACAATGTTTCCGAGCAGCTTTCCATGAAGTCACGGATGTTCGACTTGTGAGAATATTTCTGAAGGTTTTGCATGTTCTTGCCAAAATCAATAAATCAATAGGCCACAAATGCGCAGATATCTTTGGTTAAACGTAAGTGGAAAAAAGCATAGATAAGATTTGTCAACCTCTTGCATGATATCCAATGGTAGGCCAAGAATAGTCGCCTTTTGAGCTTTACGCATAATTTTGGTAGTACGCCCTATTTTTATTGAACGTGGTTGTTTCAACGGCCCATCACCATTGTTCATTACTTTGCTCTTGAGTCGATAAGAATGGCGCAGTTTCATCATGGTTAGAATGAGAGTCTGGCTTAGTCAGCTGCTGTGAGGTCGTCAATATTTCAATCTCTATCATCGATTTTTTACAAACTTATCATGAACCAGAAATCAGTAGAATTTATACTTGGAAATCCCCAAGCCGATACGATGGCCTCCCTGGCTCTCATGCACTTCTATCGGAGATGGCAAAGTCTTCATGTGCTGAAGCCGAACCCTTTGTACAGCCACGATAAAATGTTGTCGGCGATGCTAAACTGGATCGCCACATGCTTCGTCATAGACCCCATCGGAGATGTAGTCGCGACGGCCCTTTCGACTAAACCACATGAAATCACGATCTATGTAGCTACCAACCGCAGTCAACCAACTGATGAGGACAAGGAAATCATACAGAAATTCAAAGAGCTTATCCGAGATGCTTTGGAGAAACCACAGGAGGCAGATATAACACTTCTCATCCTCGATATTATATCACCAAGAATATATCCCCGTTTCGCTCGCAAGCTCCATATGACTACCAAATCGGAACCAGAACAACAACTCGTTGAGGATCAATTCAACGAAATAGTGGATCGATGGGCTGCGGGTACTACGCTGGGTACCAACATGGAGAACAGCGCCAACTTCTTAGACAATGCACAAGCTTTCTTTTCCTCAGCTGAACGCGATGGTACTAAAAATGATGAGGACGCCAACCAGTGTCTCAAACACCTCTTCAAATTGTTCGTAGACGAGATTCGCAGTGATCGCGATTGCCCTGAGGATAACCTGACATGCAAACGACGACTACTACGCCTTTCCTATGTTGCGGTGCTTTTAGTGAACACCGACTTCTTCAATAGCTTCTGGGCATCGAAAACTTCATCATCTTTCAGTGTCGATAATCCGGGAAACCCTATTTATCTTTTTGAAAACGCTTTTTCGTGGATCCAAAAACTTCGACGACGCCTGTGGCGCGTCGCATGCTACTGCCAGGACACAATGTCTTTCGCCAAAGATGGGTTGCAGTTTATCCGAGGTGTTTTGGGAGACGGGTTATCAGCGTTTTTGCGAGGTGAAGGAGGGATCGAGATCGTTTGGATTGGTCTACCTGCGGACCACGGCCAAAGAGTTACTATGACTAAGACTCCGTTGGAATTTATGGATAAATTGTTCGAGGAGTTTGGCTACAAGATTCGCCCAGATGTTATGGAAGAAACCAGAAAACAGCTGGATAAGACCTGGGACACCTCGAAACCTGAGGAGGCCTATCTTCACTGCGAAATTCAAATGATCACTTTCTTGAATTCTCGAAGCGATATACAAATCCACGAGAATTTCATCGGTAGCAGCAAGTTAATGTGCTGGGCGTGCGATTCTTATGTCGCGAAGGTGAACATGGAACGGAGGAACAATAATCAGAAGGAATGGGTGCTATCGGGATCTTCGAGAAAGCCCCACAGTAGATGGCTTATTCCTCCTGGTGCCCTGGGAACGGCCGTTGTCAGCGACGTCCGGGACGGGTTAAACAAATTAGTCGCCCGTCTTGCACAGGTATTAGGTTGTGAGGATGATGATGATTATGATGGCTTTAACTATTCGCACATTGACTTTCGTCCCTCCATATCAGATATTGCTGCCGCTTTTCGTACGACTAATCATTCCCTTTCAGATGTGTAGTATCACATCCCTGGCAGTTAAGGTCTATTGACATGTTGATTATCAGCATGGCTAGAGGAATGGTGAGAATTTTGACTTGGTTAAATGAGCTCAAGCATGAGCTCGTGACCAAAACCGGCAACGCCCGAGCTGGCAATGGCAAAGTATTTTGAATTTGACCTAAAACTTAGGACTATAGGTTGGAAGGTGAAAGTAAAAAAGGCTTTAACATCAGGAAAATATCAATTTTGCTTATCAATGCTTAGGCATGCTTGGCGTGTGCTTAATGAGGCTTAATGACTGTT
>QDKV01005243.1_pt1 | contig 38557 bp, 56 predicted proteins | sample 1861101 | NCBI WGS metagenome assembly QDKV01 (sample SAMN04275158, study PRJNA302643) | Fungus metagenome, whole genome shotgun sequencing project. | isolation source: fruitbody | host: Mallocybe terrigena | place: Sweden | collected 2013 | reverse complement strand
TCTGCAACATTTAAAATATTTAATTAGAAATTGCAAACAAATATAAATGGCATTTAAATATTGGAAACCCCGAAGTGCCTATAAATACGGGATAGATCTCTATTTCTTGTCCCAGACATGTCAATCACCCTTCCCCGTGGTCTTACTCCTCCCACAGATGGTTCTGTCACTTTGCCTGAAACTGTCGACTTTCACAGAAAATACAATCCAAATGTGCCAATATATATGTTTAATGGAGAAGGGTCTTCACATATCACAGAAATCACCCATTTAGAATTTGGACGCGCTTGCGACCGTGTTGCGCATTTTCTCCGTCCTGGAAGGCGCGGTCCTGAGGGAGAGGTAGTCGCAATTATAGCCCTCTCAGACAACCTTCTCTATTTGGCTGTAATAATTGGAATAATGAGAGCTGGACTTATCGTTTGTCTTTCTTTTGTTTTGCTTTTACTGTCATTTACCCGCGTGTTTGTGTTAGCCATATCCGATATCTCCCCGTAATACGGCTGAAGCGACTATTAAACTATTGAAAGACACATCCTGTCATAGACTGCTCGCGACGAGAAATACTTTCAAGTCTCAATTAGATGAAATTCAGGCCCACCTATCTTCTACCAGCCCTGATTTCGCGTTGTCCGTTGAAGAAGTTCCTCCTCTGCTTGAGATGTATCCCAAGATAGGTCGCGAGGCTGAGGAGGATCCTTTCGAACCTTATCCAACTGGAAATCGTCCGTCGTTGGATGATATCAGCATCTATCTTCACTCTTCTGGCAGTACGGGGCAACCTAAAACTATTCCGCAGACCTTTCGGATCGGCATTCAGTGGGCATCCTTCCGTAATTTCCTCATCCAACTTTTTTGTTCAGTTGGTGATATTCTCCTGCAGCTCCAGTCACAGAAGTTCGAGACCATCCTCGTGCACAAAGGGTGGCAGCCCAACATATTCCTTCCTTTCATGCTCTCGGTTTTACCTGTCAAGTTCTTATGCCATTGTATGGCCTAGCTACCATAGGGTTGTACCCTCCAGTTGCTATCACCCCCACATCACTACCTGTACATCCTTCACCCCAAAATATTATTACGCACACCAAGCGAATGAATTGCACCTGTCTGTTTGCTATTCCTGCATGGCTTCAACTCTGGGCGCAAGACAACCAAGTAGTCAACTTCCTGGCTAGCCTGGATTTCGTTGTATGTCTCACTTATCATCATCATATTTCAAAGATTAACAAACGCCAACTTAGGTTTACGGTGGGGGATCTTTACCCACTAAGATCGGTGATCTTCTCGCAGATGCTGGGGTTTACCTCGTCTCTATTTATGGAGGAACAGAATTTGGACCACTGACTCATTTTTTCAGAGATTTGGGAGCTGAAAAGGACTGGGAATATATGAAAATTTCAAATCTGACAAATACCCGATGGACTGATCAGGGAGATGGGACATACGAACTCCAATTTTTGGTACGTTGTTCATTCTTTACCCTTGAAGTTCGAACGTGCTAATGTGGTGAAATAGACATGCGCGACCCATCAGTTGTTTATCGAGAACCTCTCAGATGTGAATGGATATGCAACATCTGATTTATTCATTCCACATCCTGCAAAACCTGGGCTTTGGAGAATGTCAGTTTGAGTTTCTCTTATTTATACCTAGATATATTTCATGCTGAAGCTTAATTTACAGAGTGAGTCGAAAGGATGATATCATTATTCACACCTCCGGTGAGAAGACGGTACCTGCGCCGATAGAGAACATCCTCATGAGCAGTCCTTAGTAAGTTTAACATGTTTTGAATGTGTACACTCCGACTTAACAATGATATACAGTATCATGGGTGTTGTTATGTTTGGCCGTGAGCGTGATCAACCTGGTGTTCTCATTGAGCTCAAACAACAATGTGCGATCGACGTTGGTAAGGAGCAAGAAGTTATTAAGGCACGCAATTGTATTTGGTCGGTTTCCTTCCACTCGTGTGCTTTTCATTTTCTGACACAAACGTTACAGGTCAGTGGTCGAAGAGGCCAACCAAGTTGCTCCTGCATTTAGTCAAATATACAAGGAGTTTATTTTATTTGCATCTCAAGAAAAGCCGTTGCCTCGAGCTGGGAAGGGTACAGTCATGCGCAAAGCAGCACTAAGGGTATATTCAAAGGAAATTGACGAGATGTAAATTTCTTTGTCCTCGAGTACCCTTAGATTTTGATGTAACCTTTCTTTTACAGTTATGCAAAAGTGGCAGCAAGTGTTAACAGCTCTGTTGTCCCCCTTCTTTCATGGTCACCCGAAGACCTCGAAGTATGGCTACTCTCTCAGCTCGCTGATATTTACCCTCGGAAGGAAGTATTTTCTGTCACGGCCGATCTCTTCGAGCAGGGCATGGACAGCTTAGGGGCTACTGTCCTTCGCCATCGCATTATAGGGACTCTGCAGGCAACCCCTGGTGTGGCGGGTGCTGCTCGTCGCATCACTTATTCGACGATATATAACAACGCGTCAATTTCGAAGCTAGCGCGGTTCATCGTTGGTACGATTGCTGATCCCAATCATCTTGAATCCGGGTCTGAAAGAACGACCGCGATCGAAAATATGATACAGAAGTATATGAATACGCGGTCGGTAGTGGTACCCACTGCTACTGTCCTGATTACTGGCACTACTGGTAGCTTAGGATCGCAACTATTGGACGCTTTGTTGCGGAATCAAAGAGTTAGAAAGGTATATGCTCTAAATAGATCCCATGGAGGAGCGACGAGTTTGAAGCAAAGACACGAAGAGCGTTTCTTAGACAAGGGTTTCGACCTCGCTTTGCTGTCGGATAATCGCTTGGTTTCATTGGAAGGAGACACGTCGCGCGAGGATTTGGGCTTACAGACCAAGATCTTTGAGGAGGTATTCGTGATTCCGTCTTCGAAAAATCTACCGGGATTCACAGATTGCTTCCTTTTCAGCTCCGTGATGTTAATGTAGTCATCCATAATGCTTGGAGAGTGGATTTCAACCTTGCCCTGTCCTCATTCGAACCAAATATACGAGGCACGCGACATCTGATTGATTTTGCTCGTTCAACCCGACATGCCTCATCTCTCAAATTCCTTTTCACTTCCTCTGTTGCTACTGCAAGTTCTTGGGATCAATCCAAAGGCAGATATCCAGAAGAAATTGTACTGGATAGCAAATATGCGGTTGGGCAAGGTTACGCGGAAAGTAAATATGTCGCTGACAGGGTAAATCGGATTGTTTGAAATGACTTGATTCAAATGCTTATGACGGCTTTCGTGATAGATTCTCGCACAAAGTGGCTTGCAGTCAACTTCATTTCGAATCGGTCAAATTTCAGGGGGTTTTCCCAATGGCGCCTGGTCGAAGGCAGAGTGGGTCTCGATGCTCGTCAAGTCAAGCTTGACGCTGGGCGTCCTTCCTTCAGCTTCTGGGGTGGTCTCTTGGCTGCCAGCGCCTGCTGTTGCGCAGATCCTCCTGGACGTCGCTTTCTCAACCGAAGATTGGACACAACCGGCTCTAAATGTTGTTCATCCTCATCCTGTTCCTTGGACCTCTATCATTTCGGCAATCAATGATGCATTGGTTCAGGAAGGTGTTCTGAAGGAACGACTTGCAATGGTCGAGTTCTCAGAGTGGTTCGAATTGCTTGAAATAAGAGCTCGTGAAGATTCATCGACCAGAAAAATCGACGATATTGTATGTATTCAAATATATTTGTTCCATTGGTTTTGCAATTGAACATCGAATTTTGTTAGCCCGCGATCAAAGTGATCGAGTTCTTCCGTAATATGGTCCGGGTTGATCAAAGCAATCGGCAGCAAGGCATACAAGATGGGGAAGCAGGAGGATTGCCTCTTTTCTCAACCGAAAAAGTCCAAATGATGAGCGGAACTATGAAGCAGCTGCCTTCACTGGGCAAGGAGGATGCTGCGATGTGGGTGAAGTATTGGAAAGGTGTAGGACTATTTTAACGGGTGAATTTAGTATGGTTACTTTAATGTGGACTGCTCCAGGGTGTTACTATCTTATAGCTTACCGTTTTTAATTTAAACAGATTTTTAATGAGACCTTCCACTGCGATTGCTGAAAGGGCTGGGTATACCTAAGATGCAGTTACCTTCAACCCTATTCCACAGTTCGTAAAGGCTGATTCCAGCAAAAATATTACCCGTCTTGACTGCCGATTCCAATATGTTTCTAGAACCATGAATAGGAAGCAAGATCCATATTTGAAGTAGCAAGTACATATAGATAAAAACGTTCTTAAAGCAGGGTAGATAAACATGAACGTTTGAGTAAAAGAAATCTTAGTGAATTGGACGATAGGATGGTAGCCGGCGGCCGCTCCCCTTCATCACACCAATTTGCATAAACGGAGACCGACTCACAGAAGCGGTGGCTGGTGACTTCTCTCGTTGAGGTGGACATGAAGGTCCTTCGACAGAGGGTTGCCCAAATTCGATTGCGAAGCCGTAATGAGTAGAGAGGACATAGCAAGCGTGACGATCTGAACGTAAAAATTGATCAATGCATAAATCTGTAAATGAAAAACTTGACATACCATATGCCAGCTCCTTATGCAGCGAATGCATAAACTCCCTTCTTATCCTCTCGTCGATCGGAGAGAGAATGCTCACTTTGAGTCATCCTGTCCATGTGCGTTAGAATGGCAAGGCCTTCACAAAGTCTGTGGTCTTTTCGTGAACTGAAGTTTTGACGCTGATTTCCCTCAACAGTGGGGCCTGTTTTGTGGTGTCAAACCTAGGCACTGACACCAATATGATTCGGAACTTACTCCGCCGTTATGTTGGTTGTAACCTTCGGACGCGGTCGAGATGTCTTCAGGAAAATCGGTCCGTTTGGTGAAAAACTGCCACAGCACGGATACTATGAAGGCCAGAGGAGAGGTATTAGGAGATGGAAGGGTGACCATGACAGAGGGCGTAAAAGAAGACAATATTTGTAGCGAGGCAAGGTTGTCGCGTTCAGTGTCCACTGTCTGGTTGGATGAGATCATGAAGGGCAAGACTATTCCGTCGATAAGTTTGTCACCGGCAGAAAAGGTTTCGGTGATAGAAGACTCGGGTAATTCATATAACTTGCGCCTTACATGATAAAACATGTTTAATTGTTGTCCTTTGCTATACAAGATCAAGATAATGTTGGAGCAGCCTCTTCCGGATGGACGACCAGAACACCCCGTTTAATCAACTCCACGAGACTTTCATGCTCGCAAGCAAAGAACCCATGATAGTATTAGTGATACGGAGTCGTGATGACCCAGTATAAATATAAAGATGGATGTGGGGTAAAGCGGACAGAGGATTCTGTCAAGTCATTGAGCGTCGATATGATCGAGCCTTGCCAAACATAGATCTCGATGGTTAGTTGTTGGGGCGAGGATGCAGTTTGAGGATTCTAACTGCTTCAGGTAGATAAAGGTGACGAAGGTCTCGTCCCAGATGTGGAAGTAGAAATATATTTCAGTGGTGAGGAAGGAAAGATCGATTAAGCCAAATCCTTCTGTCTCGAGGAATTCAGCACAATGTTAAGTCAAACAAGATGACAGTGAAGACAAAGATACAGATTCTCCAAGGTGTCTGAATAAATTTCGCCAACTTTTAAAATTCTTTCGTGGCATGAAAGATTGTATTTCAGTGATTGAAGCCCCAAGATATGTCATGCTGGCGCTGTGGCCAAATCCTTCCAGTGTAAGGGATTGATCTTGGGGTAAGTGGCCTCTCGGTATTCTCTTGGTATTCTGATGTTCGCATGGTCATCGAGTATGGAGGTGTCTGCGCAGATCAGACGGTTTAAAGTTGTATGTGAAATCGGTGGCGGAAGTGCGGAAGATAATGTGATGGAAACGATATCTCTCACGATCTGAGAGATGACTGGGTGGGCTTTTGAGAATGCGAGGGATGGGATTTTAGGAACTTGAGGATATCGAATGGGTGTTCCATCGTAACTAGTATGAGCCGTGACTAACGTGTGACTGACCGAATTTGTTAGAATCAAATTTCTCTCTTATTACACACACTGGTTTGTTATACAGATAGAACTTGAGAAAATCCATACAGTGATAACGTTACAGGGCGAAGAAATGCCACGCGTAATGGATGCGGCTGATAGAAAGTACAGGCTTCCATAAAGAGCGATGCAAAGGTATTGAACATATATTTCCGTTCCACTTATCAGAGGTTCTTCACACCTCATACCCATTGTGATTTATCCCAGGCAGGGTCCTGGAGAAATGCACAAAGAACCTTGCTGCCAGTCTATTAAAAAAATGGAGTTAGAAACATATTGTACGTGGAAGTGAGAGCTGCTAACCTGCAGAAGAGGATGACCAGCGACGATACTGAGGAACCTTTCGAGACCTTCTCGTCTCGTCTCAATGACTTCGTCAGAGAATCGATTGGTGAAAACTTTGCCAGGGAGAGGCGGGATATTGACCCGTGTGGACTCGTGTTCAAGAATGTCACGGAATGCCTCGAAATCAGAGTAGCGCCGGCGAACAACTGAGTGCCGAAGCTTAAATGCAGGGATATTGGTCTGGAATAGGGCAATAAACAAATGACAGATAAGAGCGCTAATGTAACCTGATAGTGACGTACCTTGCAAACTATTTCGTAGTCCGTATACATCTTTCTTCCAAAGCCTGCCCAAGTCATTTCAGTCGCCTGTTCGAAAATGAAATGCTAATGGAAGTACCGTGTGTCTGCGGATTTCTTACTTCAATTTCCAGGAAACTCTCTGGAACGCTATACATTTCTTCGATCTACAGGCCATAGTTAAGTATATTTCTTTGTGGACAATCGTCAAGATTCACAACGTACGGTTTGCCCCCTAGCCGATAGAAGAGCATCTTCGAATGCAGAGCTCCTTGCAAAGGGTGATGCGGTAGTCATGGTTGAAGATATAATACAGAGTAGTAAAGTGCAATCAATGACGAGTGCAATATCATCCGTCACATATCGAGTCACACATGGCAACAATAATTACGCCTAGCTCAATTAAATAACCGCCGGCTTTGTGATGATGATTAAATTTGATTTGAACGGTGTAATACGATTTATGCCTTCGAAAATCCAGGAAAACTCAACATTGCATCCCCACACGCATCCCTCAAGATTTCTCTCAACCTGGACGAACTGAGTATCTCAACTTCTCCCATTCCAGATCCCACTCCAGCCTTCTTCGCAGCAAAAATCATATCGCCAAATCTTTCATACATCGCTTCGATTCGACCGACGACATGTTCCAAAAGAATTTTCACAGTCCGCTGATCGTCCAGATAGTACTTCACCTTGGTAGCAGCTGATGGGAGGTCTCTGTGGAGTGCTTCCAGAAAGTGCGACTGAATCTGAGGCGCCGAAAGCACGACGGCGTTGGGGTTAGGTTGGGGTACCGCACCCGATGTTGTTGTGGAAGAGGGTGCCCGTGCAGAAGGTATAACAGAAGCTGAACCAACTGTCCCCGTTGACTCCTTCGATCCGTTGACAAATTTCAACCAAGTTTCAAGTGGCTCGTTTATGGGCTGAGAGCATGAGGTAATGACGTCTTCAAACGCTTTTCGTAAGCTCTGATCGATATCCTATATAAACAATCAAGCATGACATAACAAACACAAGAAATAAATCTTACCGTTTTCACCCCTCGTAGATCATTATCGAGACCACTTGTGACACCAAGGGATGCAAAAAGACCTTCCGGTAAGAGAGCCGTAGTCTTGCTGAGCATATTCGTTATCGTCTCTGTCACACCCGCTCCTCCGACAGTTGCAGATAAGCCTCCAAATTCCAGAGTCGTCCGTTTCGTAGAGGTCTTTCTCATTACATCTCCATAACCACCACCAGCACCATTCTCATCAGTTCTGTTTCTCAAATCTGACTCCAGGTTTACAAGTATATCCTTCAAAATCAGCAGATGCCTGACAAGGAACAGGGCGCCATCCAATGCCTTGCCCTGCTGCGTCTTTATCAAATCCGAGGCGTTTACGAGGGACACGCGACAAACGGCCAACGTCTCTTGTGCAATGTCCTCAAAAATGGCGGGCTTGACAAAATCCCGCAGCTGGGAGAGAACCCAAACGGTGCGTTGCAAGGTTGGATACCACGTATCTTGGCGCTCAAGAGCAGGTACGTTGTGGAAAATTTGCGAAATGGATTGCTTTTCCTGGAGCAATCCACTCGGTGGTGAATCACTTGCTGCTAAAGAAAGAATGCAAAATGGATTCAGTCACTGCCAAAGCGGGAGCAAACGATTGATTGACGAACCAACTAAGATGTCCGGCCACTTAAGGTCGTCCCCGTTCGGTACGTAATGTCTGATCTCACTTTGCACAACCGACTGGGCTTTAAAGAACAGCCTCGTTTGTGCATCTTGGAGAACCATCTTCAACAACTGACCGATATGCAACCTTTGCCCTAATTTGTCTCCTTCTGCAAGCCGCGATTCTGCGTCAGTATCGTGAAAGCTGACCGTGAGCTCATCCAAGGAACGCCTGCGGGCTTGCGACAGTTTTTCTGGGGTCGCAGCTGACGTACTTGTCTCGCCTTCAGAACCCGATTCGACGTCGTCATCATCTGAATGTGTGGAGGACGCGGCTGTTGACGTGGCGGTTGAGACAGATGTCGATGTAGCATCTAGGACCATAAGGGCTTGTAGGACTGTACAAACTTCGCAGAGGACGGTAAGGCGAGGTTCGTGCAAAATGCGGGGACGGAGATCATCGTATAGAAGATCACATAGTACCTCAAGATATCGACTAAATCCAAGACGTTGAGCAGGCTCATCTGAACATAAAATGATATACAAACTTACTACAATTGATCCTGAGCGGTCGTAAAGAACTCTCGATAAAGATTGAACTCGTCAGTGCAGAGCTGCTTTAAATAACTACATCCTGACCGTGTCTAATGTGGAACATTAGCACACGTGTATTTAGTGTGTGGGATAGGCACACCAGTTCAACCAGCTCACTCCTTGCAGGGTCCAAACCCTTTATTTCTTCCATTACTCGAGGAGCAACCAGCGCTTTCCGTGTTGAAAAATAAGCAGAATGACAATCGGAGAGTAGAGAACCTAGTTCCTTGGGGTATTCCTGAGCCCTACGTTCCAACTCGCCGATGAGTGGAGCAACCTTTGCGGAGACTGTCCTAAAGCGCGTGTAAAGTAGGTGGTGTTGTGCTGTAGAAGAGACATCCTAAAGTCATGCCTTAGAATGGAGGTATGGATAGAAGGATAGTACCATACGCTCTGAGAGATCAGTTTCGAAACCTCTGACGTAAGTGCACGGAGAGAACCAAGGAAATTCATTTTGATAAGTGTCATCGCACGAGTCATGCACTGCTGAAATCTAAGAAGATATAGGTCTGCCTCTCGATAATGTCTCTACCGTGCAATGAGAACTGATTGAAGACAAAGTTAAGGTTAAAAAAACATACGTGTCCTTTGAGGAATTCTATGCAAATGTCGACACGTTCAACCATATAATGGAAATCAGCTTGAAAGATGAGCGATTCTCCAGGGTGATTCAGCATTCTGGTCGCGTGTTCGAGCTCTTGGAAGTATTCCAAATGGGAACCTATGTCTTCCATAAGTTGCAATAAACCATCCTGTTAGAGACAAGACTAAGCTGGGAGTAAGTGATCTAATTCTCACAACTTACCCGCTCTCCTAAGAGCCTTTCGCAAGCTCCTTTTAGATTCTTCCCGCCTTCCTCAACACCACGCCATCCTTCCAGCATACCTTCCACTTCATTTTCAATTTCTTCAAGCCTATTCAGCAATAAGTCACAGACGTTCAATTGTTCGTCCAGGCTGGCAAGATGTGCTCGATAATGAGCTTCTTGGCTGTGTGCAACGGATCGGTCGACCAAAGCAAACCAGTCATAGAATTGCTGGGGTGTTTGTATTGAATGTGAAGGATGTAGTGCGTGTGTCCCTCGAGCAATCGCGGGAGTAGCTGGGCGGGGAATGTCCAGATTTTGTTGGAGATGCTTGTTGATGGGACGATCAGGCATTGGGGTTCCTGGGGGACTTTTCCTACTAGAATCCTCCATAAACTAGGTTTTTGAGCATATTTTACTACTTAACTCGTACTGAGGTTTTTCGCAAGTTTGGGAAAACTCACCTTCAAGGGTAAAGGAATATGTTCACTGGCTTTCGCCACCTTCGCAACGCTGCGAACCTGTAAATCACTCAATGGTGCTTTGCGTTCCCATTCCTCCAAGCTGGTCGTCTGCTTGGCTTGCGCTGGGGTTCCGTTTGGGAGGATAAATGCGGCGCTCGAAGGAGCCTGCGTATTAGAAGAAGAAATTGACAAAGAAGAGGGTGCTTGTCCGCGACGGTTAGAACTGGGGTTTCCGCTGAAGTTAGATGCTCTATTGTTCATTACAACCGCCTTCGCAGATGAGTTGAAGATATTCTTCTGCTTAGGCCCGTGAGATTTTCCTTCCTAGTGGAGTACAGAGGTCTGCAGTATCATAATATTAATAGTCACGCCGGTCGTCACAACCTTCCACTTCTCCTCTGAAACTCCAGTAACTCGGGCTATCTGCAGAATGTTCCACTTTCCTTCCACCTTGTCACTCCAGGGTTTCAATGGTATTAGAAGGTCTGACGGAAATCTCAATGCAACACAGCAAAAGCATGCCACACAACCTATATTCCTTGAAACCGAGGAGGAGCTGCACGATGCTCGACGTGTTCAGTCTGATGGGCAAGAAGACGACCTGAGATGTGCGTTGGATATGGTCATTAAAAGAGTTACACAACTGGTGTGTTTTGAACCACTGTTGTATGAAATTCTCATCGATGAGATTGACCAGTCGTCGATACTCAGTGAAGCATATAAAACGCAAGCCGACCTTGAGGTACAGTTAAATGTTGCCAAATCAAATCTCAAGCTCGTGATCGCAAACAACGAAATGTTGGAGGATGCTCTGAGACAGAATTTCTCGTCACAATCCAAAGATGTTGGGTGGAATCGAACGAGCCCGCGAAACCAACCTGATACGCCGAAATCCATTCCAGAACGCTCCCAGTCCCTTGACATTTCCATCACAGAGCCACAAACGACTCTACCCGCCGATACAACGTCGTCATCAAGTACGGCAAATTTTAGCAATCCCTTTCAAGATAATGGATTCTTCGGATTTCGGTTCAGTGCACCATATCCGACAAAGTCTTTAACTCGACCAGGCACACCCTCTGGACAAAACTCAAATAGCCCACAACTGCCTCATCTCACATCTCCGTCGTTACCTTCTCTGACGTCTGGTAAGCTTCAGGAAATAGAAAGCTTGACTGCGGAACTGGAAAAGGAGAAAGCTGGTCGCAAAAAGATTTTGGAAGAGAAAGCAGCAATAGAAGGGGAGCTGGAGTCGCTCTCGCAAGCTCTGTTTGAGGAGGTATGCCATATTTTTTGTTGTTTTCTTGGGAAGTGTTCTCAGATCAACGTGTAACTAAGGCAAACAAAATGGTTTCTGACGAACGGAAAATGCGTGCCGAGATCGAAGAGGAGCTGAAGGAGTTGAGGGGGGAAAAGGAAGCCCTTCAGAGCGCTATGCGTGTCATCGAAGGCGAGAACAGCAACCTCCGCTCTCTCGATGCTAGCACTGCATCTCCTCCAAACATTCAACCCATCCAGACTGTCCTTCGTAGCGGGTTTTCACATTCTCGTTCATCGTCGCGAGCAGCTATCAAATCTCGTCCGCCTTCCCTTGAGCTTGCCTCGAATTACCCACTTCCTCCTTCGCCTGCACCAGACACCACGGGTTTCTCTCCCTGGTATGAAGACCTTGCTCAGGAAGAGAATGCCGACATGGGAATAGCTACTGTCCTCTCACCAGAAGAAGATTCTCAGCAAACACCACGACTTAGGATAGGTGTTCCTGGTCCGATTGATAGTCTTTTCGTGGAAGCCTCGCCGTGGGCAGATGTTCTATCAAAGTTTGCACCGTCTTCGTGAGTCGATGACTGAAACTGCATGTACAGCCGATGTTTTCGATGGCTGCGATCGGCTTCAGGCAGTTGCTGATCGATAGCGCTGATCCCTCGACCTTGAGTTACTTATGGCGGCGCATAGGCTGGTGTCACTCTTCATAGTTCAGTGTGTACATTACTTTTCGGATTCAACAGACATTTCACCCTGTACATTACTAAGCCACACCAAAACCAGAATATCCATTGGGAAATAGCTGTTTGAATAATTCTGGATAATGCCTTTCACCAACATCTGGATGACTCCTCCAGTGGACGTCAATAAAACAATAAGAAGGACGAAATTGAGCAAACTGACTTCACCCTTCCAATAAGGAGAACCTTGCCGTTTGGCTCACGGTCATATTCGGTGAAGTTCACAGCTAAAGCGGTATGAGGGATTGTCAGGAAACACACGGATGTGGGTTCTCACAATCAGTCCCACCGACCTGGCCTCGGGCTTCTCTGAGAGCATTAATCTCTGGAGGGACTAAAATGTTTCAATGTCATAAACTGTAAAATATCGTAAGAAATTTACATTCCAGGATGTGGTCCGCTAATCGTATATCGAGTCCAATATTATGGAAAAAAGGCACAGAATATCGCGGGGTACTGCCAGTGGGAGATAACACGCGATGAGACGTGGCTCGAGCAAGTCCTCCTGTCACAAATTCCAGAGCTATAAGCGATAATGGATTTGTCAGAACAACGAATAACGTCGATGTAAAAAAAAACCACGTTTTCCAATATTAACCACGAGAGTTCCAGGTATGGGAGGTGCATCGATCCATTGGCCTGATAAGTTTTGCACCTGCAGCCCTTTATGTGGTGAAGCTTGAAGCAACTAAATACCAGCGGATGCCAGTTCACGATTAAAAGCGCCCCGACAATCGCGAGTAGATATTCACGCACAAAGGTCAGAAATCCTCCGTCATAATGGGGTCCGACTCCTTGATTATTTGAGCCTTCGATGATAGGATACCGGACGATTTTGGCCCTGTGCTGCATCAATTCTGGCGCATCATAGAATTGGGACAATCCGCCTGGTCCCAAACCGAATGCTTCAGCAACCAAGGAGCTGAATTTGTAGCTCAAATCTTGAACTTGATCCAAGTAACGTTCTACTACACCCCGAAAGCCCGGGATAAGCGCCTCATCCGGCCACTTCACGAAAGTTACTATCCTCAGTAATTGAAGTGCCAAAGTGTTCTTACCTGAGAAGGGCCCCACGTTCGATAGTAATCAGGATCCCCTTCCTTCCACCTACAGATGTGTTTTGTGGCAACGTCAAATTGTTCCCGTTGGTCGACAGCGCCTTTCGTTAGCTCGGTACCAAACCTCGAATGGCCAAGAAAATACGGCGAATGAACCATTCTAATCTTGTCCTTGACATCTGGTGGTAAACTAAAAAACTTGGGTATGCAACTTATAAGCAAATCTATATCTGTCTGCGAAACAGAGTGATTGGAGAGGTACAGAAAGCCAACGTTGATGAGGGCGTGCCGAAGCTGTTCGAGAAACTCTGCCCGAGTAGCAGGTGAGTTGAGAAGAGAGTAGTCTAGAATAGGAATGGCCGAGAAGTCAGAAGGTGTTGTCATACTGGACGTTGAAGGAGTTGAATCGCATCTGAACACGATATATTTGCATAGGACGAAAGGATATACACAAATGACGCGATCGACATCGCTGACACATTTCTAAGCCAGAAATTAAAGGGAATGAAGTGTATTTCCGCCAATCTAAAAAAATATTGGAACAGGTTCTAAGTAAAAAGCCATCAATCTTCGTACGCTCCACTCCAAATGCCCTCTTCCATGGCTTTGATTTGTAACGCCATGTGTGTTGAATGGAACCTGCATATTCCAAGATTGCCGAGCATATACCACAATCCCGTTGGACCCAGTCCATTAGCTTTCCATACCCCAATCGTTTCACCTTCCGAATCGACGCCCCAGATCGGTTTGAGTTTCTTGATAAGCTCTGCGTTGCCAGGGTCCTTGGAAAGCACAGCAGTTACTCTGTCCATCGTCTCTCCAAGACTGCAGAGGAAAGCACATGAGCTGGTGAACAAGATAAAAAAAAGAATTAGACTTGCCCCGTTGCGAATACTACTACGTCTGCCTCAAGCTCGGAACCGTTCTCAAAGACGACGGTTCGTTCCGTGAAATGTGAGATATGGCTATCGTTCTTCAGCTTGATCTTCCCTTCTGCAATGAGGCTGCTTCCTCCAGTATCTGGGGAGGTTATGAATGCCACTGCAGAAATCGTTTTTGAATAAGAAACACACCAAGGTAATATCCCCCGGCCTTCGTCTTCGCTAAAATCATAAACCCTGTGTTGTCATAGCCAAAGTTCGTCCGGAAACCGACTTTATGTAGAGATTCAAGGAGATCCTTGTCGAGCTCTGCCACGTATCGAGTCCGTCGGCGGCTAAGCTCAATTATTGAGTGGAGGGGGAAAGATGCAGACAAATTATCCGAAATCTCGACTGGAGGAGAGCCGTCCCAATACGAGCCTTTGCAGCAACACATATAAGAGCGGTGATATACCAAATGACAAATTGAATGTCTAACCTTTCATAAACACCTCCCATCCTTTCTCAGTTGACATAATACACGTGGAACCACGCTGGAATATTGTAACATCTTTGCACACCGTAAGCAAGATTCCGTATGAATTTTGCAGACTGTCACTCACCGACACCATTTTCGTAATAGTCGACAGCAATATCATGAGCTGATCGAGTATCGTAAAGAATTGAACGATAAATTAGTGACTGAGAATCTGTAGTGGTCAACTGAAACGTACCGGAGGTGCAGGCCCCTATGATAACAACCTTTTTGCCCTGGTGGTCAAGTGCGCGCTTGTGTTGTGTAGAATGCAACGCCATGCCTTTAAACGAGTCCAATCCAGGATAGGACGGAATCTGTGGATTTGGGCTACCCAAACCAGTACAGAAGATCACATGATTCACGACGAGCTTTCGTTCTTGCTCCCAACTTTGTCCATTGAGGCCCTTTCGGCGACGAGAGATTGTGACGTGCCATTTGTTTGTGTCGGGATCCTGGGTCAGGGAAGTTATAGTCGAGGACATCCAGACATTGAGTTCAAGAGCCTCTGCGTAATATTCCAGCCAATTTGCAAGCTGATATCGATATTTCAGATAAGAGCTTATGTAGAAGTTAAGACAAAAATGACTCGCCTTCTGTGAAGGACAGAATACGGGCCAAGTGGACGGGAATGGCAAATAGGGCATATGGTCGTACCCTTTACACGGTTTAGGGTGTCAGAATCGGCCACTGACCAGGGACAAGAGACTTACAAACAGGATCGTGCAGGCATAGGGCTTCATATCTTTCTCTCCAGTTATCCCCGACACTTTCATTCTTATCAACAATCAAAGTTGATATATCAAGAGCTTTCAACCTGGCCGACACTTCCAACCCGCTTTGACCAGCCCCGATCAACAATACCTTAGGTCCCTTGGTTTCATCTTCTTCAGCTCCAGCAAACTCAGCTGCTGCCTCCCGCTGAGCCACCCATTTACCATGGCTCGATTGGAAGTTTCTGAACTTCCCGACCTTCTCTGGGAAATCCTTGAGGAATTCAAGGTTTGTTAAGACAGTGTGCGCTTTCCACTCTAGTTCTTCTATGTTCTGGATTCTCCCGCCATGGTCCCTAGGATTGCCGGTGTGTTTGGGGAAGGGCACCAGCCTAGCCACGCCGGTGCCGCCACCAACCTTTGTCCTAAAATTGAATATGAGGCTTATCCAAGCCAAGTCAGGAAAAGGTTGCTGAAAAGAAGTATATGTTTCGTTGAGAGTAAATTCGTGGAGTTGCGCATCAGCCAGGCGAGCATCAAGGAAGGTGGCAATCTTTGAGTGCCCAACAAACGTGCGGATGTTCCAAGTGAGAGCAAGTATGTCACGCCAGAAAGGAGTCGAGGGATGTAAGAGATTAAGGGTACCAGGCGTATCGACCGATGAACATGTCGCCGACAAGGATGCAAGCCATGACTGGGCAATTGACTTTGCGTTTTCCGGCGAAATGGGAGGCAGAGAACTGATTCCTACACGGTCAAGGGTGGGTAATGGAATATCTGGAAAGGTTGTCATATCTTCAGGTCAAACACCTCTGACGCCAGCCTTTATATCGCAGCGTCAGATTGGTTGTCATCGAATTGACTAACTGTAAAGCCGAAGGGTGAGCAGAAAATAGCTAAATTTCGTCAGGATAATGAGACCCAGGTAACCCAGCTGAGTTGTATTACCCAGAAGGTATGCTGACACGACTACGGTTCTTCCCAATGCCAACCTTTGAGATGTTGGATAATAGGTTCCATGTCTGAAATGAGTGTCCCACAACTTCTGGAATATTGAGTTGCGATTCACGTTTCGTGCGGGGACTCATGGCATAGAATACCATGCCATTATTATGTATTGCGGCAGCACTTGGGATTGGAAAGTCAGCAGGATTATCCAGCGGATTGTATACGAGTCCCACGCAGCTTACCTTTGCTTCGATGTTGGACATGTTGAAGATGGACACACATTCAGTTCCACAGAAAATGCCGAGTCAAATTTCGAGCTGTTGTTCGCATTCTCCTTACTGTCATGTATGTTATCTCTGGCTTATCAAACTTCGGGAAAAGTCGAACCCCGGCCCCCACCCCAGTTTAGACAAGGAAGGCCCCTCAAACGTCGGACCTGTCAACAATAATGCCATGAGGTTGGCAGAGTGGAAGTTATTTGCCGAATACATATCAAGTAGCTGACGCGTTCTGACTCATTGCAACTGCAATCCACACGGGATTGGAGGTCTTCGCATCAGAGAGGACTACGCCTGCGGAGCGGAGAGGGAAAGATCTGACTCTGAGTTGAGCTCGTTCCAAAGTTTAAATTTTCGGTGGCCTTTTCGGTGGCCCTGACAGTGCCCCATTAATTTCGTCGTTCTCCCACACCTCAGCCCTCCACTGCCACCGCCAGCAAGTCTTGTTTTTCGTTGACAACCACCGTCTCGACTTCAAGAGAGGTAAGCCCGGTCCCTTTTGCACTGCCTTTCTTATAGTCAGGCTAACGACAGTAGGTTGAGCGCTGACTCAGAAATCCTCATACACCTGTCCTTTAAAGTGTAATAAGCGCCACTTTCTCTATCCGATCTTGTTTTGTCCTTAACGTTCACCTCTCTTCTGTAAGTCAACCTACTGGTTGAAAGGTTTTCGTATTCATTATATCTCTAGCAATACCCAGAACAAGATGGATACCCTTAAATCCCTTGTGCAACCGCTTGTAACCGGCTATGGCAGCTCGTCACTTGTAGACGGAATGAAACTCGTTGTCCTTGGTGGTACAGTTGAGACTGCAAGGCGAGTTTCCAGCTCAGCTTGGTCCCACTTTGTTAATTGTGAGTTCTTTCTGGCGGTTACAAGTGTAGAATTACTAATACATATATTTCTTTCGAAAGCATTCTTCCTCACAGCGCACTTCAGCGAGGAAGATGTTCCATATGACTGGCTTATGCTCTGGTTGGGTCGTCGTCCAGAGTGGCAACGCTCACGCGAATTTGAGACCACAACCCGTGCCTCCGGGCCAGGCGGGGCTTCGTCGTCTCAACATTACTCCGAGGAAGACCGTGACTGGGACCAATGGGAGGCAACCATAAATCAAACATATACCGTGTGGGAAGACGAAGCCGATGATGGTGAGGCGAGACCAAAGACCAGGATCGTCTTCCAACCCACATATGACACGACACATACGATCTATTATCGGGGTCACTGGCTACGAGTCAGACGAGGAAAGAAACAAGATTCGGGTTGTGAAATGTTGTCTATTAGGTAGAATCTTTTCGCTTACACAATCACAGTTATTGATTCATTTTCAGTGTTGTCGCACGTTCGAACGCCATCCTCAAGCAACTTGTCCTTCAAGCTAAAAAAGAATACGAAGCAGAGGCTGTCCACCGTATTCAGATCTACTTTGCTGACGCCCATGGTTCCTGGCGTTGGACCGACAGTCGACATAAACGACCCATGTCTTCCATCGTGCTTAACCCTGGAGTTAAAGAGATGCTCCTTGATGACGCTCGTGACTTTCTTCGGTCTGAAAAGTGGTACGCTGACCGCGGCATCCCTTTCAGGAGAGGATACCTCCTGCATGGTGTACCCGGTTCTGGCAAGTCCAGCTTGATCCATGCATTGGCTGGTCAGCTGCAATTAGACATTTACGTCGTTTCATTGTCTGCCAGCTGGATATCTGACAATACCCTGACGACGCTTATGGGTCGTGTGCCCGCTCGATGCGTCCTTCTTCTCGAGGACCTTGATGCGGCTTTTGTAAGGAGCACAACTCGTGACGATGATGACTCGAACGACGATGGTGACGATGAGAAGGGTAACGGTGGTGGGGCGGGCAGCACAGACTCCTTCCCTAGCTTTACCAGCGGATTCAGCAGTAGCGGGAGTGGTGGAGGGTTCAGCACGGCATACGGATACAACAATAGCCGAAGTTCGAGGAAAAACCGCCACAGTCGTTCTGACGGGCTATCAGAGATGAACACGCTCTCACTGTCTGGCCTGTTAAATGCGTTGGATGGTGTCGCCGCCTCTGAAGGTCGGCTGTTATTCGCAACCACAAACCACTTAGAGCGGCTCGACCCTGCTTTATGCCGTCCAGGTAGGATGGACGTATGGGTCGAGTTCAAGAACGCGAGTCGGTGGCAAGCCGAGGCGTTGTTCCGAAATTTCTTCCCGTCTGAAGAAGAAGAAGAGGTTCCTTCAGAGGAGGAAGTTGAAGGCTTGGATATTGATAAAAATGTTGAAGTGCATACGAGGGATGGGCGGGGTAAATTGAGGACCGTCGTCCCTCCCCTTTCCCAAGGCGCTCGTGATCCGTCCCTATCGTCTTCGGAGCATAATGCTGCTGCCCCGTCTTCATTATGGTCACTCTCGACTAGTATCACATCCTCTGCATCGTCCCTCCTCTCAGGTCAAAGTTCTCCTATACTGCTTTCCCCAGCACCACCACTGCCGCGAACCTTTTCGGGTTCTCCCATCCCTCATCCGTCTCCATCAAGCTCGTCGTTGTCGAGTCAATTCGGTGCCACTAACACAGCATACCTGCCGCCACCACCAGAACCCAAGGGCAAGGCGAAGCCTTTGGATAAGAAAACACTGGCCCTATTGGCCAAAAAGTTTGCAGACGGTGTGCCGGATGAAGAATTTAGTGTGGCAAGCCTGCAAGGCTGTACGTCCATTCTCCTATTTTACTGTAATATATTCGATGTTCAGTGTTCATTCTTAGATCTATTGAAGCACAAGGCCCAACCGGAAGCTGCTGCAGATGGTATTGAGCTGTGGGTCCAAGCTGAGCGAGAGATGAGGGAAAGACTGCAGAGGGAGAAGGAAGCAAGGGAAACACGCGAGAAAGCTTTGGTATGTTTTAGTTTTTCCTCGCCGCCATTCTTTCAGGTCACTGATATATAACCTTTAGAGAGAGAAACGTCGGAAAGAAGCGCAAGAGAAGGATAAAGTGAAGAAGGAGAAGGAGAAAAAGGAGAAAGAGCTCGAGAAGGTGAAAGCCATGTTGGCAGAGAAGGAGAAAGAAGAAGAATTGGAGAAGATGCGAGAGCAGCTCAAGGAGAAGGAAGAAGAATTGAAGAAGAAAGAAGAGCAGAGGTCGAAGGAACAGAGCGAAGATGAGAAGGGAAAGGTGGAAGAGAAGGAAACTCCGTGACTGTTATCCAGAATGACTGCAATCACAACACGGCATGCAGCAGGTTACACCCTCGTGCCTTTCCTCCAGGTCTACATTGTTCAGTTGTACGCGCTCGTACTCCAGATGATCAGGTCCAGCATTTGACCCTTTGACATTTTGCTTTGTATCATCCCTTTCGTTGTCCAAACTACGTGCCCGTTCATATTCATGGGCATGTCAAGACTGCATTTGGTTTGGGATTGGTGACTGTATGTTTCATACCGTTTGCTTTGATTGATACCATTGGTTGTTGAGATTTATCACTGCTATACAATATCCAGTTTCATTGTCGTCGCCGGTGCAATCTAATCTGATCGTCCTTTCTCATCAATTTCCCATGATAAACGTCAATTATATGTGGGCGTCCACCATGCTGTTTTTGTAGCGCTATGGTGTCAAGGCCAGAAGAAACGCCACCGAGAGCGGATGCGCCCAACTCGCAGAACGTCTTCAACCGTCTAGTACGCACGATGAGTGGCAGGAGTGTTGCTAACGACAACATAGCTACCCCCCCTGCGGTTACTACCCAAGCTACGGAAACGGGAACTAATCAGGCATCGGAAGGAACACAAAGTGCGACGTCGGTATCGTCCCAGACACAAAATAAGCGGCGATTGAGCATTGGAGAGAAACTCAAAAAGCTCACCCAAGATCTACGACCTAGAGGGCGTAACAAGGCGACGCTCTCATCTCCGGAGATTACCACTGGGGACGTCTCTGGCGTAACCATTGGTGGTAATGAGTCGGAACTGGAGCAGGTTCACCACGCGAGGATGTTGAGCGTGGTCATGGAACTTGCGGAGGGTCAAGATCCACCACCAAATGAGCCATCTTCGTCTACTGGACTAGTCGCTCCCTCACTCTCGCCCTCTGCATTTGCTAAACACCTTCGAGATTTGATTGACCCGCTCCCCTTCCCAACTTTCTCTACCCCAATTACGCCGCCGAAGCTTCCACAGCGCGATAAGAAGGGTCGGCCGATGTCTCCACCAACTGCAACTCCTATCAGCGATTCAAAGCTTATTGCTTTATTATCCAGTGCAACATATATGAACGGATCTAAGGCTGGGGATAAATCACATCCAAGCGTCTGGAACCTTTTGGAAAAGTTAGGTGTCCCTCCGCATGGCCTCCCTTCGACCGAAGAGCAGCCGTTGGGGGAAGATGGAACTGAGGGAAGAGGAGAAGACGGTACAGACCAACCTGGCAGTAATGACCCCGGTTTCTTCTCGGGTACTTCAAGTGTTATGGTTTACTCGCCTCTGATACCTGGGAACGAAGATCTTGTCGAGTTAGGTGAATTAGTGCCTATTTCCTTTCAGGAGGAAGTCGTGCATGGCGCCTCGGCAGCGACATCCTGGACATCTATATGGCCCCTCTCTCTAATTTATGGCTGGACGCAATTTGGCATACAGACAGCAGTGATGGAAACTCCCACTCACAGTTTCTCAGGAGACTTTCTCATATCTTCGGATGTCACCACAGTCAACAGTTCAGGGAAAACAGTGAGAGTGAAGACTACGAGCGCGTGGGTTCCATCGACGATGAAGTTGTCGTTCCAGGTTATGTGGTGGGGTTATCGATTGTAGGGTTTATTCTCTTGTGTTTTTCGTCAGACTCGTTGAACCTGTTGAATTAGATGGCTTCCTCCACCTGTTATGGCCATTCTTAGTGACCACACCTTGGAAGCGGCGAAGCGTGCAACCTTAATCGCCACTGCACTCGCTTGGTTTTTCAACAACCTCCCTGTCAATCTTTTCCCGCTACCAGTGCGACCTGCGCTTCTTATCATGCAAAGGATTGTTCCGTATCTAGGCTATATTGCGACTTTCATCTCGTGGAGTTGGGGTACTATTAAGACCTACGATTTTGGTAAGTTTTCGTAGCGCAACACACCAACTTCAGAGATTTAATGATTATTATTATTTTGTTTACAAGGTTTTGGTGTCACCCTCACCGCGACATGGCTCCTACCTATCGCATTGATCCCAGGTACTTGGTTCGAGCGGGATGTTCCCAAATCTCCTTCTCAGAAACCGCCAACCGATTTACCCAGTAGCCCTGCTCCGACCAATCCACCAGCTTCACTTCCTCAGATACCTGTGGACCCCCCGACAGCCACACCTATTTCTCCTCCTTCAACTATACCTACACCATCTCAACCCCAGTCTCCGTCTCAACCAACACCTCAGCTGCCTTCTCTGCCCACTCCTCAACCCCCCGAACAGTCTCCCCAGCCCCCAGTAACATCTCCTAGCCTGGATACAAGTTTGCCTGTTCAGCAACCGGCAAACTCAGCGGCAGAAACAGGTGGTGTGATTGTTTTACCAAACTCGCCAGACCTCAGCGTTCCGGATTCGAGTCCCGTCTCCTCGGCCAAGATGTTGGCTAGGAAATTGTTTTCATTATCGCCTGCAAATGCGGTTTCTTTGCCCGTTTCGGCAGAGTCGCCGAAGATTCCGCCCTTATCAGTCCCGAGGACACCAGTTGTGGTTAATTCTCACCTTAGCGAAGAGTTGCTTCATGCGCCTGTTTTACGACCCGTGCCTTTGCCAGACGAAAACACACAAACGGCAGTTGTGGCTGAAAAGAAAGATAAGCACAAAGACAAGACAAAGACGATCTTTACACATATTGGCAAGCGAACTTAAACTTGTTGGGATCTTTTTTCTTTCTAAGGCATATACAAAGTTGTGTTTCTGTGTTTTTATCGGGCCTTTGTATGTAATGAATTGTTTCATATGCGTTTTTATTGGCGACGATTTTTTCCATGATGAATTATGATACCTGTAGCAATGAAGTCTTTACATATTAACATGGGGGTTTTTCCGATCCACTGCGGTGACCGGTCCGTTTGGAAGACACATGACCTTTGGAAGTTCGTCGCAAAGATCACGCCTTCATGACGGACCGGTTACCGGTCTACTGCTGACTCTGAGGAGTACGCACGGACCTGGAAAGGTCATGTGTTCGGAAGTAGCCGGTTAAGTGAGTCTCGTGCTTAAACAAACTCTCTTGCCGTTCCTCTCATCGTCCGGTTCCGTTTTGTTGTCGTCCCAGTCATGAGCAAGAAAGCCACAAAAAACACGAAGGATTTCCGTCAGTATGCCATTGGCGACCATGTTTTAGGCAAAGTTCGTGGTTATCCGCCTTGGCCTGGCATGGTAAGTGAAATAGTCGCGTACATTGCGTCGCACAAATATTCTCGTTCCTACTCTTTTTTTTGCAATTTTTAGGTTGTTGATCCTTCAGGGGTGTCACAGGCCGTATTGAGCGAACAACCGCCTGGCAAAAAGTCGACTTTCCATTGCGTTTTGTTCTTCCCTATGGGCGATTAGTTCGTCTTCCTATGCTCTATCTCCTGCAACTATTTAACGGTTCATATATATTTCCCAGCGCATGGCTTCATCCCAAAGACCTCTCAAGTCTGAAGAGACACGAAATCGAGTCTTTTCTGGCGGATGAGAGCAAGAAACGAAACGGTGACCTCCGCGAAGGGTACCGCATTGCACTAGACCCAAATGAATGGTTGGCAGATAACGAAAAACGGCGTCTTGTCCTCCATCAGAGGGAGTTGGAAGAACAAGAACAAATTGATCAGCTTGACAGCGAAAGTGATGGCGGTGATGACCACAAGAAGACAAAAACGTCAAGAAAGCGTAAACGCGACTCGGATGATGAGCCTACAAAGGAGAAAAAGTCATCAAAGTCGAAGAAGGATTTGACTGAAACCAAAAGGAAATCAACAGTTGGCAAATCGAAGAAGAATGGCAAGTCGAAGTCCATGGTGGAATCGGAAGATGAAGGTGATCATGCGCTGGATGAGGGTGAAAGCGGACCTAGCAAGAAAGCTTCACCACCACCTGCAAAAAAAACAAAGCGTGATAAGGACGATGATGGTGATGATTGCGAGTAACTGTTCGTAAAATCGAGGTTTATTCTGATAACTTTCGATTTGCAGCAAAGATTCCTGGAGATCCTCAATCGGTCAGGGTTCGAGATTGGAGGCACAAGCTTCAGAAGACGTTTCTGAGTGCCAAGACCCTTCCCAAACCGGAAGTTAGTATTCCTTCACTTAGAATTTCAAATGGTTTCAAATGACTCTACATAGGCCATGCCTGAAATAGTTCAACTCTTTACGACTATCGAGAATTATAACGAGATGACTATCGAACAGTTGCAGGTCCGTTTCTTTTTTTCGTCACAGTATCTACTGATTTATATATTTCTCTAGTTTTCAAAAATTGGCAAGGTCATGCGACATATAGCCGCACTTCCTGATGAGAAAATACCTAGGGACGAAGAGTTCAACTTCCGCGCTCGTGCAAAGAACCTGGTTGAGAAATGGCATCAGATTCTCAATGCTAACAAACCAGTACCCGAATCGCCCGTTGAAACCACCGGATATCCGAATGGAAAGCCCAATGACAAAGTCCCCGATGCAATTACTCACGGAACAAAGAACCTAGATTTGAATGGGAAAGGTTTGTTGATCTTTATGGACATTATCTTCCGTCATTTGACATAGCCTTGTCACGATAGACGATAACTTACTTCCGGCCGATGTGAGTATTGTCACTGAACTCGGTGATGTCTCAGCTCTTGTGGATGTGGCATTGTCGGAGGCTTGATTGAGGCAATACAAAGACAGTGATATGAGTTGTTTCGTGTCTGACTCATGGACCTGTCTTAATCTTTCATTTCATTTTCTAAACATTTGTTATGATTGAGTTGGGCACCTTCCTATGAATGTGATGGACTCCTTTTCCACTTCTCGACCTATTTGTTGTTTTTACAAGGCCCATCACATTCAATATCACCTTTTTTATGCAAATCAGATTCCTTTTCCCCTCCAGTTTTATTTGGTGTATTCATTTTCTGACTTGTTGACTGCTGATATCCGTTCTTGTGAACTGAGGCTGTGTGCAAACGATTTTCGTTCAGTTCGTCCCTCTTTAACTGGCAACCTATTGTGCATTACAGAAACATGTTATTGTTTACACGATTTGAGCTCGGTTATTGTAGCCACAGGCATTAGATTATTTTTGTCTGATCTATGACCCATACACTGCACATCCGAGAGTCCAAACACTTCAAGAATTAAGTACGAAGATTGGACATACATTTCATAGTTTGTGAAGAGTATCAATTAGAAGATGTTGAATATAAGACAAGTAATAGCATGGAAGTTAGGTTGGGGTGGACCCACTCAAAAGAGGTGCAGCTGGATGATGAAAAAGCATAGGTGCACAAAGCTATAAGCGATATTGGCATGAGGGTATAAACCACCAAGAAAGCAAAATGAAAAAAATGATAACCGTCCCATATGAGAAGTGAACGACTGTGTGCATGATGAGTGGAATGTGCGGAAGGTGAATTTTGTTACACGTCTGAAGATTAACGTGCTCGGAAAAGGGAAACCGGACCTGCTCGTGCCAAGCCGAAAACTCTGGCCTCGGTAAGGAGTTCTTTTCCCAGAGGAACATGAAAGTGCGTACCGTCAATCGTCCCAATCGACGACTAGAGGCCCAGAGTCCCGCAATTTGAAGTCCAGTGCATAATCAGGTGCTAGCATTGCCACAACGGAGTCCGTTGGGATAACTTGGCCGGCAGGAAAGCCCTCTGCAGGTGGTCGTGCATGGTCTTCTTCCGATAGGATTCCAGCAATGTCTGGTCCCAGTATTCCTCCGTTTTCGGAGGCAGCCCTCTCCTTGGGTCTTCCTCTTCTCACACCTAATGCCGGGTTTGAAGAAAGTCCTCGCACCATGCGAATATTAAAGACTGGTGGACGCGGAGTACCTGTTCTACTTCTTGATACGGACCCAGAAGGCTCGTCTTCATTTTCTGTATAATCTTCATTTAGAGGGTGTTTGCAAAGAGCCGTAGAAGAACTTCGTGAGAGCGTATAATTTACGCCTAACCGCGTCGAAAATGGAGGAGGAAGGGAGGATGCAGATACAGAGCGGGAGTAGGATGGAGTCGAAGACGAGAACCCTATTATTGCAGATTCTTCATGCGGTGTTATGGAAACGTTTTTGTTGTGTAGATTGAAGGGCAGTCTGGAAGCCACGTTAACCATCTTGCTATTGGGTGCAGGTAAGAAATAAATGTACTGAAAATGTTGCTTAGACCTACTTCTCTTTTGCGCGGACTATTTTAAGCATTTGTTCTTTCAGTTTTTGAGTAGACAGAACGTCCGACGCGGACGTTTCCCTTTCATAAGTAGATTAGATATGGAATAGAAAGAAGAAAGACCAAACTCACGACGGCGCTATATCACCATTAGCTGGTATAAGACGAGACTCTTCGTCTGACTTGCAGAATCCAAATGATCCGTTATTAGCCAAAATAAACGGGAAATCACCGGCGCAGCTTACAACAATCCTGAACTTTGAAGGTTTCCTCTGTAAACAGCACGAGAAGACTTGTGTGAAAACTACGGCCATATATAGGTGTAATCCTTGTGGTGTAATGGTGGTGGTGGTACTGGTTAGAAACAGTGGTCCAGCGATAGAACACGCTCCGAGAGCTTCCCCGGAAATGCGGAATTCGGAAGCTGTCCTTTTTTGCTCAAATTTCCTTTCAAATCATCTTCGAGCCATGTAACATTATGACTCACGTACGGGCTGAGATGCTGGGGTTAGCGACTAGAGAATGCAGTGTCGCAACTGATGAATAGCAAAAGAAAATAAGCTTTATTCTGGCAGACCTTACCTACCTTACTCGGTTCTGTTGTCGAGTCAAGAAAAGTGATTGTTTGTTGACGTGTGATAAGATTTTCCCCGGATAGAGACCGATGTACCATAATGTCATAGGAAAAGGGAGGCCGAATTTAAGAATTCACCATGAAGGCATACCTATCTGCTAATTAGTGATCGTCTTGGTGAGGGTGCTCTGGTTGTGTAAAAACGACAATAATAATTTTGAACTGTCTTTCGTATCTAATCAGCGCATCAAAAAAAGATAAGATCTTAGACTGCAAACCGTCTTTTGTTCTTCTCCTCCCATGGATTTCGACGACATTCCTGACGACGTCTGGATTACAATTCTTGAGTATGTCGCAGACTCATCTGTGCTAGCAATTCTTGTTCGCACATGTCGGCGTTTTCGCCTGCTTGCGTCCAAGCCACTTCTACGGAATCTCAAATGGATAAAGCCGGAGTCTACTCAGCGCAACCTTGAAGCCTGGAGAGGTATCTACAGGGACGTTGTCTCTTTGCCATACAAAGTAACCATTGGAGTTCCTTTTGATTTTACCATCGCTATGAAGCACCCGGATATCCGTGTGAGCATCCATGTTTAGAATTCTTTTCCAAATCATTAACCCTTGTGTAGCTTACTCCAGTCATGCAACTCCACGACCTTGTCCACGAACAATTATTGCGGTTCACATCTCTCGTCGAACTTTCCTTCATTGGTACCACCTTCTCACCATATACATACGTCGTATTGGGTTCCATTTCGACCCTTCGCCGCCTACATGTGGAAAATTGCACTTTTATACTCCTTCACAGTTCATTCCGTGCACGCTTAGAGGCAGACACCAGTGCCAACCCTTCCTTCACCTATACCAATTCCCCTCTTCTTGCTCCTTCCCAGGATGTTGCACTACAAGAACTCCCAGAGCCTCAGTTCCATGCCATGGGTATAACCCACCTCTCCCTCCATCGTCACACGGTCCCATCAGAGCTTGAAACCAGCCCTTTTCACCCTCTTTGCCTCCTCAACATACCTACACTTACCTCTCTCTCTATCACTTGGACTGCCAACATAGCTGCCCGATATTCCCATGACGAATGGCCTCTGGCCTCAATTACCGAGCTGAAGGTCATCATCCCTCTTCTTTCCAGAGACCTTTTGTTTATGCTATCCGCATTCGTGAATGAATGTGTCTTACGGCCGAAATTCGAGTTGGAAATCGAGAAACATAATCTCTCCGATTCACAGATGACTACCGTTCGAGTTCCGTCCAAAGGTCTTTGGAACTACGAAGGTCCTCTGTCAATCGTTGCCACATCAATGAAGAGAACCGTTACGCCGGTCTTGACGCATGTCAAACTCAATGAGACGCTTGACCTCTCTCCACTGATAAAAGGGTTAGAAAAGTTACCGAGTTTGATTGAGGATCTGCAAATCCAATTGAACGAATGGGACATGGAAATCCTTTTTGCTGTGAAGGTGTTATTCAAGAATATTAAGAAGCTGGTGGTGAGGTATGTTAGGGGAAGCTTTCCACCTGTAAGCTTGCTCAAATTACAAGGACCACTTTTTTCTAACAAAATATTTTTCGTAGGATCTGCTGGTACGCATTGGCGCTGATATCCTATTTTGCATGCCCGAGTTACATTCCATCACACTCCTCGGCCCTAGAACACGTGAAGATGGGAATTCTGATAACTCGCTCTTTGCTGGCCGTCCTCGCGGCAAAAGCAACAGTGGGTCTAACAGTGGCCACGGCAATGTATCTCACCTATCTCACTCCCAAGTTGTTCAACAAGTTGTGCCAACTTCGCGCCACTCTGTTTCACAAATTGCTCTTCCCAGACGAGGGCATCCCCCAGGTCCTGTTCCAATTGTTCGGTTGCCTCGCCGGCATCCCGAGCCTGTTGTTTCCATTGATCCTGGCGACGAAGATCACGGAAAGTTAAGTGACGAGCATGGTCACATCCCCGCCACGGGAATTGCCTGCCCTCATTCGAGTACTTCCCTGAATCGAAATCTGAACCAGAATAGACCTACCTCACCTTTATCTCATGACCGAAATGGGCCAGTGACAACAACGCAACAATCTAGTTTTTCTTTTGCTTCGTCCGGTGTTTCTTCTTCTTTAACAGCGTCGACATCGAGTCTGACAGCGCTTTCTTCCGGCGTTAATGTCTCATGTTCTACTGTATCACTAGGCCCAAAGTCTAGGGGTGGCTCCTGCAAGCCTGAATCGAAGCAAGCTTCTCGTTTGCGCAAGCGAGCTGAAGATTTAGAACACCCGATTGTGCAATCAGCCATATCACAAGCCGACCTAAGAGACTATCTAATTGGATGGAGCAGGTATTGCGCATCATTGCGAATTGTGAAAATTGATCATCGGTGGTGGTGGGAAAGGAAGTTCGTCGGCGATCAGTGGGTTTTGAAGGTGTGTGAGAAGGGGGAAAGAGTCGAGAAAGGAAAGGAAAGGGAATGAAAGGACCCGTTTTGTGAGGAATGAATTGATCAAGGTGGGAACACTATATGACACTTTAACCTGCTTCTTGATACGCTTTCGTTTGCAAAATTTTTCTACTTATGTACATTATTTTGCTTTCTTATATATAATGTTGTTACAAGATTGTGCCGATAAAAGAGGTCGAATTTCAACCTATGGATAAACCTACACTTCATCCCCCCTCAGGGTCAAGGTCAAGGAGGCACTTGCCTTATCCCGCACAGAGGTCATTCATTGAGGCCTTCAACATTTCGCCTGAAGCCCAGCGAGATCCCCAATTCGACGAATTGCTCTCGCAGACTAACGTGTACGGCAGTCTCATATTGCGAATGAAACGCACAGAATTAATTGTGCCTTCCGATTTCGGTGACGACTTGGGTTTCTGTTCTTTCGAATTCTTGGTAGATTTAGCACCTGTCCTGGTGTTTTGGCCTGTCGACTTGCAAGAGTTTGTGCTCTCAACCGTTCCAAGTAGCTATTTTGCGGCAAATGTCCAATAACCGTAGATACAAGTACACGCATAATACTTTTACAAATTATACAAAGGGTCCCAAGTTCCCAAACAGTCCCCCACAATAACTTCTAAAAAAAATGTCCAAGTAACAATGACCTCCCATCATTAAACCTTCTCAAACGCCCAAAGCCTCACCCGCCATTCTCTCCAACTGAGCGATATCCCCAACTCCCATGCCAGCAATCCACACCCTCGCCTTATCCACCACCAACTGCCAAACACTCCGCTCTCCTGCCAAGCGCGTCTCAAACAGCTTGACAGCCAACACCGTAGCCCACACCTTCTTCCTACCTGTCATATCACTGTTGCTGCTGCTACTGGGAACAACAAACATCATCAGCTTTGCCTCCAGATCCGAGAGAGAAACGCCAAGCAGTGTGGCGAGCGCCAAGTCAAGCACAAAACTCCCCTCAAACGTTTGCAAGTCGATCAGGCTCTTGGTTCTCGTCGATAACGGTTGTGAAGCTGTGTCAGTAGCCAACCGTTCTTTGGGAGGAGCACTTGCGGGCGAGTATGATATCCCGATGTCACCTGTCTTTTGTTTGAGTAAACTGCTACCAAAGGACTAGAAGGGGGAAAAATGTCAATAACAAGTCCTAAAATGGTGACAAGGATTTTCTCACCTTTGTAGACCCTCTTTTAGAACTTTCTCGGGGTGCGTACTCTTGCTGGCTTTCAAAAACGGCACCTGGTCGGACCGTCTTCTTTGCCATTGAACCAAAAGATCCAATCATGCCAGAGGGCGGCGGCGGTGCAGCCCGTCTAGAACGTTCTTCAACCGGTGCTGGTCCCAGGCTCATCTTGTGCGACATAAACGAGCCAAGTGCTCTAGACATGACATCTGGAGAAGCACCCGTGAAAGGACCAGAAGGCGGTGCAGGGTTGTAGGATGCGCTAGCAACTGACAAACTCTTTGAATATGCAGACGAGGGGGAGGGGGAAGATTGTTGAGGCATCGCGGCAGCCCCAGGAGTAAACCGTGATTGTTTCATCATCGGCAGTGTTGGGAGAGGCGCCGAGAAGCCCAGGTTGGCTAGTTCGCTTTGTCTTTCGGGTGCTTTCCCAGTTGGGTTATTCCCAATGAGCGGGAGAGCGTTCGCGGTCGAAGAGCTGGGTGTCGAAGGGGAGGGTATAAAACCACTCGTAAAAGCCGGCTGTGGCTTGATAGATCCCACAGGATTGTTCAAGGATGATAGATCAGAGTAGCCAGGTGGCAAAGTCGGTCCCCCCATTGACAAAGGAGGATGTGAATAACCAGACTGTACTGATCTTGCTGCGAGTTTGCCTCCCCCTCTCCCCGAGTGCTTGGATGAAATGGTCGCATGTCTTCTCACAGCCGGGTAGGTGATTGGAGGAGGCGGCGGAGCCATCATCATCATGACTGGGACTGAACCTCCCCCACCTGAACCTCCCACGATTTGCGATCCAAAATGAGCTGAATCATGACACCATTAGATCCTCTGGGTGGAATTAGAAGTCAACACTTACCAGTTGGGACCTCACTACGTGAACGAGAGTACACCTCATCATCACCACCACCATCGCTATCACGCTCGGTGAGAGTATTCCAATCATCGTCGTCGTCGTCCAGCCCACTCGGTGGTGCCCCATCCACCACTCCCTGGTCCCGTCTCTCCTCCTCCTCCTCCTCCTCCTCTTCCACCACCGTCTTCTTCTCCTCCTCCTCCTCCTCCACCTCCACGGCCTCCTCGTCCTTCCGCTCAACAGCCACAAAACTCGTCCACTGACTCGCGACTCCATACTTCAACCCAACTCTCACACCCTCCTTCCTCACCCACTCCGCAAGCAACCCCGGTTGCTTCTCCTTATCAACAGCCCCATGCACATAACTCGTCTCGTCTTTCAGCTCCTGCAAGATCTTCCTCGCAGCAAGCTGATGAATCGTCTCACCCTGCACAACCGCCTTCTGAACCGCAATCTCAAGTTCCAGCTCGTCGCCTTCTGGTGTGGTTCCACGGAGCCACACATTCATGGGAGGCCGCGCATCAGCAGAGAGGATCGCATATGCCGTCGAGCGAGAAAATGGGAAGAGCGGCTGAATCTTATACGGCACTTGGATCACGCTAGGAATCGTAAAATCTTGAGAATCCGAAAAAGATATGGGCGAGTCGGAGTTGGCGTTCGAGTCAAATAAGCTGAAGCGACGAATTGCCCTGGTGATTGGCGACAAGGTCTTCTTCACTTTTGCTTCAGTACTCGCCTTGCCTTCCCATTCCAAACGATAGTTGACGATGTGGGCGCTCAACCCGCCTCGAAGCATGCGCGCGACTTTACTCTCCATACCCTCCCTCTCATCCGACACGACCTGCGAGAAGCCATGGCCTACTCTGGCTAGACCATCAATGAGGGCATGACTGACGTCCCGCCCAATACCCAGACTGAACAACCGAACGTCGCCCTTTTTCGTAGCCTTCTTGACATACTCAAACAGAGCCTCCGAGTTCCAAACCTCCCCGTCAGTCAGCACCATGATTTCCAGATTCAGATCTTTGAGACGCTTCTGGATGGTCGATTTGATAGCAGGAAGGATCTCCGTACCACCAAAATCTGCCTTTATATGATCGCAGTACTTTTGTGCTTCCGCAAACGACTGGTTAGAGTATGGGCGAGATTTGTCCCAGAGGAAAGAGTGCTGAGAGCCAAAGGAACAGATGTTGAAGTTGACATCGAGCGGGAGGGACTTGAGGAACACGGAGAGGGAGGATTTGAGGGGTGCGACGCGAGAGGACATGCTTCCTGAACGATCGACGATGAACACCACCTCGGGCTTTGTGCTTTTTGGGAGGTTGAATTTAGGGACGAGGGTGACCATGAGGGCCTTTGAGTTGGGGGTTGTTGGGTGTACCTCGAGTAGGGCAGTTGGTGAGGAGAGGCTGGCGCATTTGATGATGAGGATGAAATCCTTGCCGAGCTCGGTGGTGGTTTGGCCGAGTGTGGCGAGTGCGTGCTGTGGATTGAAGGCATCGTCTGGGGTATCGGTGGAGTGTCCACCGAGATACAGGGTGATTGGATGCGACGGTGACTAGGAAAGAGCGGGATATAAGTACGAAAAAAGATTCAGTGTTTAGAAGGACTGCACACACCTGTACGGACTTGATGCTGCTCGACATGCTGACTTCCACCGAAATATTCATATTCTTCGCGGTGACGGCTCTGCTGGAGTCATCTGCACTCAGTCCAGTAGGAAGAGCACCATACCTCGGCGCGATGCTGGTAGGAATCGTAAACCTCAGACCATCAACCTCAGCGTCATGCTTCAACTCCATGATATACTCGATCTCGACTTTGACAGTCGCACCGGCAGGGATATTCCCGATGGTAGTGCTGAAGACGTCAGCGGTGTGTTGTTCCAGTAAGCTCGCAGGTTCGTTTCGCTCAACAGCGGCCTGGTACGTTGCGCTCGCGTCCTCCTTCTCCTTTATGATGCCCTCGATGAGCCGCTTGCCGACATAGCATCGGAAGGCTACTATGGCGCAGGACTCGTACAACGGGAATGTGTACTTGGCGCTGGGGATTGGTGAGACAGTGGAGGGGTTGATGAACGTCTGGGTGAGCAGAGTGCGAGAGGCGGTGTGGTGGAGCTTCGTAACAGAGGATAAGGAAACCTGGGGGAGCCATTGAGGGGGGCGGTTGGGGTCGACGTATTCGATGTAGATACCAGCGTATAGGGGAATGTGAGCAGGCATGGTTGGTGAGAGAATGCAAGTCTCGGTTTATATGCGCGTCTAATCTGAGTCACCAGTCTTGCCAAGGCCATCAATGCACGGTTGCGAAATCCAATGCCATCTCCAAAGGGTCAACAGCGCACAGGGGTAAGCACTTCTCTACACAGGGGCCAGTAGTTTAAGGCCTTCGACGATTGGTCTGTTCTTGGGCCCCTTTGACGCATGTGGATCCCGCAAGCTAAGCTCAAATTTAAATGATTAGAGGTCACATCGCAGAAGTCGTACCGTTTATGACTCATATCTACTTAGCGGGAGACGATCTAAATACCCTGGGACATTGCTCATGATCACCAATACTTAGTGAAATCGGTAAAACAATATCATGCCTGGTACGGCCCGGGTGACCGGTGACTTGTGTTTATTCCATCGTCATGGCGACAGGAGCCACCCAACAGCAGGACCCACTTCCGTTTTCTGGTCTCAATGCGTCGAACTTTGTTTGTGTCATTTCTGGATCTCGGATATCCTTGAGCATACACATTAATAGAAGAAACCGGAGGGCAAAATATGGGTCCATCACCAAACGTTCGTTTGCTGTTATTTTTCGTGAATAGTCTAATGGTGTTCATCGTGTCTTTAGACAACTACCTGGCTGGCCACACAAAAAAGTCTTTGCGTATTGGGGCCAAGCACGTCACAGACTTGAGAGCGTTCGTCACCGACCTACCTGTTGAATTACAGCTTCTTGTAAGAACAACTCATGAGACTTTCAACATCATAATAACACACCGGCAGGTTCTGGAGTACCTGCACCCAATCGATTTATACCACTTTTCCCAGATTTCCAGATACTTCCGTCAACTTGTGTTGGATCCTGCTGTTCTGCCAGTCTGGAAGGCAGCTTTTATGCGACATCCGGATTTACCGACACCGCCTCCCGGTGTAAAGGAGCCACAGTGGGCATTTATGATTTTTGGACCGGCTATATGTAGTGTATGTCTGTGTGATTGCGCCTGTCCTTCGATACTTCTTACTTCATGTGGAACAGGTGTGCGGGAAATATGGTGCCATAACCGATTTTAATATTCAGAAACGGTTCTGTGAACCCTGCCTGGTCTGCTCCGTTTGATGACCTTGCTCCTGCCAATGCTGATTGCATTGGATATCAGGGCGATCAAACTCTTCCTTTCTGGGACTTTAGGGACGAATCGAATAGAAAAATCTCATCGCACCATGTCATATGGAGATTGATCCCCTGCACTGACCGCTATGGTGAGTAAAACTCTGCCCTCTCTCTTTCATTGTCCTTGGTCTGACTCGCCTAGATGACCCATCGTATGCTCAGGGTACCCGTATTGCATCGTTTTTGAAAACGGATTTCTCCATCATGTGGAAGAAGTTGCTAGATATGAACGGTCTCAGCTTGCCCTCTCCCTTGTATGCAGACTATGTATCCACACGCAAAGCATATATCCAGAAACTGAATAAAGTGAGTTTATTCTCTTCTGGTCCCTGGATGGGATTGATAGTAATTGATTATAGTGTGCCAAAAAATCCAACAATTGGGCCGACCGTATCTTTCGTCAACTTGCAAAAGAGCATGATGCTCTTGGGAATCAATTGGCCACAAAGTAATCTTTCTTGTTCTTTTGAATCAAAACCCTCGCTCATCCTGTATGGCAGATGTACAACGCGTCTAAAGGTTTTAGGCTATGATGAGCGGGACATTGGATCGGCATTTTCTTCCATTAAAAGATGTCTTTTAGAGAAAGCGATACACCGCTTAACACGCAGAGGTAGGGCCTAAAAACCATCTGTGCCTTTACTCATTCTATCTAGTGTTTCGCGAGATCAAACCAAGCATTGAGGTTTTGTTGAAGAAGTGCCGAATTAGAAGAATAGAAGATGAACGTCGGAGACTTCTCTTGCAAATTTATCGAGATTACCTCAAAGCTAGGTCCCCAGACGAATGGTCACACCTCCCAGATGTCGATACTCAAGGCATTCTGGAAACCAAGCTATTTCAAAAGCTTCTCGGACAGCCCTTAGACGAAAGTGGTGATATTACTCCTGGAAATGTGGTACCTTTCCTCCCCGAATTTATTAGAGAATGGACCAAGGCACGCCAAGAGACATTTGCGGACATCCTCCCAAAAGTTCCGGACGAAACTTTGGAAGCCAGGGTCCAAAGACTGGAGCTCGTCCGGTCAGTAGTGACTTGCGGAGCGTGCGCCGATTTGTCATCATCTATTTGTCCGCTCGTTGGGTGGAAGAGTATTTGCCGCCATCAACTCAATAAAGGGTGTCAGTGGTACTTGGTTAACCATCATGCTGTTGCTGCAGCAACTTCCTTGGTCTCTTGTGTTGGATTGGATCCCTTAACAGCCACAGCGGACGATATGAATCGTCGAGACGATAGGTTCATGTGCGGGAACTGTAGTCCAGAGGTCCGTCACGGGCGTCTATCCAGGCGGGTGTACACTTGGTTAGAATGTGTATGTTACTTTTTCTTTTCTTCCCTGCTTTGTTCTAATATCCGCACAGCTCGAGCATGGAATAGCAACCGGTGGTGATACGGGGCATGCCCAACCAGTTTGGCTTCCCCTCAGCCTGGGTGCGGCTCAATTTGTGCGTGCATGTGAGAAGCCCTATCCTGATCCATTCATTTCTGTTTGGCGTTGTAATCATTGCTCCCATCATTTTGAGGAGCAAGTACAACAGGAAAATGCTACGAATCATGTCAAGGCAGTGTATGTCGGTTTTTTTCTTGTCTACTCGTTCAAAGTTCAAATTGAAACTTGGTTGTACAGTCACCTCATCAAAATACCAGTGACCGGTGTGGACGTTGTTGCTGACCCGAGGAAACCCATTTTCAAACGTCGTGAAGCGTTCCGCTTATCCCTTGACCCTGCGTATGACTGTACATGTAAACATTGTTCAGATGCTACGCCGATATTCAAGTTATGGGAGAAGGCCCGTTTGATGAAGCATCTGATAAAGAGGTGGGTGCATATATATATGGTCCCCCTCTAGTTTTGTGACAATCCATTACAAGGCACCGTATCCCTGAACCCGCAGAACATGTCGACTGGGAAGCAGTACCGATAATCGCGCTTTCTGCAGCACCAGTTCCGACATAGGTACCCGTGATTGTATCTGAAAGCTTATGCTTTTTCATTACTTTCCAACCTACTAATATTCACTGGCATATTCTAAATAATCTAATCATTGGGCCTATGGGCCATGTTCCGGACAGAGTCAACGGTGGCTGGAAAAGCCGATCGCAAACGAATATGAATAGGTTCAAGCATCACCCTGATTGTCCACCATTTTTGTAGGCTTATAAGTTATGCAGAGATTATCAGCTTCATATTTTGCAGCAATTTGTTCTCCGATTGTACGCCTAATAATTCATATTCTTCAGGTCAGACGGATTTGAGGAATCTCATCATTCAGGAAGCCTCGTTCTCAAAGACTGAAGAACCTTGAGAGTGGCGATGGCCCATTGACAATATCTCATGATGAAGATGCGATCATATCCGTGGTTAATGGTGGCTCATCGAATTCAATTCATGGCACCGAGAGGCTTATCAGATGCTGAAAGTATTCAAATAAAATTATTATGTAAACACTTTATGTGTTGTTGAGTAGTATCAGAATGCAAAAGTGTCGAGCAACACATGAGATAATGAATGAGGAAGAGCAAATAACTAATAAAATAGTCATAAGAAAGCGACGCTGCTCGTAAGATAAATCCGGCTCTTGAGCACGTACTAGCCGTGCTTAGCAAAAACCTTGACAAAACGATGGGACAGATTCTATGACCTGAAAATCTATCATAAAAAAAAGGTTAGAAATGATCGTGCGACGAGAATGTATACATACAAAGATACAATGACATTCGATGTCTTTCTTGAAATTTGATGTGCGGTAGCTATACAATGAACGAGTGAGGGCTTGATGAGATGCATGAGAGGGCCGGCAATGGACGGGGATTGGGGAGTCATGAATGTCATCTAGATGAGGGACAGAGGTTGTAGCCTACTAGTTCGCTGCCGGCGGAGGCAAACTTGACCATGTGTAACCTAACGGAAGCTGTTCTCGAAGACTATTCTTCGCATGATATGGCTGAGGCGTCGTTGGGTAGCCAGTGCCGGGCGTGGGCATGGGCGTAGGCATATGCATAGAGGATCGTGGCAGACGGCAGAGGGGAATTAATTACGGTACTATGCTCAACTCGCACCTCGTAATGCCAACGACAATTGTTCCGGTCTTGCCCTACTTTTACAACGAGGCTGTAGATTGGATATAACCTACTTCGGCAATGGTGTTTGCTCGTAACAACAATACCAAAGTTGTCCATAGAGGATACATGATATCCTCATTGTCAGTGAAATTTACCAACGACGTTAGAATATATTCCATTGTCATGTTGATATATCCAAAATGGTGATCTGACCGGATTCGTGTCCGAAAACTGCTTGAGAACCAAAAAATATTGCACACCTAATATCTCGCAGACTGGATAGAATCGCTAGACATAGTTTGCCATTGGAAAGCAAAATGGTCTTCTCATCAGGAGAAAGTGTAAGGGGTATAGGGGGGGATAGTCCATTCCCTATTGCTTGTAGGAAAACCTCTAAGGGAAGGCTTGCACCAGACACCAGCCCTTGAAGCACAGGAATGGATGAGATATCGACGCCTTGTCCCAAGAGCCGGAGAGCAATTGGCGTCATCACTGAAGAAAGGAAAGTGTTGTTGATAGCGTTGACCGGTGGTCCAGACATGACGTGCCAATTATTAGAACACATTCAATATTCGAATAGTGTCACCAGACAAGAAGATAATGTGGCGATTATCAGACGAGACAGCGACTGAGCGCACCAAACGAGAATGCCCTCGAAGAACATGCTCCACTCCGCCTGTTGACGCATTCCGTATTCGAACGGGTATTGTCATCGGACCCAGATATAATGTGACTGTCAGGCGAGACAGCCGAGCCAGAATGCCCTCGGAGGACATGCTCCTCTTCACCTCTTGACGCATCCCATATTCGAACAGAATTGCCCTCGGACCCAGACACGATGTGACGATTATCAAGAGAGACAGCGACAGATTTCACTGAACCAGAATGCCCTCGGATTGTATATTCACAAGTACCCCAACTCACACGATGGCCAGACACTATCCGAATGAGTGATTGTTTGGCATACGGTGCCCACTGCCCACACTAGCGCAGAGTCGGAAGGCTTTGTCGATCGCAACAAGTACAAACAACCCACTGTTTTTTTCAATAGTTTTAGATGGCCTCAAAGAAAAGAAAGATCAGTTCGCCGGATATCAGCTCGCTCAATTTACCCGATATCGCCACCCGCGTTCTGTAGCTCGGCGATAATGAAGTCCGCCTCGCCGCCATT
>QDKV01005244.1_pt1 | contig 38739 bp, 45 predicted proteins | sample 1861101 | NCBI WGS metagenome assembly QDKV01 (sample SAMN04275158, study PRJNA302643) | Fungus metagenome, whole genome shotgun sequencing project. | isolation source: fruitbody | host: Mallocybe terrigena | place: Sweden | collected 2013 | reverse complement strand
CTCCACCCTGCGCCAGTGCATGCCATTGTGTGGATTTTGCCAACATTCCCACAAATTGTGGTACCCGAACAGGCTCTTACACGGCAAGAAAGCATTTTCATGCTGGGAAAATACATTCCGGGCTACTATATATGGGCATCCGGGAGCACCGGATGCCTATATGGAGTAGCCCGGAATATATTTATCAAACGTGAAAAGGCACTTTTGCCCATAGTGTTAGTCATTTGGCAATTAAACTCTGCCTCATCATGCAGGATTCCGACGAAAATTCAGACAAAAAACCCTTTTCAGAGATTCTCGACGTTGTTCACTATCGAAGGAGGCCTCCGGCCTGAATTTTGGAAGATAGCTCTTTCGAATTTATTTCGAATCAATTTAAACAACTGCCACCTCAGCCCCTCAGAGCCTGATAGTAGCGATATAAGCTGTTTAGAGCTTGTGTCGAATCAAATGATCCCCTTACCCATCATCCTCTTCGATGTCACCAAACTCAAACATGCCAGCGCGATCTCGTTTCGCCTTTTGCACCGACTCTTGCAACTTCTTGTAGACAGGGGGATAGGATTGTAAATATTTACAGTTCCTTCGATCAATGGAGGCCCACCCTTCAGCGACAAGATCGGCGTTGATGCATGCAAGCTGATCTCCTGCTGAATCAGGGCTGGCTGGGTCTATTAAGCGGAGATGAAGGAGTGACCCTTCTTTTTGGTCGATGTTCGCGATCAGCTTGCGACCTTCACAGATTGAGCGGAAACGATCTATGGCTTCCGTATAATAGTCGCTTTCGGGGCCAACAAGTTTGACAAAGCTATGATAAATGAGGAATTGTGTTCGCAAGTAGTGCTAACAGAAACAAACCTGAGACGCGCTTCATGCGCCTGGCCAGCCAACGAGCGAAACCTAGGATCCAATGGTCTGATGCTGGAAAATGGAATGGTGTCTTGGTTTCCATAGTCAATGAAAGTTACTTCGGCTTCTTTCTTCATCGAAGAGCATCTACGAATTTTCGCCCGATACCAGGCTCCATCCGTAAACTTTGCAGAGACAAGGTCACCCCCTTTCGGCACAAATCCAGGTGTTACAACTGCGGTGCGATGGTATATTGAAAACTCTCGCATCAATTTCTCCAGCGAAGCAATTTCTGAACTTATGAGGCCAGCGTTGCAGCAGGACATAATCTACTCACCTTCCGTGTTTAGGATCTGCACAGAGAAAGAAAAGCCGTTCTTGGTTCTCACATCACTGATGACGATGTCCAGGTATTCTGACTTCAGTGGGCCAAACTCGTTTTGGCTGACCTCTAAGGAAGCAGCCTTTACAGCTTCTCCTTGATAATCACTCCAGATCTGCGAGAAATGAAAATGGTAAGAAAAAAGGGAGTAATAATAGACACACGTTGCGTCTCGCTTTCTTGGCTTCGTCCTGAAGGCCATTCATGAGCATACTTATAAGCTCAGAACATCAACAGAACATACTTCAGCTTCACGACATTGGCGTGCCCACGGTAATCCTTCTGCAGAGTATTCGTGTGCCGTTGCTAAGCCTTCCTTCAACAATGTGAGGGCAACATTTTCTGTTTTATTGATGTATAGGGTGCCAATGAAGCCGCCAGCCTTGTCGGTACTCTCAGCCTCGAATTCTACGTCTCGTTGCATGTAACGCCGACTAGAAAAGTCAAAGACTTCTGTACCATATGGCTCACTCTTCTCCCCTTGGTTTCGCGCAAGCTTAGGAGTACGAATACCTAAGCAAAGTTAATTAAAGGAGAAGTAAGTTGAGATGGATAACAGACCTGCGAGAACAAATGTCAAGGTCTGATGGTCTTTCGGCACATACAACCTACAAAACATGATTCAGTAAAAATATGAGTCAGGGACGGAACGACAGACTTGAACCGCGATCCTGCTGCAACATATTCCACTACTGCTGACGTTCTACCTGCTCTCTTGAACCCCTTAAGGAACGTTTGCGCTCGGGTGCTGGACTAAGGTATCATGAGACTTGGTTATTTAGAGACAATAAACACCAACCTCAGATATATTCAAGGGTTGTTTAGGAGGTGGGTTTTCCTTCCCAGAGTGAATCCCTAGCTTCCCTTCTACCGCGCTAAAATTGTCAATCCTTATTGGCATTATAAAGCAGAGTTAACAAATCACGTACACTTGCTCCGCAGCCATCAATTTGTCATAATCGGGAGATCTATCTTCATCGTCGCGTTTGTGTCTGACGACGCTGGCGAATCCTTTTTCAATTAATTGCTCGGCGATATTACTGCATAAAACAAATGAAGCGGATGTAAAACGTTGCTAATGTATGACTTACGCGTTGTGGCCGGCATAACGGATCGTGGCACATTCACGTTCTTCGAATTCACCCTCCTGAGGACGGACGAAATCTATGTGTACCTTGACATGTTTTCCAATAAGTTTTTTGCGAAGAAATTCCCGGGCCTCTTGTGCATAAGCCGCTTGTCGAAGATCAGAAAGTCTGAGCAATATTATGAGCCTAATTAACGGATTAAATAACAACAACCACACTTTGGACCACGCGTAGAACTGAGTTGAAGACGTCTTTCGTTGCCACCTTCTTTTCCAATGACAGAAACTTGATCCCCACTCCATACACGGATGACAGTCGCGTCGAATGCTCTAGCTGAACCGTTAGATAAGGCACCGTGGGCATTTGCATTTGAAATCGTCAAGGTCTGATTGGCGAATAAATTGAGTCGCTTCTCTTTCGCAGTTTTCTCTGCTGCTCGAAGGCGTTCCATTCCACCACTGCTTGCAAGCATTCCGGCGTGCCACTCAACTATTCGGGCAAGGCCGTTGGCAAGCAAATGCTCCGCCACATTCCCGGCAGGGTGGAGCACTGTTTCAGAAGATGAGACTGTCAACAAAACTTTGAAAAAAAATCCACACTTGCCCTTCCCGATGAAAACGCTGGCAGGAGGAGCTGTAGCACTAGTGGATGACTGGAAAGGGTTTGCTATCGCATGAGGTAGGGACAAAATCACCACTCTAACGGGCCGTTGCAATAAGCGCGATTCTGTAAAGAATTTTGCCTTACACAAAGATTCAGATAACACCATATACTATGAGGGCAAAACGTCTACCTCTTCACCCCATGGCTCGGAAGATTCCCCGGGCCTCGTTGAGGCCCGGGAACTTTTGACGCCAGCTAGACTGATGTTAACCATCTGGTGACTACCGTCGGACATGAACAGGCGCACGCGTAATGTTGCGCCATCTCTTACTTGTTCAACGAGGCCTATTTCGCCGAATTTAGAAAGAAATGAACATAGGTCAAAAAATTGTACCATACCATCGAGGGGTTTCTCTTTCCATGAAGATACGAAGGCTTGAGAGTCTGTCGGCATGGTGTGATACACCACAAGAGCCTAAACATGTGTGAGCCAACCGGACCAACCAAGAAACCTTGACCTACCTTCGGACCATGAGGATTCCAAACTCCTTTCCCTGCAGCCTTTGCCTCGCTTTCCAGGCCTTTCCTTTGGTTATCCTCCTCAGAAGGTTCTCTCTTGATCTCCTTCAATTTTGCCCAACCATTTTTCAGGACCTCTGACGATAGGTCAACTCCTCCAATCTCGGCGGTACCAATATCACGAGAAACATCGTCGTTGGTTGCCAATGAATGGACGGAAGTGAAAGAAATTTCTTTCCCAACTGAAAGCTGGCGAAGAAATTCGCGAGCCTCAAAGGCCCAAGGCTTTTTTGCCTTAAGGTTAACAAATTATAAAAAAAACGGTACAAATTAAATTACCTCATCTTCCCGAATTGAAGTGCCAAGTCGCGGAGCAGATAAATCAGCAAGATGTAGCACTCTAACAAAGGACAAGTTCAGTTCGAGTCTGCTGTACCAAGTTATAGATTCTGACGGACCTCTCCTTAGGAGGTTGTCCTTGGGGTCCTGGACGACCACGTAAAATGAGTGTATCCCCAGAGAGGACAGCTGTCGGATTTCCATGAATTCAGTGATAAAAACAAAATTTTCTAGAATATCTACATTTCACAATCTTTGGAATTAGATTTGTAAGCTGGGTAGATCGCGTTTATCACCAGTACTTACAGCTTTCATGGACATCTTCAGTGGTCAGTGGTAGTATTCAAAATGAGAAGTGTTGTGCCAACAGTTTAGATTCACTGCCAGCAGATTTCGAAAGCCTAGGTCACGAGACCGATGCGGATTGGTTTTTCGAACGGAAAAAGCTATTCATTGCAAACCTGAGTAGGACGGAGTAAGTTCGATTACTTGATCTTGATTTAACGTTTATACAATGTAGAATACATCCGAGTCTTATTTCTTTCAGAGTGTAATATATGCGTGGAACTTGAAGCATACACAAGGGTCCAGGAATACTAGTGGAATCTGAATGAGTATTTCTATCTGAACGCCAGCCTAACGGTGTCTAAACTTTCATGTCCGGCTCTGAATTAGTTTTCCGAACAGCTTCTTGCCTGACTTGACCCAAGCTTGAGTCAATTTTACATGCTCTTCATCGGCAGGTGTTGTGAGTCTAATCCACTCTTTGGGATTTTTGATATCTTGTAAACTCCAGGGATGTTCCTAGTGTAAAAATTTGAGTCAAATGAAGGAGCTAATGTTCGTTTATTTACTTTGATAGCCGAAAGAGTGATTCTTCGTTTAGGATCTTTCTCAAGCATGTGTGCAAGAAAGCGGACAACGATTGCGGTCTCTGAAAGCGAGTCTCCCGGTGGATGACGACCCTCGGTTCGAATGCGTTCATATCCCATGAAATTGTCTACTTTGAAATCGGAATTCATGATCTCGTAAATGAGGGCAAATCCATTTCCAGGCGGATCTCCGACAAAAGGTACGTGTCCAAACAGAAAGCAGTAAAGAGTCACCCCTAAAGACCAAATATCAATGGCCGACGTGATGGGGGGCCTTCTTTTGGGCATGGATTCTCCTGCGTCGTTGTTTCCGTCGCCCGCAGAGATTGTATCGTACGAAGAATGGGCGGAAAGCTCTGTCTGGCGACTGGTTTTCTCATCGACAATTTCTGGTGCTTGGAAAAATGGTGTGCCGTGAGTTCTGATAAGGTGGCGGGGAGGAAAGAGATCGGAGTCGATGTAAATATCTGATCGATTTTGTTCTGTTTTTATTCGCGCAGTTGGAATATAATGAGCAACGCCGAAGTCTACTATTTTCACAGCCCGGCGGTCTCTTGTATAAAGGAGGTTTGCGGGTTTAATATCTCGATGGATTATACCCTCAGAGTGGACTACAATAATTCAGAAATTTGAAACCTAACAATGATGAGATAAGTACTAACGATATTGCAACCCAGTTATTGCATCCCTCATGATTCTTTGCGTCTGTGATAAGGTCAGGAGTGGTTCGTCCCGTCCACTTTGCCATTGAATCGGACCACCAGCCAGATGCTCCATGACTATTCGAATAACGGATTAACTTTCTCGAACCAGGGGAGTGTGCATTGTGACTCACCAATGAAAATCTTCTCAGCAGAAGGGTCATCAATAACCTCCACTAGGCGGACAACATTCGCGTGTCGACATTTCTTCATGATGGCGATCTCCCTTTGAATACTCCAAAGCGTGTTGTCATCTTCTGCAACACCACGACGAAGCAAATTTATTTTGTCGCGCTTTGTCACTTTTTTGACCGCCTTTACAGCCTTTTACAGTGTCAGAGATCGAATAAGAAAAAACTTAAGGGAAAAAGCGTACGAGAGGATATCCTGAGCCACTGTTAGAATCGTAGTGGCAAGCAAATATTTCTGAATCCCCGTTAGGACTCCCGCCAATCCTCTCCCCGCGAACATATTGGTTCAGCTTCCTTCGATCGTTAGTTGGATCGAGGTGATCAGTTATTCGGACAGGTTCTTGTGGGTCAAATGGTGGTAATTGCCACTGTCCATCAACAGTGGATTGTGTAGTCGATTGCATTTGGACGAGATATAGGAGAGTAAGAAGTTGAGAACTTCCGCTACTCGACGTTATGATGTTTTGTGTTCCAGGCAGTCTTGGTCATTCTATCTTAAGTGGCCCTCGTGTGGCGCTGATGATGGTGATCGCCGCTTCGTTAAAAAACACCATTATAGGAAATTGTACAAATTTAACACAACCTCAGTGGCGGAACCGGAGTGGGCAAGGTAATCTCCAGATTTATAAATCTCCTGCTCAGAAGACAAAAAAAAACTTGATTGTATCTATCTTTGTCGTACTACTTAATCTGGACGTCTCCGATATACAGATATCAATGCACAACCAATCTTGCTGGTTGGAAAGGGGAGAGACCACTCCGCCGATCGGGGATCGACATTGAAATCGAGATTTCGGCTGAAGAGCACCGCAATGCTGGACTGATTGTCTGATGACTAGCAGTGCATAGTTGCAAAAAAGAGCGACAATGCCGAAGTCAATCCAGGTTAGCGCATTTTGATTGCTCCGCTACGATTTCGGGATTCGAGAGCTAGTAGCAATCAACATCAATTCTTGTGGAAAAAAATAATGAATAAACCTTTCAGTTCTTCGGCTTCTTCTCTCTGTTCATAATCGAGAACAAGACGCTTGAGATGCTGTTGCTCTACTTTGTCCTGCAATTGAGCTGATCGTGTATGAACAGCTAAAGGTGATGCTGCAGGTACTGCAATTTCGCGGGTCTAACGAAATATTGTCAGTTCCGTTAAGTAATTAACATTGATAATATAGTCGTACAGTTTGTTTGTTGCCCTTCTTTGTGACCACTGTGAAGGCCATCGCATTTGACTCGTCAAAGCGGTCTAGGTTATCATTACCCCGCTTTTTTCTAATGACAGGCGGGAGGATGCTGTTGTCCCACATCGCAAGCGCAGTTCTCTTGTCGACCTTCCGGGACTCCGCAGAAGCGTCAGTAACCAATTTAGCGAGCTCTTTCGCAAAATCTGTATCCTCTTCTTCAGAAGGGCCAAGATTTTCTTGAAGAGCATTGCTTGTGGACAGAACAACTTCGTCGTCTGGAGATGGTGCTCGTTCTCCAACCTGGATTGTTTTTGTAAGTCATGTGAATGCATGTGAAAATATACGCACAGGAGAGTCAGGGTCACCGGAATCTTCAGCCTCTTCCTCTTCACGTTCCTCTTCTTCTCTTCTCTCCTCTTCGTCCTCGCTATCGTCGCCACTGTCGTCAACTATGGCTGCATCAGTAAAGTTTATAGATGTTATTCAGAAGGTCCTACTCGAAGATTGAAAAGCTGAATTGAAAAGCTCGTCAACTGCAAGAGCTGCCTGCTCTAATGTCTTTGCTATCTGTAGTTTCGGTCGTACGGCCTATGCAACACGTTATTCAGATCATCTGATTTTACGTCTTTCAGTTACCTCAAGAGAGTCAAACAACATGAAATCAACATCGATAGGAAGTGGGTCTTTGCAATAGATGTAATACTTAATGGATGTAAAAATTAGCGCGGCACGATGCATATTGAGAGCCGTACCTGGAGGAAGGTCAAGAAGTTGTCCAACTTTTTCTTCTGTGATCCGCGATCGAAACACATTCCACAAGAATCAAGCAGAACGCAGACCAGCCGAATACGGAAAAAGTCGTCCGGCATGTCAAGAGAGACCAATTGTCCAGGTAGAGGCCGACCATCTGGATGCCCAAATGTGACAAGGGACCAGAATGTGTCGAAAATAATACTTGAGCTGATCAGTCTGTAGATGTATAACTCTCCAAGATACTTTATCGTCGCCAATCTTCGCTGATTGGTGCTGTAGACATTCTGCTCCAACCCTCTTCGAACGTCCTCCAAAACCTGATCTACGACAGAGATGGAGAAGGCCGGTTTATACCTCTGCAAGTCGTAAGTCAACATGGCTAACAGAGCAACATTCATGTATCTGATTTTCCAGGGTTTTGTAAAAATTTTGTGAAGTGTACGTTTGACAGCTTCGTCTTCCCAGTCCAATTTTCGCAACAGCTTAAGAACTTTATCAATCGCCTTCTTCGATAAGACATCGTAGACGAGGTGGCGGATGAACAACTCTATAGGAGATCGGAATTTCTCTTCTTTGGGAGCTCGTTCAGGAGGGTTGCACTGCATTCCAAGTTCGAATAATAAATCTCAGCCATGGACTACGAAAAGTAACAACTGACCTGGAAGTATGCATTCTCCAGAAGGAGTTGTTGATGCTGATCAAAGTGCTGCATACTCTGCTTGCGACGCATAAGTTCTAACTAGAAATACTTACGGTCAGGTTGTTGGTGAGATCAGAAAATCAAACTCACCATCGTACTAAATCTTTCCGACGTTTCTTCGTGACGGAGAAGGAATCTTCCACAGCCCTCCAATAGAAGAGAAAGATTGTCCACATTCGTGCCAGAGAAATCATCCAGGCAGACCTTGAACATATGTAAGATTACATGAGGTGGCACCACACGGAATTTGGTCAGATTTGAAAGGAATGTAATGTTCTACAAAGGACATAAATTTCAGTTCTGACAATAGAAAACAGTTCAAGAACCTTCAGTCGACTTTCCGCCAACTCTTTTACAACGTTTTTCTTCTTCTGAAGGTAACGAAATTCTTCATCCAACTATTATGTGTCAGGCCTCGAATTTGCGCCATCAAAGGCACTTACGAATGCAACAACCTCCGTGCCAACATCCGGCATGTACTTGTTAAGCGTTGCGATGAGCCTTGAGTAATGTGGAAGGAGGTCTGTCCTGTTCTTCGGAACTTGGGCCATAAACTGCATTTCCGATTGAGAGAAAGGAAGGTAAGTAAACCCATTTTGCGCACCCGAATCAACCTTTTCCGTGCTGCCTTGGAATTTAAGAACGCAAAATCAACCGCAGCTTGGTCAATAAGTGCACGATTCGTGCAATCCGGGAGTCTGACAAGCAATACCGTGAGGAGTTGCGAAGGTCCTTGGGGTGCCATTTGGGGGGAATGAGGAGGTGTCCCGGCTTTGGGAGTGCCAGGAGTTGGAGTTGGAACACTTGCAATACCATCAAACGACATATACCAAAAAAAAAAGGAAGGCCTTACTCTTCGTCGTATTCCTCGACCTTTCCAGGTACTTGAGCTCCATCCAGCTTTTCCAACAGTGCTTCGAGATTTTTGGCTTCGTTCTTCGCCCTTTCGGCGCGCTCCTGTTCAATTTCCTTGGTCGCAGCCTCGTCACTTTCTCCGCTCTCCGTACCAAGAACGCAACTTGGAACAAAGTCCTTTAAATCTTGGGTATCTTCATAGAAACGTCTCTCCTCCTCATCCTCCCATTTGCCTGCAGAAGTAATGATATCCTCCGATTCGCCATTTACTCGACTTGAAGTCGACAACAAAATTGACTCCGACTTCTGCGAGGCAGATGGCAGAGTTGGAAATGGGAGATTGAGAAGTTCAGACAAGCTGTTCAAATATTAGACGACTCTACGATCTTCAAGTGCGGAAAAATTCTTTACGATTGACAACTAGCCAGCAATTTCTCATAACTCCTTGTCATTTTCTCGTACGCCTGTTGACGATCTTCGAAAATTTCTCCTGACCGAATATATGCTTCATGATTCCTTTTGTCTTGTTCTTGCAAGCGCTAAAAAGTAGCCATAAGCTCAATTCCCTTTTCATTGTAAGACACTCACCTTATGTTCAATGAGAAGCTTTTTGCATATGTTGTCGAAGTATCCTTCGCACATTCGCTTGAAGCGATCGCGAACATCTTGTTCAACGAGTTCTCCACTCCCAATAGTCGGAGGCTCGGATTGGTTTTCATCAGGATTGGTATCTGTTTCAATATCCGCAGGTACTTGCTTATTCTGCGGCATCGCTGGTGAAACACCAAGAAACGGCTTCGAATAAGATTTGAGGAAGGTCGTCAAAAGAGGCAAAGAAGATAAACTTGGGTCATGGGATATCTATGCGATCCGGATCCGTAAATCTGAACCAAAGAGAAAATGCCATTTTAATTACCAATTCTTTTATGGCCTTCATTATCCACTCTCCCCCGCACTTGTCAGGGGCATCCCTTATGATAGCAACGAGCGCCAACTCCGAGCAAACTCGTATGAGGGGACGCTGTCTTGCGACACGTGCAGAATCTTCTTTTTCCCTCTGTTCAGGAGTTAGATTGGCTAAACTTGCCCTTGGGGGGGCACTGATAGCAGCGGCGAGGTTAGACACTAGCGCAGGAGTAAATGTTTTCGGGAAGCGACGGTGCAAGACAGAGATAATCTGCGAATGATTGGTTATTGGCGTCTCGAAAAGAGCAGCTATATAAGCACCTCGACAGCACTCCATACATCCCTCTCCGTTTTACAACGGCCAAGGCCTTCGACCACAGCTCCTGCCAATTCATCGACATACTTCTCGAGTGAAAGAGACTCGATTTCCTTCATAATCTGATCACGATTGTCCGTAGCCATTGACTGGCGGATACGTTTAATGAGAGCAGTATGTCTCTTGAGAGAGGAGTCGAGTTTTGCATTTTCTGAGGATTGACCAAAAGTTTTTTTGAATAAAAAATTGCACAAATGGTTGTACGAACCTGACAGACTGGTGGCGTTCAACTCTTTGAGTTTGACACGTTTTGCATGACGAGCCTTTTCGTCTTCTACTCTGGAAGCAACGCCTTGACTTGCCATGGTCTGATCCATGAAGAAATGCGTAGGGTAGATAGAGTAAGCGACGGTCCGTCAATGAGTCACTTGTTCCCCAAAAAGGCAATCAACGCTACTTTGAATATCGAACCTCAAGCAGATTCGGGTTTCAATTCGAATCAGCGAAATGAACCGTTGAAAAATCCATGGACGACTCGGATGATTATGGTTTTGATGAATTCGAGTTGGATGAAGAGACTCTCGCCATTCTGGACCAGGAGGAGCAAAAATATCTTCTCAATCTCAATAAGCCTCCTGATACTACTAGGGAAGTAGCTGCTAAACCTCCTGATATTGTAAAGGAACCGGTCAAAAAACGTTACAAAACGGATACAGGATGGAAATCTCGGTCAGGCGCTCATCATGCTCTATGCGATGATTACGATGATTTGCCCGAGATTTCTGTGAGCGGAGATGGTTCATACGGCATTCGCACTACTGGGGCAAAACAAACTTCTGTCACTGAACGGAGCGTTTATGAACGACGCACTACTCCATCCATCAATTTTGTTAGTGGACAACCTCCGTCGTTAAATCGTCCACCTCTGGTTTACAAAACTCATCAAGTCCCATATGCACAAGGCGATCACAATACTCTCCCAAAATCTGCTTCTCAACGCATTCAGAGTTCCAGCAAAAAATCCAACGGGCAAGAAGTGGTGAACTTTCAGAAGTCACACCAGCTTGAATCGCATGTCCAACAGTTGGAGAAAAAGCTGGAAGAGGTTCGTGAATCTTTTTTGCTTTCTTCTCTATCGTCGTGTCACAGTTGTTTTCCCAGTTGCGTGAGGCAAATGTCAGGACTGAATCAGCACTGAAAGAAGCTGTTGAAATGAAGCTCGTAAAAGAGGGAGAAGTCACCATTTTGCGGAAGACCATCGAAAAGGTCAATGAAATTGCTAATCCAAATATTGCGATGCTCATCTCTTTCTCAGAATTCTCAAAACCACACGGCTCAAATAGCTCAACTTAAAGCGGAGAAAGTGCAAGCCGATACGAGACAATTACAACTTCAGAAAGAAATGAAAGACGAAATTGAACGGCTACGCACTCAGTTCCTGTTTAAGGTACCTCCCATACAAATACCGTGTTTCCCTTAGCTAAATTCCTTCAGCAACAAGAATTAGAAGCTTCCATACGCAAGCCACCGGCCTCTGTGCGCACGAAGCGAGCAGCTCGTGAGATCCCTTCTACTCCTCTCCCAGTTCTGCGTCGTTGGATCCCACAAGTCCCTGAACCATCGACATCCAGAAGAGCACATAACGAGACACCTCCTCACCCATCTCGTCCGCCTCCACCATCTTTCAAGTTTTCCCCTGACAAAAGTCGTAGATCCCCAGAAAAAAAGAAGATATCACTCCCAGGATTTCAGAATGCCTTTGAATCATCAGCACCTGTCCGCTCGCCCTCGAAACGGCACAAAGGCAAGGAAAAGGCAGAGTTAGCCTTTGTGGAGGACATACACGAGAACCCTTTTGCTCCAATGCCTATCCAACTTTCGCAGTTTAAGCATTCATCTCAAGTCCCCATGTACGATGTCCCTTGTAGCAACGACGCTGCAAGCGTTGGCGAAGATATTGAGATGGTCAAACAAGAAGGCGATGAAGACGCCATGTCCGTAGAAGAACCAATTGATTCAATAAATTGGAAAACTGAGGTACGAGGAGTAGGTCACCCGTGATCACTTGCTGACATTTTTGTAGCTATGCCGTATTATCCTAACACGTACCCATCCTTTAATCAACGAAATTACTTTTCAATATCTTTTGATGTCCTCGAATACTGTGAAAGACAGCAAAGCATATGCTGCGGACTTCGCCAAGATCCTTGCAGTTCTAGCGAATTTCTCGAGGTCGGATGATTACGAGGAGTCTATGCGTATACTATGTGTTAGTTTCCTATCGCTGCTAACAGCTCTCTATCAGTCACTTCAGGTGAGTTAAGAGTTCTCCACGCTCTGCGGGATATGAAGTCATTGACGTGTCCGTAGCTTTCCGCGATGGTAGCTTTGTTTGACTTGTTGACGAAAATCATCCTTTCCATCCCAGCTTTCCAAGCAATACTCTTATCTTCGTACCTACAACGCGAAAATCCAGAGGATAACCTCACGATTATTGTTATCATTCAGAAAATAATTGTCGAGCAACTTGTTCCAGACAGGCTGCTTGTGCAAGGGGTTGAACTGCCAGACTGCATTCTCACCCTTCTCGAATCTCTGTGCTTCAACCCGTCACCCGGATCCATTGAGCAGTGAGTTTTCTTTCCCATCATCATTGCGAGTTGAATTGCGAAAAATTTAGGCTCGAAATTTTTTCTCGGAATCGTGATGTTCTAATAAACCTCATCCAACCTTCTCATCCAATCTGGTTTCTCGAACGTTCTTCACGATTACTTGCCCTGTTATCTACTCGTATGTTCAATTTCACTTCCTTCATACCCTTCTGAATCACTCCACAGATCATGAAATGTGGGAGGCTTTGCTAGGCATGAGTAGTGACAATGGGTTGAAGAATGTAATGATCGATCGTCTTTGTTCGCATCTCGTCGACACAAATAAGCCCCCTACAGAGGTACGCCCAAAATCTGACCCCAAATAACAAACACTAATTCTCATCGACAGACGTATAAAGTATATATTCTCGCATTTTTCGGCCAACTCTCGATCGCTCATGCAAGCGCCCATGCCGCACTTACGAACTCGTATACTTTGATCCCATCTTTGATCTTATTCACTTCCAACCTCACAACACCATTATGGGAAGATAATGATCAACTTGTCTCATCAAAGGAGGCGTTAGTTTCGTAAGTTCATTTAAGCGAGTACCTTACAAAATTCGATTCTCATATTTTACTAGTGTCGTCCGAATGATCAACCAAACAACTTTTCTGCTATACCGGATTATCTTTGGCACAGACCCTTGCGTTAATTTACGTTCTAAAATTCAACAAGCTCCTGCACGTCCGTTTAGCACATTGCTTCACGTCTTCACGATCGCATTTGGGAGATTGAGCTACTGCGAACCCCCAAGCTGGATGGACAGAGAGAACCGTCAAGAACTTGAGTCTCTCGCTGGCAAGTTAACTTGCAACATTTTTAGTACTGAAGTAACATTTGATTCTAGAAATTGCTAGAGATATTTTGGAGCTTGTCATTGACGGTCCTGAAGGTGACAGTGTATGGGCCGCATTTCAATCGGAACAAGATGAAGATGGTGCAATCGATGAAGGAGAATTGGAAGCTCATCTCATCGGTGATAAAACATGATTTCCACTGATGCCAGGCGAACACACCACCTCATATCCATTTCTTTTGAATTGTCTGTGCAAAACTATTTAGACTGCTTGGTTCGGAGAAGACAAGTCCCACCTTCGAACAGAAGCCTCTGACCCATTCGACTCTCATCGCTCTTTGACGATTCTTCGGATGAACCTTGGCGAGACTTTTGTTGACAACATTGCACATTTCCACGCGGAATCGAGCTCTCATTCGTTGTCCAACCCATCCCTATCAAGATATCGTGTTTTTTTCGCTGCTGAGTGGATTTGACATACCTCCGATTTTGAGTGCGGACCTTCTGCACTTGATTTCAACGACATCTTCAGTATATCCAACTTCCCTTGTGTCTCCAGCGCCAATTGCCAGAGACATTCATTCCAGTCTGAGTGGCGATTTCCGTGAAGGGATACTCTCTCCGTACACCAGAAATCGTGATCTCTCTGGATGAGAACGAGCGACGAAGGAGGAAGTGGGTAGATCTCTGAACTGGGCGCTAGAATCACGGGGGCTGTCTTCGTTCTCAGATTCAAGTTGGATAGGCGTTTATAGAGCTCCTGTGTGACCGCATGCCGATTGTCGCTCGGAATCAATAAAGTCCACTCAGTTTTTGCCATCATTCTCGCAAGATTCAAATAGACATTCGGAGATGGAGTAGTGTTTCCCTCCACGAGGAGGATGTGAATCGATAGTCCACTGATCTCTGAATATGACTGGACAGTCTTCAATAAACGCGCATGGGAGGACGAAGCAGCGGGCCCTGCGCTCGTAACTAGAATTGAGCTTGACCCTTCTTTCATTATTCATCGCTGCATGATACACAGGGGAAAATGAACAAACCTGGCCAGTGCCTCATCCATGTCCTGATCAAATCCATCTCCGAATCTGCCAACCATCCAACCAGGCTGACGCTGTCGTTCTGAACTCCGTTCGACAAGACATCAGGTTCGAAATATGTAGAACCTGGGACTGCCTTTGTAAGGTAACCCGTCACACTGTTTACTTCCACAGTTGGTGGTTTATCGTTAACAGGTTTGTGTGCAGTATTCCATCGTACAGCGTTGGTGGAACTGCAAAAAACGTACAATCGAATGGTCGCGACAACGCAGCTCATGAAACAGTAGAAAAGCAGTGCATATCTCGCAAAAAGATGTATGCGAGCTCGTTCCGAAGATGTTGACCGAATAGTGCTGGAGACATCCAGAGCTGAAGGTTCTTGTGTGGTGACTGAATTTCCCCAAAGATCTGCTTTTTTGACGCTCAGCGTGTGTTGTTTGGAAGAGTCTACATCATTCTGATTCGACACCAAGCTCATCGAGCCCGGCGGTGCCCTTAAGCGTTTTGAAGAACTTGGCACAGACAGGTGGCTCTGAAGCGTATCGCTATTCCCAATTTTGGACATATTGATGGACGAAAGCCCGTCGTTGTAAGCGAACATAGCTGCTTGAGCGACTATATGCTGTTTTTTTTTTGGGAGTGAGTTCGAGTCCAAAATGCTTCAGTCACAAAGTCACAATTTAAATGTCAGATCGCGACATCAAAATTCAAATAGGGAAGTAATTTCCATTTGTAGACATGGTTGGGATTTAGCTTAAACTCGGCACAGAGCAGGCCGGAAGTTAATTTGAATTTAGAGCTGACGAATTGGGTTTATATGTCATCGCGGTGAAAAAAATGATATATTTTGTCGAGTGGATGCGACGAGCGGCCCTCTGGGACTCCGGTAGTGTCTTTTGACTCTCCACACCAGACATTTATTTCCGTAGACATTCGATACCATTTAGACTGTGCATATTAACCTAGAAATATATCAAAAAGTATAGTAGCCGCTCTCGTTTGTAAACCCAAAGTCTCTATTCCAACTTCATAAATATCGCAGAAACTTCTCGTTACAACATATGATGGAACAGGAAGCCAAGAAGAAAAAAAAAGTGTTGCTTCCGAAATTTCAGCAGGCTCTGGAACCCATTCTGACACCTTCATATGGTCCAGACTACAAAGGGACGTGCGGTCAACGTGTACGTCGATCGGAAACGTTCACAGTTCTTACATGATGAAGGTAAGTCCCCGCCAAAATATTTGGTACGGTCTTTATCTGGCACTGCGAGTGAATCGCATCGTCATTTTCTGGGCGCAAATCGATGATGATAGTAGTCATAAAATGTTCAATTTGGAATATGAAACAAACCTGGGCATGATACGGCAAAGCCAGGCGCGAGCAGATGTATTTCTCCTTGAGGATGTAAATAACCCAAGAACCGACCGGGAAGGATAGGAACGATATCTGGGTATTATTTGTACATGAGCAAAATAAATAAATTTCTGTGACAGTCGATTGTGTACCTCGCATATTGTTTATCCGCTTGAAGTTGGGAACTTTATAATCAAAAAGTTTCGCGTACGCCACGTTTCCAACCCGAGGAGTACCGAAAACGACTGTACGAATATTGACATCGGATGGCAACTTTAAAGACATAGACAAGGCATCAAGTTCGGCCAAAGCACCCCCCAACGAATGTCCGACCTGATTTAAAATTTTCAATTAAATTTCTCAAGTTGTTCAGAATATGATAAAAGCTTACAACGGTGATGTTCTTCGTATTCTTCTCGACCATTAGCCTTATGACTTCATTGATAACATCCAAAGCAGTAACGGCATGTTCATCGCGAAATCCGGAGTGTACCTTTACTTCTGACCCTACACCAGGAAACAGCGACGTATTCAATCCGCCCAATATGGCATTGGAATTAGTCAAAAATTCTGGGCTGGAGAAGGATATAAGCCATAGATCATCAAAATTTTGACTAGAAAATTCACAATTGGGATGGGTCTGTGCCCTCATGAGACACGATGATACTGCTGAGTGATGGGGAGAATCCAACGAAGACTGGCACATAAAGTTCTCAATATTGCGACAAGATACCACTGTAGCAAAGCTCATTCGCTCACAATCATGAACAAGGAAGCGCTTGGCGCCTGTTAGAGTGAGTTGAAAGTCAGGATTTGCATCGCAGGCGTCTAATGCACTGGTCAGCATGTGCCAAAGAAAACATGATGACAAAATAATCAAATATCCACTGACCTCCACAGGTCCATGTTGGGCTGCTATTAAGGCAATAAGCAGCTCGAGCGAATTCGGTCAGAGGTTTATAACTAGCCAGTTCGGAAGCAGGGACCACCTCGACGCCTCCGCCTCCAAAGAAGTTTGAGATGGTGTAGTATACGCTCCATACTTGCAGAGGAGCAAGGTTGAAAAGGGAGGATACGGGGATGTACATGATTTCGTAGGAGGATAATGGAGATTCTGTTCACTCCCTTTAAGAGCTTCAAGGCTCCATAATGCAGTGCCTAGACATAATAAACTGAATAACAAGTAGCGCTCAAGGCATAGAGCGGCCGCAGTGACTGTGGAAGCAGTTAATTGTTTCTGGATTAATCGGGATTGCCCATCCGTTTGCAGAACAAAAACAAACTGCGCCCACAAGAATGAAGTATGGCGCTAGGATTATGAGGACAAATGCATTTTGCATATCTTCAGTGTGGTGGAAAATGACAAAGGATAGAGAGGGTTTTGAGGATTAAGATCATCTTTGGGTCTGCCAAATCATTTCATAATACATTGTGAGCGGAGTCTAATCCGATCTTGGCCCTCCGGTTGGGTATTACGAAGACAAAGAGAATAAAAATATCAAACATAAAAACGAACAGTCAAGAGTGGAAGGGGCATGCAGACGAGAAAAGTGGTGCAGAGCTTGACTTCTATTCTTTTTTTTTTCAGCAGGCAAAAATACCCACAGAGACACCTTCATATGGTCCGAGCTACAAGAGACGTGCGGTCAACATGTTGTGCAAGTCAGTGCAAAATTTCGTATTCTTACATGGTCGAAGAAATGCCCTGCTAAGAGGTTTGGCACAGACTTGACTTGGCATTGCATGTCGACCGCATTATCATTACCTGTGCGCGTCTCAATAAATCGATGGGTAACAAAAGTTCAGTATCGGAAAACAAACCTGGGCATGATACAGCAAAGCCAGGACCGAGCAAATGTATTTCCCCTTGAGGATGCAAATATCCCATGGATCGACCGGGAACGATAGGAACGATATCTAGGCATTGGGAATGTGCATGAGCAAAAAAAAAAAAAAGTTCAACGAGAAACCTCATTCGCATACCTCGTTTGTTGTTTATCCGCTTAAAGTTGGGAACCTGAGAGTCGAAAAACTTGGCGTACGCCGGGTTTCCAACCCGAGGAGTACCAAAAACGACGGTACGAATATTCACAAGGGACGGTAATCGTAAAACCAAGGATAACGCTTCGAGTTCGGCCAATGCACCACCCATGGAATGTCCGACCTGGTTACATTCGTAATGAATATCTTCGAAAGGTTTAGAATACGATAGAGCTTTACGATGGTGATGTTCTTCGTTTTCTTGTCGACCATTAGCCTTTTGACTTCATTGAAGACAACGGAAGCAGTGACGGCATGTTCGTTGCGGAATCCGGAGTGCACCTTGACATCTGAGTTTGCTCCAGGGAAAAGTGTCGCATCCAACCGATCCAGCCTTTTATCTGCATCCATAAAAAATTCAGAGCTACAAAAGGTTTAAGCTATGAGTTACTAAAAGTCCCGAGTAGAAATATTCACATTTGAGTCGGGTCTGTTCCCTCATGGGACACAATGATACTGCTGAGTGATGGAGAATATCCAACGAAGACTTGCAGATTATGTTGTCAATATCGCGAGAGGATACCATTGAAAAAACCCATTGCTCACAATCATGAACAAGGAAGCGCTTGTCACCTCTTAGAGTGAGTTGGAAGTCAGGGTTTGCATCGCAGGAGGCTATTGCTCTGGTCAATATCTGGCAAAGGAAAAAAAGATAACCAATTTACTCACGTCCACACGTCCACGTTTGGAGACCATTAAGACAATAAGCGGCTCGAGCGAATTCACCTAGAGATTTATAACTAGCCAATTGGGAAATGGGCACAAGTCGGACTCCTCCGCTTTGAAAGAAGTCTGTGGGTGTATGGTATGCATTCCAAGCTTGGAGAGGAGCGACAAAGTTAAAGAGGGCGGAGACGGGAGGAAGCCTCAAAAACATGGATGGCTAATGGGATGATAACACGCCGTACTAAAACATGAATTAGAGGTGTCTTCTTTTAAAAGCGTGTTGAATCACCAAAAGACAAGTGACATAACTTTAAGTCGGGGTTCTGGATCCTCCGTTTTGAAAGTTGAAACAATGAGTCAACGTGATCGAGCGATCGACAACAGCCTTTCTTGAAATAAGTCAATGGTTTCAAAGCAGTTTACTTTTGTGCTAAATTCAATGTGCCTGTGCGTTACGCTTGTGATTCGTTTTGGAATCGGAAATGGAAAGCTGTTTGTCAATGTCCGATAGATAGGAGAGTCCCCCTTGGGTGTTGTCCAATACATAATCGATAAACGTTACATAAACAAAATATATTTCAATTGCCATCTGATTGGTTCTGAACTCGAATGTCACATTCTCTTCGCGTGTATGCAGCATGGCACGCTGCTAGATGTATGAGGAAGATGGAACAGCCGCCTCTTTTATTGTCGCCGGCTAATCAGGACGACATCTTCCTCACCAGTCACTGTTTTGAAAGGCCATGCCTGAAAACAAACCGCTTCCAGTTATCCATGTCCAAGACGAAACAGACAGACTTTTCCATTCAGAGTGGGTTTTCCATTTTGAAAAAAATAAACACAAGAGCTTAAGGTATCTTCAGTGATGTCGTTGCTCAAATTTCAGAAGCGACGTATTCACCTTCGCCACTAGTCCGCATTCTCCACGACCCTAGTATTCTCCTTTCTGGAACGCCTGATTATGCAAAGGCCCAACGAGATCGGAGTCGGAGCCGTCCGTCACGATCCCCTCGCCGCGAGCATCGATCAGAGGTCGTGGCGGCTATTGCCATAGCTGAAGAGGAAAAACACTCCAGACAATTAAAATCTATACTCCATAACGCGGGAGAAAGACTGGAATATGAGATACGGAGGGCCGATGCTGCCACACTGCGTGCAGAAATTTCTGAAAGGCAAGAAAAGATGTCTATTACAAAGAATCAAGCTGCGGAGGAAGAGAAGGATGAAATCCGAAAATCTTTGAATGGCATGGAGAGGGGTCTGAGGAATCACCAGATTCAGTTGGAGGCGTCGCAGAGGGAGGTGAGGCGCTTGCAGGCGGATTTGGAAGCTACAAAGAGGGAGATGGAGGAGTTGCATGATTCCGAGGCACAGGCGCAGACTGCGGTGAGGAGATACCAACACTCTCTGCACGACTTGCAGTTGCAGATGGGGCTGCGTGGTTCGGAGATGCAGGGCATGGTCGATCAATGGTACAACAGTGGAAGAGAAGACGGGTACGAAGAAGGATATGATGATGGGTACGACGCTGGCAGAAAGGCAGGCGTGAAGGAGGGTGTTAAAAAAGGGAGAAAAGAGGGATTTAAGGAGGGCGTGGAAAAGGGAAAACATGAAGAGCGACGGAACGCGATGGATGATGAACAAACTCGGCGGTGGGCTCAGTCGATAGATGTGAGTTTAGAGACACTGTATCCTGTAGATTCTGCCTCAGTAGTGTAGAATTGTTTTTGTCCCGATTAGGACTGCGTGATCGATCAAAGAGATTGGCTCAGCAACAAACCTTCCTTCCCTTCTCCATCTATTGAGTTCTGAATATGCCTCCTTCTCAGCCTCCTCGTCGCAAGGGTCCAAAGGATCTCCCAAAACTCCCCCTGTCAGTCTTTACCCCTCCTACTTCAAGCGCTGGCGATTCGTTTCCGTTACCACCTAGTCCCAGTGCCCTCCATCCGGCACAGGTCATCGACGCAAACATCGTCACCAACGATGTCAGCTACACTCAATGGAAAAAGGAAGCAGCCATCGCTTTGGGCGAGAAAACAAAGGGCGTCGTTATCACTTTACCTAGCACGGAGCTCGAAAAGGCCATTAACCAGTAAGGACTCTTATCATACTCCCAAAACCTTCACTCTTAAGACAATAAAACCGTAGACTAAAGTCTACAACCGATTCCAAAGTCATATCTCTTATTGTTTCTTTCGAACTTGAGAAACCTGATCCTGCTGTTGAGGGCTTCTTGACAAGCGCAACGGTGCCGATCTCTTTGTGGACCGTCTTTACAAAGACTTCTCCAGAGGCGGTTGAAGGTCTACGATGGGCATTGCAGAAAGGCAAACCTGTCGATATCGGATTTATGGCCACGCCTTCAGATTCCCTCCTCGAGGGTTTCGAAGACTTGATAGCAAAGGCATCTGCCAATCTTGACTACATCCCTCCAATTGTTCTTTGTATGTCTTCAGAAGTTAACTTACTGTAGCAGTCTCTAACCTAGTTGTATCCAGCCAACATTTTACCCCCACCTCATGATCTTGATCTCCCAATTGTCAAACTTATGAGCCATCCCGCGTACCTGGCATTCCAGTCTCAGGTTGCAGCGTTGTCGTTCATTGCTCAGGTTAATATCAAGTTCCTCCCCCCAGATTGGGATGCCCCTACCCCTCAAACGCCCTTCCCTGGCAGTCCTATTGAAGCTGTTGATACACAACAATTGAACGAATGGAAGCGTCGCATTAAGATGTATCGTGAGTGGATTATCTATTAAAGCATCGTTCAAGGAGCTTATGATATACATCACAGTCGCACCTGTTATCGAAGCATTTGGGTCGGAGCGACTCATTTTTGGATCCTCTCCATCCTCTTCAAAGATCAGGTCTAATGCCGGCGACTGGTACGAGATCGCAAGGGAGTCCCTTGCCGAAACTGGCATTGATCAGGCTTCCATTGACAACATCTTTTTCGGAAATGCACAACGGGTTTACGGTAAGAAGACGGAAAAATATTAAATGATTAAAGTTGCTGGGTCAACGTGTTTGTGCTTGCATTCAAAATTTCTGTAATTGCTTGCGAGCATGTATAGTCTTGACATTCTGATTGATACGCTTTTTATTATCGAGTGGAATAGAACTCTTGCGGTGGCCATACAGGAGGGAAAAACTGCCAAAAGCGGTAATTTTTGGAAGGTGTGAGTATAAAATAAATTCCGAAGTTCAACATCAAACAGTCCTGGTTTTTGTTTGTGGACCTTGCACTGGAATTATTTCCTGGAGTCTGCGCTACCCCGTCAATGGCTCATCGAATGCGCTGTTACGCTTAGACAAATTTGGCAAAGAACTTGCAATTGCCTTTCTCGTCCTTCCCTGGCAATCTCGCACGCCGGTATAAATTTACATCCAGATTCCAATTCCATACATCTCTTGCATTACACTTTTTTGGATCCGTCTACTGTTTGCCTCGTCTTTCCTTCCTTCATCATAGCATTTGGCACTCTTTACAGCACCATGACACGCGTTAGCAGTTTTGATCATGAGATTGGTAGGGGAAGGCGGGGGAATGGCGAAGGTTCCTCGTGAGTTACTTATACTAGAGTCTTAGTTGGAAAAATCTAACTGTGAAACAGAAGTAGTCGTGAATCTTCGCCGGCTCGCCGGGTACGTTTACCTGTTCATTTTTTTGTTCAGCGTTTAACTGGTCCCACCCATTGTTCTAGGCACCTACACGTTCATTTTCGCCTAGGTCGGATGACGGCTGTACTGTCATTCAAGACGCCGACAATGACCAGACACCCCCACCCGTAGAACGTCCCATCCTCCGTCAAGCATTGGCTTTTTCTGGTGACCCACCCACTCAGGTTCCCGTCAATACCTACGAAGCCAACGTGGCCATTCAGCCCAAGAAAAGTTGCTTTCTTCCCGGCCAAGAGGTGCCGCTACCATCGAAGCAGAAGGGTGGAAAAAGGAACAAGACTGGGATCAAGAGGCCTCGGAGACCTGATGCATACCCAGGTCAGACGTCCCGGTTTCGGTTGGATACTTACGACCCGACCCCTCCTTCGGAGCCCCCAATTGACCATGGTACTGGGCCATATTCGTCTCTATACCGGGGTGTACCCGCCCGAGCTCAGGGAGAACAAGTCACACGTCAGAATGCTTCCGTCGGATCTTCAATGAGTTTGAATGGGATGTATCAGGGCAGGCCAAGTAATGCACGGAGGACAAGTTCGCTCCCACTGGAGAATCCGATCGGAACGCCTTCGAGTGTACGAGCAGATCTCACGATGAATCCTGGTCCTCCTCCAGTTCCGCCACCACAGCCTTCAAGGGGACTTCAAACTCAACCCGTGTCTGCGAGTCTCAATGATCTTACGTCGCAGAATCCACAATCACAGTCACGGGCTCATACACCACGAGGACCGCCTTCGCCTGTTCCTTCCAGTCATTCAACGTTTGTCACGGATTCGAGCATGTCATTACGTGGACGAAGTTCACCTGGACCTTATTACCGTCGGAATTACGACAACAAAAGTGTCACCCCTCCCCAGGAAAGCCAGCATCCGGCAACAAAAAATTCACTCTCAAAGTCATCGTCATCTGATACTTCCTGTGAGTATCCGGATACATTCCACACCATCAAGTCTTCTGATCCTCTCCAAGCCCAAAGGAAGAATTCGAAGGTACCATCACGTATCGTGACTTTGCTCATCGAAGACATCCGTAGTGAGCCACCGGATCAACAACTTGCGGAGGTAAAGGTGCCTTTGCGGAAGGCTGATGATCTGGAGCAGGGATGGTGGGCTGATGCAAAGGACATTGTGGGTGTTATTTCTCTATTTGCCGGGTTCCAAACCCATACCATATTTTTTCAGGCTGAACAACTTCAAGCTGGTCCTTCACGAATAGATGGTAATGTCTCTGTTAGTCATGGGATATGACACTTAATACGTTATAGGTCCTGCAAGAGCCTTCACAATGCGCGGGAAGTATAGACAGTTTATACTGCGAGTCACTACTGAGAATAGAGATGAAATTCTCTCTGCGAATGTTGCGGTCACGCCAGAGAAAACGCTCGAGTTGTTCGTTGAAATGGTAAATCTAATTATTGTCATAACTAGCCATGTGACATCTTAAATTTTTTTTTTGTAGCTCTGTCCTCCAGGTGCACCACCTCGTCCGGCTCCTATATGGGGTCCAAGTTACGATGAATATGACCGACGTTCAGACGAACGAATGGAGATTGACTCTGCACGACATGTGTCCGAGTCTCGTAAGCGACAGCCCTCTCCATCCTTTGACGACTATGGCGATTATTCTGGACGTCACTCTCCTGCGGGTTCGAACAAAATCCGTCGTCGTGATGGAGGGTGGGACGCGTCTCCGAGACATCGAAGTCCAACTCCTTATGGGAGCTCGTATCGTTCTCTGGGTTCTGATCAAGATCGCGATTCTTGGAGTGAGAGCAGTCGTTCAAGGGATCGTGGAAAGCATCGTGGGTCGTATTCACCGGGATACCCTGAACGTGTATCTTCACCACCACCACCACCGCCATGTCACATCCGTACTCCCCAACCCATGGTTGCAGTCAAACCGGCGTATGCCCGCAGGGAGGGTGACGACGACGAGTTTTCTTCTAATGAGTCGTTCATCAGAGCTGTTGAACGTCTGTTGAGGGATGATCTCGAAGTGTGGAATGATTATTTCAAGGCTAGCTCTGGTAATAGGGCGTGCGACGTCGTGAAACGATATGACATGGTCACGAGGATGTTTATGGTATGGGTTGGGAAACGACCCCCTGGGTTCAGTCGGTTGATTGAAGAGGTATCGTCTCATTGTTTTTTTTTTTCGTCGTCCTTCTGGTTGTAATTTTGCCATTCTATTTTCTAGAGCCACATCATCAGAGCGCTGGAGATTGAGGATGGAGAGACCTTCCTTGCGAAATGCAAAGAGACAATGTCTCTTCTGAAGTTATTTGGCAAAAAAGGACGCGTCCATGAGGACTCTCGGGTCCTGGATATGCTTAATGACCAGAGACCTCCTCCCCTTAATACCGATCCGGGAAGAAAGCTTCTGCGTCTGCTTCGAGGCATCGACGATGCGTGGAAGAGCGATCGCTCAGGGCCAATGTTAGATGGTATTATGCCGCCTGGCCCCGATCCCTATGACAGGCCTGGTCCTTACAGCCCTGCAAGTGCAGGCCCTTCCCATCAACCGCCAACACCTGCCCATGCTCACCCAACAGTAGCATCGCCAACGCCGCTCTCTTATACCCAGTCAAATTCGAGCTCCACTGTATCGCCATTGCCGCCGCCACCACAGTCTGAGAATAGCTCATCGGTTCAAGACACGGCTCCGTATTCTTCTAGAGGAAATTCAAAGGGCATGTTTGTGGATTAACTGCTTTCTAGTTGTTTTTTTGTGATTTTTGCTGACAACCCATTTATCCTAATTCTTTTAATTAATAGGAATATATTTGTCGTAATTAGCATTTTTTTATACAGTGAATTGCAACCACTGTTCTTGTCATCATAATAATAAATTTCCAGTGGCAAGTGAAGCGGCGACCAGCGGAGTCCAAATTAGCAGACGCGAGATAATTCTTGAACGCGTATTCCTTTCTGCAAAAGTACATCTAAAATGTCGAGCATCGAACTTATTAATCCAAAGGCCGAGAGTGTACGACGTGCAGCAGCTCTGCAGGTAATTCTTTCTTTTGTTTTCTGAATGGTTTTGGCATCCTTGTTTACAGGTGAATACCACCGGTGCTATGGGGCTTGCCAATGTCGTTAAAGGCAACCTGGGTTCGTATTGCTTGTCGTATATATATATCACTTGAAGCTTACAAGAAACCTGCCCTTACCAAGGTCCAAGAGGAACATTGAAAATGCTCGTCGATGGAGCCGGCCAAATTAAAATGACAAAAGATGGCAAAGTCCTGCTCTCCGAGATGCAAATCCAGAACCCTACCGCAGCCATGATTGCCCGAACAGCAGTCGCTCAAGATGATCAAGTTGGAGATGGGACGACATCTGTTGTTTTACTTGTTGGGGAACTGTTGAAGCAGGCCGATCGCTTCATCTCAGAAGGCGTTCATCCTACTGTAATTGCAGAGGGATTCGATCTTGCTAAAAAGGAGGCACTTGCTGTGAGCTTTGGTTTTTCCGTTTCAATTGTGTTAGACTCTCTCTCTGAACCAATGGTAAACGTAATCAGTTTCTTGACACCTTCAAAGTTCGAGTCAAACTTGATCGGGCAACCCTGATCAATATTGCGTACACTTCATTATCAACAAAACTGAGTGGTGATCTCGCAAAGCAGCTTGCTGCCGATGTTGTCGATGCTGTTCTCACCATTACGCCGCGCCTTTCTGAAAAACGTCAGTTTTTCTATTTTCAAACGACTAAATTCCCATTCACATACCTTCAAAATTAGTGCCCAAGGAATTTAAGCAGCCTATTGATCTCCATATGATTGAAATAATGAAGATGCAACACCGGACAGCGTCGGAGACGCAGCTGGTTCGTGGACTTGTGCTTGATCATGGTGCTCGACATCCAGACATGCCTAAACGCGTTGAGAATGCCTATATTCTCATATTAAACGTCAGTTTGGAGTACGAAAAAACGTGGGTACTTCTTTTTTTCCCCTCGCAATTGTCATGACTAAATGATCCACAGAGAGGTCAATTCCGGCTTTTTCTACTCGTCTTCCGAACAAAGAGAAAAGCTTGTCGAATCAGAGCGGAAGTTTATCGATGCTAAACTCAAGAAGATTGTTGCCCTCAAAAATCTCGTATGCGATCAAGCGGTTGATTCAAAAGAGAAAAAGAAGAATTTTGTGGTTATTAATCAGAAGGGTATAGATCCTATGAGCCTTGACGTGCTCGCGAAAAACGGCATTTTAGCACTTCGACGGGCAAAGCGGCGGAACATGGAGCGGTATCATCATTTTGTGGGTCCAGAATATTACGCTCTACTAACAAGATCAACAGGCTTCAACTTACATGTGGTGGTGTTGCGCAAAACTCAGTTGATGATTTCACTCCAGATATTCTGGGCTGGGCCGGACTTGTCTATGAGCATACGCTCGGCGAAGAGAAGTACACATTCATCGAGGAAGTGAAAGATCCCAAATCTGTCACGCTTCTCATCAAAGGGCCCAACGTTCACACCATTCAACAAATTCAAGACGCTCTTCGCGATGGACTGCGAGCAGTGAAGAACGCTATAGAGGATGAGTGTCTCATTCCTGGTGCTGGCGCATTCGAAGTCTCTTGTTCAGCTCATTTGAGTGGGCCTGTGAAAAAGAACGCAAAGGGTCGTGTAAAGATGGGTGTCCAAGCATTTGCGGATGCCTTACTAGTAATTCCAAAGACACTCGCGTCGAATGGTGGTTTTGATGTTCAGGACGTAGTGGTGGCGCTTCAGGTTCGTCTCATACGCGGAACTTGTTTATTTCGGATAGTTGATTTTACACACCCTACAGGATGAGGAAGCCGACGGCAACGTTGTTGGCATTGACTTGCAATCCGGAGAGCCCTTTGATCCCACTGTTGAAGGTATCTGGGACAACTATCGGGTGAAAAGGCAAATGCTACATTCCTGGTAAGACATGGCTTCGTTCCTGTCCTTGCTGGTTCCTAATGCGCTGCAGTTCTGTGATTGCGATGAATTTATTGTCGACAGACGAGATTTTGAGAGCGGGTCGTAGTTCGTTAAAACCTGATGGAGCACAATAGTTCACATTGTATTGTTACCTTATAATTGGATTGCCGGTTCTAAGCCTACAAATTGCACCGGGGCCATAGTATTAGTGACATGTTATTTAGTTTAAGGCGTAGCGAGCAACAAGAAGCAGGGGACTATGATAACAATAATAATAAACACTGTTCATGCCTTGCTCGAATGCAGGTCTAAAGCGTCACACCGATGGAAAGGAAATAGGAGAGTAAAAATAAAGTTAGTCATAACCACAATGAATAGTTCGAGTTTCAAATAAATTCCGTGGTGTCCGATGCGTCATCCCATCCCGCGTTGATAAGGGTGGGTTTCGTCTCTGAAAAGGTGGAAAAGAATCGAATGCCTTTAGGGATACAGGGCTTGAGAACAGCAGAAGGTGATAAGATCGGATAGGATTGTCGGAAGTGAGTGTGGAATTTTTCTCCGTCAAGGGAAGGTGTGTGCATAATAATATCGTTGTCCGATGAACGCATTGAGATGTCAGAAATCTAAGCCATAAACGCGGCATGAGATAATTCCATCAGAAGTTTCACATTTGAACAGACAAACCTCTCCCTCAGAATTATAAGATTCATCCTCAGTCTTTCGACGAGGCAACCCACCCTTGACAGTCGTCGCTTGTCTAAAAGAATTCCAACGACTCTTCGCGAAGGCAAGTGGGGAGGGATTAATACATGACAATGACGCCCTTGTGAACGCTGGTGACCTCGAAGCATCATTCTCAATCACGGCACCACCCTCATCTGGATCCACAACCTCAGCAACAGGAGACAAGTCGTCTTCAGGCGTCAAAAGCTGGTTTTCCTCCTCTTCAGATGAATCATCGACAATAGGGGCAGACCATGCTTCGAGTGCAAACTGCTGCGGATTCGGTTTCGAGAAAAGTCTTCCTGCTCGAAATCCTGAGGGTCTACGTGGAAAGACCTTCTGAATTGGTGCCACAACTTCTGCGGGATGTTCGTCATCTCCCAATGCCTCGTCTGGCTCTTCCAGGTCTTGATTCGCGCGCTTTCGGCGGGAGGATGACCGAGACCCATTATTTCCCCGGCTATACACATCCGGTGAGTTGTCCTTCCTGGTGAAACGACCGTTGTTTGCCCTCGGCTGCAGCTTCAAAACAAGCTTTTCGGCATCATGAGCTAGTTCCTCCACCTTGACGGCTGAAGAGGACTTCTGCGTAAGTGATGTTAGATTCATCCCACGCTTATGAACACTCGAGTAGGTGATTTTGATTATGTTTGGCTTTCGTGTCACCCCCGGCTCAATCTCCGACTTCCTTCTCTTTGAATCCCTCTCTGCTTTTGCTTCAGTTTCTGGCTGGCGCTTCTTCGATTTCTTATCGTTCTCGAGGGAAGAAGTCGAAGACGAAGCAGCGGCGGCGATGTGATTATCGATGACGGACAAGTTCTCCTCGGTCACATTCTTCGTGTTGATGTCTGCCGGAACCGACTCATCTTGAGGTGTAACAGACATCGCACCCGGCGGTGGCACGCGACGTGGCCAAGCCACTTCGTAAATCGCGAAGTGACGTATACACCTGCACGACTTAAGATCATGCAATCCCATAAAATAAATGCCGACTCACCGGGGACATTCCCTCTTTGTTTTTTTCCCGGTTTCTAAGCCCCAAACTACCTTGGAATCCACAGTGATCAATGGCAGCACGCTAGAGCAATTCGCACAAGTTGGTAAAGGCTTTCCATCTGAGTCTCTAAGCACTAGAGGCTTTTTTGGAGCTGCCGCCTCGACTGGAGTCAAGCCTTGTCGCGTTTGATGTCCACGGGGTTCATTCACCAAGGTACTCCCTTTGCCGTCATCCTTTCCCGAACCTTTGGTCAGCTTCACAGACGGGGAAGAGAAACCAGGCGCGGGTGACGCCTTAGCCTTTCCCTTTGCTTTTTCGGAAAGTTGAAGTAAAGAAACCGACCGAGTAAGCCGCCTCTGAGAATTCACACTTTCACTATGGGATGCCACTTTCGTTGCTGTCAAACTGGTGCTCCTTGATGTGGACCCTCTTGCCTTCTGCAAACGCGCGGAAATGATGGAGCGGAACGATACCGACCCACTTGACGATGAAGTTGGTCCAAATAACGTGGAGGATCTCTCCAGAATGTTGAGAGGAGCAACAGTTGATGGCAGTCGTGTAGGTGGGTTGGAACCAGGTCCCGACAAGGAAGATATGTCACATTCTGCAGTTGTGAGTTCCATCTCACCATCAGCAGGAATATCCAAAGCATCTGCGAGAGGCTTTTTATTACTGTCGTTGTCACCATCGCTGTCACCGCTACTCTCCGAAGTGGGCTTGGATATCGCATAAACTCCACGCCGAGTCCGCCGTTCGTTGAGATTTAGGACGGGTTGCTCCACGTCACTGGTCAAAGAGCTTGATGATGACGACGCGTCGGAATCGGAGTCAGAGTCATCATCCGACGAACTCGAATCGGAACTGGAATTATCACGATTCGGAGTATATCCCCCTCTACCATTCTTTTCGCAAGTTTCACATAGGCAGCGTTTGTTTTTCTTTCCGACTAGATCGAGTTAGATAAATAAATGACCCTGAAGCAGAGAAGTGACCCACAGTACCCATCACCATAATGCGCTGTCAACTCCTCTCCAACTGCGATTGGACGAAGCGTCCTAAAGGTGATATATCTGCCTTCCCGGAATAGCTCACAGTTATTGTTACAATCGTGCTTCAGGGGCTGCATGAGAGAGGGGACATCACGGGACGTAAGGCCATGCACTTACATTGACAAATCGTGCTGGCCCCAAAAAGAGGTGATTTTTCTTCATAGACTTCGAATGAATGACACTGAAATCACGGCGGACGTCGCAGTTTCTTAGGTCCGTCCGCTTGAGTTCCTTATCTTCCTCGTCGGTCAAGTTGGCCATCGAGCCCTTGAGCTCGGCAACGACAGAATGAGCAGGGATATTACGAGTGGCAAGAATGCACAGCTCAGATTTGCCGGTGCTGTGTGAGTAACGGGACGTGTGTGCGATCTCAATAGACCCTGTTGGATGGTAAAATTCGAAGTATCTTGAAGCATGTCTAAGAAAGTATCTATCAAAAAGGAAGGCCGGCGGAGAACATAAAGAACGCGACCCACGTGGCAAAGGCATTTATTTGCTTCTGGGTATAGTTCTTTAGAAAATAACGTATTGAAGGGAGTCTGTGGGGCAGGGAGAATGGTCAAGCATGACAGATGCCAGAAGTCAGACGCGGTGGACCCCCCGAACAGTGAAATTGTGAACGAACGATAGGAGCTCATCGACTGAATTCTTGATGGCCTTCTCCATCGGAAGTTTGCTGGTAACATACTGCATAGAGTCGCGTAAAAGAAAGTTGGGGGTTCAGAACGAAGGAAAGGTGAAGGGGAAAACAAGGAACGTACGCGTCGAATTATCCTCATGAGGTCTAACGAATTTGTTTTCGGCAGCCGTCGCGAAGAATCCATTTTATGGACGAGAAGAGGTACCATGCTCGTCCCCAGCTTTTCAATAAGTAGATGACTGAGGAAATCGTCATCATTTGGGAGGTCATTGATACTCATGATTTTTGTAGGGCGCCAGGTGAGCACACCGCGTGGGCGGGAAGTGGTTGCTGCTAGCGACATTGAGGGATGGAATAGAGTCGGGGGAAACGTTGTCGACAGTGGAAGGATGGTGGTCAGGAGGAAAATCACGGACTGTGGCGGTAAGCGGCTAGGCGCGCTGGGTAATTGAGTAGTCTTATATAAGCACATGGCTGTTTCTCTGTCACAAACGGTATGCATTCAATCTGTCGAAAAATGTACATATTAAACTACTATCGTAACTCCTTACAAACCACCACGAAGGCGAAGGACTACAACCAAAATTAGTTTTTACCCAGAGATACAGATGCTGAGATACCTACCAAGGTGGAGCGTGGATTCCTTCTGAATATTGTAGTCCGAGAGAGTGCGACCATCTTCAAGTTGTTTGCCTGCAAAGATCAAGCGCTGCTGATCAGGAGGAATTCCCTCCTTATCTTGAATCTTCGCCTTGACATTATCGATGGTATCGGACGACTCGACTTCCAGCGTGATGGTCTTTCCGGTGAGCGTCTTGACGAAGATCTGCATTCCTCCACGAAGACGAAGAACAAGGTGCAAAGTAGATTCCTTCTGAATGTTATAATCAGAAAGAGTACGTCCGTCCTCAAGCTGCTTTCCGGCAAAAATGAGGCGCTGCTGATCAGGAGGAATACCCTCCTTATCCTGAATCTTCGCCTTAACATTGTCAATGGTATCAGACGATTCGACCTCCAACGTAATGGTCTTGCCCGTGAGAGTCTTCACAAATATCTGCATACCACCACGCAGGCGAAGGACAAGATGTAAGGTAGACTCCTTCTGGATGTTATAATCAGAGAGCGTGCGACCATCTTCGAGCTGTTTTCCAGCAAAGATCAAGCGTTGCTGATCAGGCGGAATTCCCTCCTTGTCTTGGATCTTCGCCTTTACATTGTCGATCGTGTCAGAGGACTCGACCTCAAGCGTGATGGTCTTGCCAGTGAGGGTCTTCACGAAAATCTGCATGCCTCCACGGAGACGGAGCACAAGGTGCAAGGTCGACTCCTTTTGAATGTTATAGTCGGAAAGAGTGCGCCCGTCCTCAAGTTGCTTCCCAGCGAAGATGAGACGTTGTTGGTCAGGAGGGATACTTCGATAATGAGTCATAAGCTTATCGCCGAATCGTATCCTGAAGAGAATACCTACCCCTCCTTGTCTTGAATCTTCGCTTTCACATTGTCGATGGTGTCGGAAGATTCAACTTCAAGAGTTATGGTCTTTCCGGTAAGAGTCTTCACGAAGATCTGCATGCTGTTGAACTCGGGTTAGATGTGGTTACGTGGCATGCTAACAAATCATTTACTTGACTAATCTAATAAAGATAGAAGAGTGAGCAGAAAGGACAAAGACAGCTGGAATATGATATACGCACCAAAATACTAGGCTGATTTTGCGATGATGATGGATGAGGAAAGAGAAGAGTTGTTGTCATTCTGTGGGGCGACACGCCTTATTAAGCAACGACCAGCGCTTACATCAGCTCTGTGATGCGTAACGCGGATGCCCACTCATTACGCTCGTCCTTGTTCATGTACCCATCTTTTGATTCTTGAGCTTGCGACCGTGATTTGTCTCTGCCACTAGATCAGCCTTTCTGACCGTTAAATTTCCAAAAAAATTTTAGCTTCAAGCCGGGCTGTTGGGATTAATTTAAAGCCAAGTTGGACACCTTTTGCGCATCTAGAACTTGTACTACTGCCTGCTATTACCCGCATAGCTCTCTTATCTCCTTTGCAATAAAATAACATTTATCTGGTTCTGGTATTATTTCGCCCGCTGCTTGGAAATTACTTTGCGATGTACCTCATGGGCTTGTGGTCGGACCTCTGGAGTCCCTACGAAATCCATATCTCCTCTTGAGGATCACTCTCGGAAAAGCTAAACGAAACCCTATTAGATTCATGTGGCTCTGAGGATGTTTAAAGGCTCTCAATGCTAACCACTTTATGAGTCCGATTGCCCATATGGTCATATTGGTGGACCTGTGTTACCTAGGTCCTATGCAAATCCTCATCTCCTCAGCTCTACTTTGATCGTTACGAGCATCTGATTCTTTACACTTATCAGTTTCGTAAACGGGCATGAGGGCCTATCTTTGGTTCACATGTCATTCACTCTTACGCCGATAGCTCGGGTCGTTCATTAACTAGGAATCAATGGCAGACGCCCTCTATGTCAATGACCCTCATTAGAGTTAAGCTTCAGTCAATCTTCAAGTCAGGTGAGTGAGTAAACTCATTCCTGTTTCAAAGATTCATGAAAAAAGGCTGGAATCCTATGCTCAGTCAGTTACCGCTCCCAATGGCGTAGTCTCATTCATTGAAAATTTTCGACACTTCGAAATTTTTCTTGTGACACTGACGTTTCCCAACAAATCTGCCGATATTGTTTTATGCACATATGGCCCGCGATTCTGTTCAGCAGTCAGTCCACCTCTTCGAACGCTTACTCGCACTCGACGATCTCGCTTTCCTTGAAGGGATCCCTAGGCCGATCAAAACAAGACACCAACTATGTGGCATGTCCATGGGCATGACGGCGAAAGCGTGCGAGTCTAAATTTCTCCATTCGATGTGAAGACAGTCGCCAACCCGGGTCAACTCGGTCACAAGGACCTCTCGACTCTAGATAAGAGCTGTTCCTGGAATTTGTGGGGTTTCAGTTGAGGGGGGGTTCATACGTCAATTATTTTGCGATATGGATGCAACTACAGTAGGCGGTATGACAAGGTCTATTATTATTGTCGGCCTTTGCCTATTCATGCATAGTATTACGTATAATCCATTACTCACCAATTGCTGGGTACAGCCCCTCCGTAGATGCAATTAAAACGCTTATTGACATGCTGTAACTTTACTGTAGATCACCGGACGTCAACTCCGCTGTAACCACGAAATCTATGCATAGCCTCTCGGGCATGTATTTATATTCTGTAGATCATAGCATATTACATTATCCCTGATACACCACGATGAATGTTAACGCCGAATTTTCCGCGCAACTCGGTCGAAACAACCCTTGCAATTTCGGTATTAGCCTAAAGGTTACATAACGCGATGAGGGCAATATCAATATTTACAATTACCAGCAGGTAGAACCACGGACAGGTAGGGAAAGAGCCGAAGTACAAGACAAGTCTACTGGAAATCAGCGGTCAAAGAAAACCGCTGCGGAAGCTTTCGCGGTGGTGGGAGTCCTTGCTCGTCGATCATCTTCGACATTTGGAATCTCCCCACTCCTTGAGAGGTGGTGCCAGAATACCAAATCTCCGGGTTTGAGACGGGGTGTAAAAAGTCCTAGTTCTTTCTGCTCCAAATCATCCGGTCGGGAGACCTCCGAGGAAGCAGGAGAAACGCTTGGCGAGTCTGATATAAAAATTGAGTTCCGACTGCCGATACGCTAAAATCTAGTTTTGAGTGGTCAAATAACTTGATCCGAAAATAACGTACAGGAGAGATTGTGTCCTCACGTCTTGAGGCTATTACATCTGGATTGCCAGATTGTGGGGGAGGCGTATACACACGATCTAACCGCGGCTGGGTGGTTTGCGACTGCATGTGTGCTCGTAGGTCGATTGGATTCCACTGGCAAAGAATGATGCCTGGTTCGTTCTTGACGTAATGACGTTCTGTGCTAATAACTTGGCTCGAATGGAAGACAAATCGATGACCGTTTGTCGCCCTATTGGTAGTGGTTATGGAGTTTGTACATCTTGTGCACTACACAAGCATATGAAATAAACCGAGGAGCAGGCAATGGAAGAGATTCCATACTGGAACGACAATCATGTAGCCTATTGAAGTTCCACAGCCGTGACAGCAGACGCTTTGCGTTAGACATTCACATGACCGAGACACAGCGCCTGAGTTAGAGTTCTTCTGTATCGATGGAGAACAAAGAGTGTCAGGATTTGAGTTGAATGCAGAGCAATTGCGAGGGAGGGTATCGGATGAATATAGCGAGACATTTGGCCTCAGGAGCAACACTGCCTAGCATAACGTTCAACGTATTCTAATTACAAAAGGTAACTTGACAATAACACACTTTCATAGCACGGTTTGTGAGAAACGTCCCGCAGGCTCTACAGTCCAAAATCCAGACCTTATGAGCTATCGGAGGAGGAGGAGAAAAATATGGGTTGTGTGGGAAGAGGTGGACATGGGCGTACGGATTGCTGAGGGCATTGGCGGGCATGGTCGATTGTCGATGGTTACTGCAAGGCGATTTGGACTCGCATATATATCCATCATCTCAGATCCAACCTAAACGGGGGATCGCCAAGGATCGAGATTACTCCAAAAGGCAGTTTTCCAAGTTCTCTGTTTGGTAACAACAAACAAGTACATCTCAATGTCCACTACGAACCTTCATCAGCTTACCAGTGCCCATAGGGCTATCAGAGCAAAGAAGCGTGCAAAACAAAACCAGGTTCAGCAACTTATTTTTGATGATAATGCCCGAAGGTAGAGCACCTTCAAACTTTTGCTTTGCATTACTCAATTTTCACAAGAGAGTTTTTGTCCGGTTTTCACAAGCGGAAGGTCGCCAGATTAGAGGCCGCTCGCGCAAAGGCCAAGGAGAAAGAGAAGCAGGAGAGGTTGGAATCTCGTCGTGATGTCCGTTAGCATGTTTTATCTTTCACATAACACACATTGACGCCATTGATCATCATAGCGCAGGCGTTTGCTTCGTGAACGAGCACTTGCGAATGCGGCACAAGTAGAAAAGGCTTGCGGTGCTATCACAGGTTTGGTCGTTCGCTTTCAAGTTATTATTGACACACATTTAATTATACTTCCAGAAGAGGAGCAAGAATGGCAAGGTATAACAGTCCATGGCGATGCCGTCCGGGATGAAGAATACGAGAACGAGGAATTGCTGGCCACTGTCACGGTTGTTGAAGATTTTGATCTAAATGCCAACTTTCTCGCTCCTCTACACTCAAAATCTTCAGGGACATTTGAATCCCCCACTGAATCCACCACTTCACCCCAGAAGCCGTCACGCACGAAGCAACCCCCGAAACTAAAGAAAGATCAGTATGAAAACAAACACACTCGTCAAAGAGAGCAGACGAAACAGCGTGCGGGAAGGACGAAGAAGGCCGAATTGGCAGGCGGGAGGGCTTCTAGAGCGAACAAGTCATCCAACAAAGCAAAGGGGAGACACAAGTCCAAACGATGACGAGTGCCCCGCACAGGTCCTTTCAGTTTCAACCGTTTCTACCTTCACTAGTCTTTCACATATGTTCCCTGATCTGTTTTCTGGTCGCCTTTGACCAAGGTATGGCTAAACATAACCTGCGAATGAGACTTCGAAAATGAATGGGTCATTCTCGGTCCGAGCTACAGCTTGCTTATCGTCTTCACCACGACTTACTAGTATATTCCATCAAAGATATACCCCTTTTGATTCTACACAAGTGCGTTATAAGCTCAACTCCATTAAACCGAACTTAATCTTTTTAATCCTTTCTAAATGGAGAGCTTAGGTTCATCAAGGTGGCTCAAGTGCGACCTCCTCTCGATTTTGTCCACATTTTTCGGTAGGAGTGAATGCGAGCCAATCCACATGCGGAATTATGCTCAGCAGATAGTCAGAAAGGCACTTTCCCCAGCAGTCTTCACTTTGGTGCACAACTGACCCTTGATATATTTTGATATCATACCTTTACGGACCAATACTTGCACTAGCCATCTTGGAAGAGTGATGTCAGTTGAAACACGAAAACTAATGCAATAGACTCCTATCAACCCGTTTCCCATCCATGCAGACGAACAAGTGAGACAATATGGCATTTTACTCCCATATCGTTTCAAACTTGCTCAGGTCGGTGATAGTACTTCTAGATGTTGGATCAGTTGATGCAGTCTGCCATCAATTGTGATTGCAAGAAGAAATAAGTTTTGTTTTTCACCAAACCGGTGCCAGTGGGGCCGCGATGTACTACCACTGGCGCGAAATTGTGTTCATATAACGGCAGAGGCCGATATGTGGGAGTGGCACAATCAAAATCTGTTGAATTGTTACTCAATGAATCTGATGCTAAAGTTTTGCTGTCAATTGAGTTATCTTAGTATCTAACCAAAATTGAAGATCTGGGTCATTGGACCCGCGTTTGGCGTATCTTTTTCCGGTCAAAATTTTGGATTCGAGCCGTAATAATTGTTTTAACAGGCTGAGAGCATAGTATCCTGGCCTCAAATCTTCAACTTTTAAGCTGACAGGTTTTCATAAAATAATTTTTAATGTTCCATTTATCACGTGATCCACAGTATACTGCATCCGCGATTTTGGCAATGGTCAACGCTTTAGCGCTTTAGCCACCGTGTTTCCAACTTTAATAACTTCGTGTAACCCTGTCAAACGACGGCGTTATGAATTCACTCTATACCTCCGGAGTTCGGCAAACGAACTCGTTGCAAGCCGACTTGGAGCGACTTCGGGGTGGTGACAACTCTCCAGCACTATTGGGTAGGTTTAACGTTTACCCCAATGCAGGGTGAAAATGATTATTTGTCCGCTTTTCAGGCCAAATTTCTGCGTCATTAGCTGCTATGCATAGAACGATAGACGACTATGATTCCATGGCAAAGCGGGAAATGATCAAAGCAAAGCAGGAAAAGGCACGGCTGTGCGTTTCACTCTTCTGCGTTCTTTTTTTTGTGAGGAAAGGAATCTTTTATTCAATGTGATGTATTCCTCGCCAGTCGGGTGCAAAAATTTCGTGCCGACTATGCGGAATTGCGAAGTCAGTTTGAAAGATCAAAGAGCGAAACAGCTGACGCTGTGTGTATATATTCCATTCATGAGCAGTGACGGTCACTCATTCTGTAATTAAGGTGGCAGAAAACAACCGAGCAGAGCTTATCTCGGGGGCCTCAACGATGCCAATGTCCCCTTCAGACGCTAGACGTCGCCTCCAACACAACAATGCTGTAAACCCGACTTTGCATCCTGCTCTCCGACCGCAGGGCGAGACAATATCAGAATCGCCATTCCGCAGCACAGGCGCAGCATCACAGGCAGGTATGGGCCGTGAATTCCGCGCCCTGGACGAACATTCGTTTATTCAGAATTCGGATAGTCGGTTGGATGAGTTCATTGCCCAAGGAAGGGAGGTTTTGGATAATCTCGTTGACCAGAGAAATATTCTGAAGGGAACACAACGGCGGCTTCTGGACACGGCGAATTCATTGGGGTTGAGTCGAGACGTCATTGGCTGGATTGAGAAAAGGAGGTACGTTTTTCCATTTGACATGACGAAGAGGCTTGGTTTCTCATGTTGTCTGTTGCAGCACACAAGATACGTACATTTTCTTTGCTGGTGCCGTCTTGACCTTCTTTTGTTTCTACCTGATATGGCGTTACTTTGGATAGCTCTAGTATATTGCTTGTCTATTCCTAATTTACACACACCTATGCCATTTCTTACGAGCATGATGATGATGCTATTTTGTATTGTATCAGTTAGAAGTAAGTTCATTGTAGGTGAGTGACGTGACATGACATGTGACCACTTCTTCTCGACATCAACAAGGACCCCCGGCAATAGCAGGAGAACCTTGGTACCGATCCGGACAAATTTCGCGAAATTTTCGAAAAAACCCGGAGT